>ERZ887942.1966-NODE-1966-length-13249-cov-6.830226_pt1 | contig 13249 bp, 8 predicted proteins | sample MGYA00521099_ERZ887942 | MGnify/ENA primary metagenome ERZ887942 (study PRJEB32303, sample SAMEA104408605) | aquatic metagenome | biome: Brackish water; feature: Pelagic; material: water | place: Baltic Sea | collected 2014-06-07T06:48:00 | depth 16,251 m ... | reverse complement strand
ACGACGGGACGCCCATCATCGATGGGCGTCCCGTCGTTTTTTTCAATTGAAAACGTTCGAACTCGAGCTCAACCCTTTCCGAGAATCGGGACCGACTCCTCGAACCGAGGCTCTTGCCAGACCCGGAATCCTCCGAGGAACGCGTTGGTATTTTCGCCGAGGGTCACAAAATCAGGAATGTCGTCCTCGTGCTTAGTGAGTCGCTTCGCATTTCCGCCTCCGATGCAGATGGTCTCTGGAAGTAGACCCTGATGAAAGATGCCCACCATCTTCCAGACCTCTGCCCGCCAAGACTTGGTGCCTTCCTTCTCTCGATAGGCTTCCCCGACTCGATCCTCAAAAGAGTCGCCATTCTTAAACGGCATGTGCGCAATCTCCATCGGCATCACCTGATGGTTGCAGATCATGCAACTTCCGAGGCCCGTTCCGAGACCGAGAAAGAGCATCTTCCCCCCCGAATAACTCCCCACGGCCTGCATGGCAGCGTCATTGAGGAGCCTGATCGGCTTACCCGGGAATCCCGCTCGGAAATCGAATGCCTCCCATCCGGGTCCGAGGTTCTTCGGAGGCACCAGGAGTCGTCCATCCCGGATTGGCGCTGGAAGGCCAATGGCCATCACGTCAAATTCTTTGGGTGATCGCATTTCGGAGATGGCCGCGACCATGTCATCCGGCGTGAAGTCGTGACCGCTCGCCACCCGCCGCTTGTCCTCGGGGGACTCACCCGAAAGCAGGGATTTGATATGACTGCCACCGATATCAACTGAGAGAATCTTCATGAAAACTTCCTAGGTGGGAATTCTGAGACGCGGCGCTTCGCAACGCCCTCAAGCCCGATCGTCGACTCCGAGCGATCGCTCTGGAAACGATCACGGTACCGCGGCGCTGCTGTTTGGTGCGGACGGCGTTGGATCGGTACCATCGGAGGGACCGTGGTCCTGATCCGACGTCCGGAGGTCTCGATGAACCCGCCGACAACCAACACCGAATGGGAATACGCGCCCGCCCCCGAGCGAGTCGATCCTGGCATCGCCGACCAATATCGCCTCTTCATCGGGGGCCGTTTCGTCGCTGGTCGCAGCCGCAAGACCTTTGACACGATCAATCCAGCCACTGAAGCCGTGCTCTCCCGATGCGTGGAGGCGAATGCCGCCGATGTCGATGCCGCCGTCGCCTCTGCCCGCGCCGCCTTCCGAGGGTGGTCTCGGACCAAACCCCAAGAGCGGGCAAAGTACCTCTATCGAATCGCCCGGCGGATCCAGGAACGGGCTCGCGAGCTGGCCGTGCTCGAGACGATGGACGGTGGAAAGCCCATCCGCGAGAGTCGGGACGTTGATATCCCGCTCGTCGCCCAGCATTTCTTCCACCACGCCGGATGGTGCGACAAACTCAAGTATGCCTTCCCTGGTGCGACCGAACCACGGCCGCTCGGCGTCTGCGCCCAGGTCATCCCGTGGAACTTCCCACTCTTGATGCTCGCTTGGAAGATCGCCCCGGCATTGGCCTGCGGCAACACCGTGGTTCTCAAGCCCGCCGAGACCACACCACTCACCGCCCTCCGCTTCGCAGAGATCTGCGAGGAATGCGAACTCCCCGCGGGCGTGGTCAATATCGTCACCGGCGCTGGCGAAACCGGCCGCCATCTGGTCGAGCACCCTGACGTCAACAAGATCGCCTTCACGGGTTCAACCGAGGTTGGGAAACGAATTGCGGCCGCCACCGCAGGCTCTGGCAAGCGACTCACCCTCGAACTTGGCGGCAAGAGCCCGAACATCATCTTTGCCGACGCCTCCATCGATCAGGCGATTGAGGGCATTGTGCAGGGCATCTGGTTCAACCAAGGCCATGTTTGTTGCGCCGGGAGCCGGCTCTTCGTCCAAGAATCTGTCCTCCCTGAGGTCATCGCAAAGCTCGAACGTCGATTGGGAACACTCCGAGTCGGCGATCCCCTCGACAAAAACACCGACGTCGGCGCGATCAACTCCGGCCCACAACTGGCGACGATCCAGCGATATCTCACCGAAGGAACTGCGGAAGGCGCCACCATGCATCAGCCGAGCACCACGCCGCTTCCAGACAAAGGATTCTGGTGCCAGCCCTGCTTCCTCTCTGACGTCCAACCCAACCATGTCATCGCCCGTGAAGAGATCTTCGGACCGGTGCTCGCGGTGATGAGTTTCCGTACGCCTGAAGAAGCAATCAGTCGTGCCAACGACACTCGATTCGGACTCGCCGCCGGGGTGTGGACCGACAAAGGCAGCAAAATATTTGAGGTCGCCAGCAGACTTCAAGCGGGCGTCGTCTGGTTGAATACCTACAACCGATTCGATGCGACGAGCCCGTTCGGCGGCGTCAAGGAAAGCGGCTTCGGCCGTGAAGGCGGGCTTCATGGCCTGCGTGGATACCTGTCACTCTGAACGAGGCGGATGCGATCATGGCCCGAGAACCCATCCTCAAAACCTGGAAGCTCTTCATCGGCGGCGCTTTCCCGCGCACCGAGAGCGGACGCACCATGATCCTCTGGGGCGGCGACGATCGCGTGGTCGCCCACTGTTGCCAAGGCAGCCGGAAGGATCTTCGGAACACCGTGGAAGTTGCGCGTCAGGCGCTTCCTGGCTGGTGGGCCCGCGACGCGTACAACCGGAGCCAGATCCTCTACCGAATCGCGGAGATGACCGAAGGACGGACCGCCGAACTTGTCGATGCGATCCGGGCGGTTCCCGACCCTGATTCGGATCAGGCTCCAACCGCCGCGGTCGCCCGCAAAGAAGTCGCCGTCGCCATTGACCGAATGGTGACTTTCGCTGGTTGGTGTGACAAGTTCGCTCAGGTCCTCGGATCTCGAAATCCGGTGAACGGTCCGTATCACAACTTCACGATGCCCGAACCGACCGGCGTCTGCGGCGTGATCGCGCCAAACCAGCCGACTTTTCTCGGCCTAGTCTCGCATCTCGCGCCGGTGCTCGCGGGCGGCAACGTCGCGATCGCACTGGCGAGTGAGCTGAACCCGCTTCCCGCCATGGTCTTCGCGGAAATCTGCGCCACCAGCGACGTCCCTGGTGGGGTCGTCAACATTCTCACCGGCTATCGCCACGAGATGATTCCAGAGTTCGCCGACCACCGAGACATCGACGCCATTGGCGGCGCCGCGGAAACCGCAAAAGAGCGCCGGCTCCTCGAACTTGGTGCCGCCGACAACATGAAGCGGGTCCGGCTCGAGACCGTCGGCGACGGCGACTACTTCGATGACGAATCTCGCCACAGCCCGTGGACCATCGAACCGTTCACCGAAATGAAGACCATCTGGCATCCATCGGGAAGTTGAACCGGACGCCATCAAGGATCTGAATGCGCTGGATTCCGCAGAGCCCATGTGCCCGAATCCGCGATTCCTAAGGAATAAATCCAGCAGATGACATGCCGGTGGGCCGAGGTGCCCGCCGGTTTCTGGTTTTGGGTCATTCGCTAGCCCGTTCAAACCGATCGATGCCGCCCACAGTCGCGACGACAAAGTTGCATGGCCGCCAACTACCGCCACCTACCGCCACGAACCGCCATCAGCCGCCAGTTGAGACGCTGGGAATAATCCACGTCCACAGTGATCAATTGATCTGTTCACTACGATCACACCGATGGAACTGATGGACGCGGCGCTCCAGATGGAACGCCGTGCTCCACGAAAATCCCGCATCACTGGAGTCACCCCATGCATGACGCACGGCAGGTTCGCTTTTGGATCGGCGCGATCGCGCTCACCGCCATCAATCTCAGCGTCTGGTTTTTCGCCACCACGGATCGGCCAAATGGCCCTGCGATGGTGCGAATCGTCTATTCGTCATCCGCAGATCTCTTTGCAGAAACGGGACGGCTCCTGCTCGGATTGGATCGAGACCTCTACACGGAAGATCAGGTCGGCCGACCGCTTGAGCGATCGCCATTCCGGATCGAGCCTCCGATCTCCGGTGACTGGCAAATCCTTTCGCGGGGGCAAGTCGCCTTTGAACCACACGATCCGCCCCTCCCCGGACGGCTTTATCGCGTGGCCTTGACGCCTTCACACCCGATGTTCCGGTATCACCAGATCGACGAATCCACGCTCCCCGAACTTCACTATCAACCGCTCGAGGTCGATTTCGTTCGACTTGAAGAGGTTAAGAACTCCGAGGAGTCAAAAGCGGTCAAGACGGCCACGATGACAGTTGAGTTCAACTACCCCGTCGATCGACGCGCGCTTGAGGCCGCCATGTCGGTCTCGGTGGGTGGCCGTCTCACCGCCTACAAAATGACTTCCGAGCCCATCGGCTCCACCCACCAGATGACGGTTCCGTGTGCCCCGGACGACGTCATCGATGTTCTCATCGGGAAGGATCTCGTCGGTGACGGCGGCCTCCTTCCACTCGGAAGAGCGACTCGAGAGACGTTCAAGATCGCCGGTCATCTCTCGGCAATGCAGGCAACATCAAGGCGATCGTACGACGGTCGCCCTTCGCTCGAAATCCGCTTCGATCGAGCCCTCGCACTCGGTCAAACGATTCCCTCCGTCATCGTGAAGCCGTCCGTCGGTCCGCTCAACGTCCGTCTCTATAAGCAGACCATGTACATCAATGGCCGGTTCCTCGGGGAGCAGGCCTATTCGATCACGGTGCAAACGCCACTGCTCGCCATTGATGGTTCGACATTGCGTGAGCCAATTGTCCGTTCCGCCTTCTTCGATCCTCCAAATCCCACCCTCTCTTTTGGTGACCAAGGATCGCAGATCATCCCTGGAGGTCGATTCGAAGTCGCGATTCGCCATGATCAGCTCAAAAAAATGAAACTCACGGTTGATCGACTTCTCGATCAAAATCTTCCGATGTTCCTTGCCGATGTTCTTTCGACGAAGAATCTGATGCGTCTCTCGGAACGCATCGTCGATCGAGAGCTCGAAATGGACGGCGATTCGAAGCGTGAGCAATGGCGGTCTCGACTCGATCTTGAATCGGTCATGGAACGAAAGCCCGGTCTGTACCACCTCAGGATCTCCAATCCCGAGAATCGCTGGTTGTCAGACAGTCGCACCCTCCTGGTCAGCAACCTGGCGCTTGAGACCCAGATTGATACCAACAGTGTGCTGGTATGGGTGACTTCGATCGATTCTGGCCAGCCGGTTCCCGGAGCATCGGTCACCGCCTGGGCCCCTGACCAGACCGAGATCGCTCAGTTTCTGACCGATGACCGAGGCATCGTCCAGATTCCCTTCGACGGTCAAGTTTGCGACCTGGTCTCGGCGACCTTGGGCGATGATTTGGCCTACGCTCGACTCGATCGTGCCAGCAGAAGCGATGATGCCGCCTTGCGTGGTTCGCCATGGGCTGGCCCAATCGACCTCGCGATGTATGCGGATCGAGGCGTCCACCGGCCAGGCGAGGTCATTCATCTGACCGGCGTGGTACGGCACTCAAACGGCAAACCGATCTACTCGACACCGCTCGAGATTCGGTGGACCCGACCGGATGGAAAGCTCATCGCGACGCAAGAAGTCTTCACCGATGATCAGCAGGGCTTCTTCCAGTGCGATGTGACGACCGATGCTTCCGCGATGACCGGAACTTGGCTGGTAACTGCCCACCTTCCTGGTGATGACCGCATCATTCGCCAAATGGAATGTCCGGTCATGCCGTTCCTTCCGGTCCGATTGAAAGTCAATTCAGAGTTCGTCACGATTTCTGACAAGCCCGGTGCCGCGATCGAGATCGACGTCGAGGGTCGATACCTTCACGGCGGTCCAGCCGCGGGTCTTGCCACCACGATCGCCGTTCGTTTCGATCCGATTCGAGCAACATTTCCAACGCAACCCGATCTCACTTTCGAATCGACCGGAAATCGTCAGACAATTCGAAGGCTCCTCCGAGGAACGCTTGGTCCGGAGGGACGGGCCCGGCACTTGGTTCAGTCACCGAAGACTCCCGGCGCCTGGAGGATCACCGCGGTCGCATCAGTGATCGAATTCGGCGGGCGGGCTACCGCATCAACGGTACGTGGAAGGGTCGATACCGCTCGGCGGCATCTCGGTCTCGGTCTTCCCGGCGGCATTGTGTATCGGCCCGAGGAATCAATCACCATCGAGACCCTCGCGCTCCTCGATGGCGAAGCCGATCCTTCCGTGGCACCAACCGTGACGATCGAGTCGATCGAATACCGCTGGCAGAGAGTCAATGGACGCAACTGGACATCGACTATGGAAACTCATCCAGTCGCGATGATGATTCCACCACCGACCGCCCTCGAATACGGCGGCACTTCTCTCGAACTTCCTCCGCTTCCGCAAGGCGCCTACCGCGTACTCGCGTCGATTCAGACTTCGACCGGTAGAAAGATCGTGGCCACGCGTGAATTCAATGTGAGTTCATGGATGTCCCGGGATCGTCGGCCGTCGGATCGTCCTGACCGTCTTCGTCTCGTACCCGGTGGCGGCCCGGCACGTCCCGGTGATTTGGTTGATGTGATGATTGGAGCCGACTTCGCCGGTTTGGCGATGGTCACGGTTGAGACCGATCGAATTCACCAGGCCCAGATCATCGAACTCGGCATCGGTGGCGGCATGGTCACGGTTCGAATCCCCGACGAGGTCCGCGATACATGCTTCGTTGCCGCCACGCTGATTCGACCCAATGATGCCAGTTCGAAGCAACGGCTGCCTCTACTCTCACGTGGAGCCGCCCGCATCCCGATTGATCGAGAACCGTATCGCCTTCACCCCGACATCGTTGCTTCAGATTCGGCCCGCCCCGGCGAGCTGGTCCATTTCGCCCTGAGCGTTCCCACCCCGGAATCCATGTCAAGCGCTGCGATGGTTCACCTCTGGGCGGTCGAGGAAGGCGCGCTCCTGGTCACCAATCACCACGCGCCGGACCTGGTCCGACATTTTCTCTCCGACCGGGCCCGAGTAGTACGCGCCCTCGATACGAGGCGTGATGTTCTGCCTGAGCATGATCGATCCGAGACGATGGATCGAATCGGAGGTGATGCGGCGGCGGCACACCGAGAACCGGTTCCCGTGCGAATTCCCGATATTCAGGTGATCTGGCGAACGGCCATGCCACTTCCAGCCGACGGCCGACTTGACCTTGATCTCGAGATGCCGGAACTCGATGGTGCGATGCGAATCATGGCGGTGGTCGTCGACGACGATCGATACGGCGCCACCGAACACGTCATCGGCGTGACACCCGCCTTGCAGCTCACCGCCGCACTTCCCCGAGCTGCCGCACCCGGCGATGCCATGAGAATTCCGGTGAGCCTTCGGAACAACACCACCCGCCCAATGACCGCGCGGATCCGAGTCGATTCTGGCGAAGGGCTGAAGGCGACGCTCGACGTCGAACGCGTGAGCTTGGCCGTCGCGGAGGCGGTCATGGTGGAACTCTCCATAACCGCGACCGGGATCGGTTCGATTCCCATTCAAATTCGCGCCGAAGCCATTGATCCAGTTCTCGATTCCCTGATGACCGGCGGTCCGGCCACGGAACTGGCCCGGCACGTGGCGGTTCGACCGCCCCATGGTCGATCCCAAGAGGTCATTCGTCTGGTTGCCCTCCCAGGAAAACGAGTGGTCCTGAATCGTGATCATGACCTTGAAATCCTTGCCGGTCGGATCGACATTGTGGTGGGCGGAAGGCCTGTGACAAATCTCGGCGACGCCGTCGATGGGCTCATCGAGTACCCCTACGGATGTGGCGAACAAATCGGTAGCAAGATTGAAGGAATCCTCGCGGCATTGATGGTCGATCCTGCGATCTCCGGTGAACAGCCCGAAGTTCTCCGCGCCATGGCCGCTGATGGATTTCGCCGCCTCTGGAAGACGCAACGCGCCGATGGCATGATTCCCTATTGGTCCGGCGGCCAAGGAAATGCCTGGCTCACCGTTCGATCTGCGGCGATCGCTCAGAATGCTCAACGCCATCAGATACCACTGCCTCCAAACTTCCTGAAGGGGCTGATCGCTGCGACTGCACGCGTCGTCCGGAAGCCTTCGAGCCATGGCTTCCAGCCACTCGCCGTCCGCGTCTTGACCGAGGCGGGACAGACTGATGCCGCCATGCTTCAGGTGCTGAACAAAGACGCCGAATCATTCTCGGTCGGTGACCGCGCCCAAATCGCGTTCACCCTCGCGGTCCTCGGCCGAGAGGACGACGCCGATCGGATCTTTGACACCTTTGTGGTGCCGGATCTGTTTCCACCAACGACGAATGGGTATTTCAACTCCGACGTGATGCAGGCTTCCTTAGCACTGAGTGTACTGATGACCCATCGGCCTCATCATCCGATGGTGATTCCGATGCTGGAATTCGTACTGGCCGGACTTCAAGATAATCAGTGGCGTACCACCTATGAGGCCGCCGCCGCAGTCAAGGCCATCGCCGCCTGGGCCAAAGAGAATCCCGCCGATTCGACGCTGACCGGAGAATTGATGATCGCCGGAGAACGGATCGTCATCAACGGCACCGATCCAATTCGCCGGCACATCAAACTTCCCATCGGAACCTCGCTCGCGGCGCTGGATGAGTTTGTCATGGCGACCGGCGAGAATCCGATCCACGTGAGCATCGTCACCTCCGGTGTGCCTCGCGATCGGATCGGCGACGACCACGAATCGAATGGGCTTACAGTCACGCGGCGATGGCTTGATGCCGAAGGCAACATTTTGGAATCGAATGAAAAGATCACCGCCGGCGATGTGATCACCGTCGAGGTGGAATACGCCTCAACTACCAGGCGTAACATTCCCAACATTGCGATTGTCGAGGTGCTTCCCGGTGGCATGGAATTCGAACTTCCCGTACTGGTCACCAGTGCGAGTGGGAGTCAATCTCTCGGTGCGGTAGACCGCTCCGAGTTTCGAGACGATCGTCTGATCGTCTTCGATACCGCCACGCCGAAGTCCCAGCTCATTCGGTATGCCATGCGGGCGATTGTTCCCGGGACTTGGTCGGTCCCGGGTGCCGCAGCATCATCAATGTACGTGGCCGATATTGAAGCTCGAACTCCCAATCGTGCGGTGGAGATCATGCTTCCGTGAATGCCGAGTCCGCCCATCACGAAGAACCCGCAACGTCGTCGGCCGAGTTTCACCGCGGCGGATGGAAACGCCGATTTCGTTGGCTTGCCATGACCCTTGCCGCACTGACCACGATCTCGGTCACCGCGTTCGCAATGGCGTGGCTGGCGTTCCCACTCCCATTGGACATGCTGCATCCGGGCGAGGGCGGTGGACTGGTCATGGACACGGAAGGTGGTTCCCTGCTCGACGTGGTCGCCGACGACGGACAGCGTCGTTTGCATCTTCAGATCCAAGACGCTGGACCTTGGATCTGTGATGCGATCATCGCCACCGAAGATCTCAGCTTCTACTCACACCTTGGAGTTGACCCGATCGCGATTCTCGGCGCCGTGCGCGACAACGTGATCGCCGGACGAGTGGTTCGGGGAGCCAGCACGATCACCATGCAAGTCGCGGGGCTCAAGCTTGGTCACCCTCGCACCATGCCGGGCAAGGCCGTCGAAGCATTTCGAGCCCTTCAGATCGAACAGCAGTACGAAAAAGAGGACATCCTCGAAGCGTGGATGAACCTCGCCTCATTCGGCGGAAATCTCGTGGGCGCAGAAACCGCGAGCCGAGCATGGTTTGGAAAATCACTTGCGGATTGCTCGCTGTCCGAGGCCGCCTTACTCGCCGGCCTGCCCAACTCACCCGAGCGATTTCGCCCCGATCGTCATCCCCGTGCCGCCCGCAACCGACGCGATCTCGTGTTGGATCGAATGCTCGACGCCGGAATAATCGACGATCAGCAACATCAATACGCAGTGCAAACTCCGGTCGTTATTCAGGAAGAGCGGGGATCCAAGAATCTTCAGCACGCCGGATGGATGGCACTCCAATCCGGCGGTCGAGGCCGCGCCATCGAAACCACAATCGACCCGAACACGCAGTCGATCCTCGAACGGATCGTCGCGCACCACACCGCCCGACTCCCCAAAGATCTCGATATTGCAGTCGTTCTTGTGGAAACCGCCAGCGGAGAGATACGTGGCTTGATCGGCTCGAGTGATCCGCTGGATCGACGCGATGGACAGGTGAACGGCGCCACCGCCCGACGATCTCCCGGATCGGCCCTCAAGCCATTCATTTACGCCGCCGCATTCGAGGCGGGGAAACTTTCGCCCGATTCAATCGTCGACGATGTGCCAATTGATATCTCGGGTTGGCGGCCTCGCAACATCGATCGCGGACATCGTGGTTCGATGCCCGCCAGCGAAGCACTGCGAACTTCACGAAATATTCCCGCCATCCTTATCACCCGCGATCTCGGTCTCGACGCCGTCGAAGCCACCCTTCGACGCAGCGGACTTCCACTCCCGACGGGCATCCTGAGGGCGGCCGGGCTTGCGAGCGCGGTCGGGGGCGTCGAAGTTCGAGCGATCGATCTTGCCGAGGCCTATGCCACCCTCGCCCGAGGTGGGGTTCATCGCCCGGTGCACCTTCTCTCGGATTCGCCAAGCCCGGTCCGAAGAGTCTTCTCGGAATCGACCTGTGCCGCCATCGAAGCGTGCCTCGCCGGACCGGAGTCCGACATCTCGGCGGCGATGCCATTCGTCGCGGCGAAGACCGGCACCAGCAGCGGTCAACGCGACGCCATCGCCGCCGGATGGAATCGAACGTGGACCGCCATCGTCTGGGTCGGTCGATTCGATGGTGGAAGCGACCCTTCGCTCCTTGGCGCGACCGCGGCCCTGCCGGTGCTCCGCGAGATTCTCCTCGATCCGGCATTCGCGACCCGGCGCTCCCCACGCGCCTTCGAACCCTGGGAAGTCGTCGATGCGGTTGGCCGAGTTGGTGCGCCGAGAATCCCCGCGATCGTCGAACCCCGACAGGGTGATCGCCTAGTCTTCGATGACGGCCCTTGCATAATCAGACCTCGATTTCGTATTGGAACGACGGCTCACGTCTTTCTTGACGGCGCCCCCATCGACCATACCGAGCCAGCGTTCTCAGTTTCACCTGGATCGCACGAACTCCGCATCGTCGAGGCTGGAAAACCACCGCACGTCGTCCGTTTTGAGGTCATCAGGCCCCGCTGATGGCGATTGCGTCGCGCCACTACGGCCGCTTTCGACTACCTTTCGTTCGTGGCATTCGCTCCACATCGCATCACCAATGAAGCATGCGGTACCAATTAAAGACTACGGATCTCAAAATGCTCTACACCATCGCTGTCGTGCTCATCATTCTCTGGCTTCTTGGCATTGTCACTGGTGCGGCCATGGGGCAGTTCATCCACATCCTGCTCGTGGTCGCGATTGTGCTGGTCTTAGTGAGCCTGATCAGCGGTCGCAGAAAATGAACGGCATGCCCTCGGCATTCCTGACTTCGATGATGTCGGTTTTCTTCCGATGAACGTCATTGATCTCGACGAAAAGTTAGGTCTCTTCTCTGATCATTGGTCACCGCGAATCATTGCGGCGACCAACGGGCAGGAAGTCAAGATCGCCAAATTTCGCGGCGCCTTTGAATGGCATTCGCATCCCGATGCCGACGAAATGTTCGTGGTACTTCATGGCTCGTTCACCATGGAATTCCGGGATCACTCCGTGGAAGTCCACGAAGGTCAAATGATTGTGGTGCCTCAAGGCGTGGAACATCGACCGATCACCGACACCGATTGTTCCGTGATGATGATTGAACCTGCCGGCCTCGTGAATACCGGGGATGCTGACGCGAGTGAACGAACCACGTCCGGGACCTGGATCTGAACGTCGCGATCTCAGAGTTTGAGTGGAATGAAGGCGGCGAGAACGAGATCAAGGATCGACGCGATCAGTCACGGTCGCGACCTCGGCCTGATCAAGCGGCGGGGAAACAATCCCGGTCGGTTCCAACGGTTCCCGAACATCGGCCCCCGTCGCGGAAACCGCTCCGGAAAAGAACTCCGGACCGAAGACCGCATAGGCCCATACTACGGGCACCCAGACTGCAAGCGACAAGGCGGTGATGGTCACCAGTCGATGAAGCGAACTCGGGACCAGACTGAATGGCATCGCACCGATTCGGAATACCAGTGACGGCGAGACCGCCTTCACCGCAACCGAGCCTTCCGACTGCAACGATCGCACTTGAGTTTCTTTGACTTCCGGCGCCAGCGCTGGCATGGCCGCATGATCGCGAATGGGCCCCACGGTCACGACGGGTTCCGGCCGTTGGTCTGATGTTGGCTCCGAAACGGAATCTGAAATCGCCGCCACCGAAGTCACCTTGGAATCGACCGCTGGTTCGCTTGAGTCTTCGGGGGGACGAATCGTTTCGAATCGGACGGCGGCGGTGGGCGCCGTCGCCGAAGAAATGCTGGTACGCGGTGGTTGAGAGTCCACCACCGTCTCGATTTCACCCGCCGTAGATCGCGGCTGTGATGAGCCGAAGACGTCGATCACGTCCACCGCCGCTCGCTCGGCCTCCGCGGCGCGCCTTTGGATCGTGTTGGGGGTTGTCTTGGGAAGGACCGCCGCGACCCCACCGTCACCACGATCGTCCTCGGACTCCTGCGCGACCCGCTCCGCCAGAAGGGCATCCAAAGCCAAGGCCGCGGGGCTCATCGGCGGCGATTTCTCCACCGCTGCTTCCACGGCCGCGAGCGAAGGCCCCGACACTGACACCGACGGTAACTCAGACTGGGCATCGGATATCGATGGTTCGGCGGTGCCAAAGAGGTCGACCGTCGGACCGTGCTCGCCAAGATCAATCGCTGACGCCGCGTGCTTGATCCCATCGGGTGTGTCTGATTCGGTGAATAACCCTTCTGCCGCGCCAGGCTCGAGGCGCACGGTCGAACGCACCGCCTCCTGGGTCTGGAGCGGCATCGCGTGGGTCGATTCGGGATCGTCTTCACCAAGGAGCGATCTGGCATCACGAAGAACCTCGTCCACTAGCTCGAGAGGTTCTCGGCACGATTCCTCGCCCTGGTTGGCCGCATCCGACATCAGATTGGTTGGTGGAGTATTCGTCATTTTCCTCTTTCTTCATCGGCTCGAATATGCCTCAACATGCGTAGATCAATGATTCCAAGGCGGTTATCGAACCTGACTCCATCGCCCTCGCCATGTGAGTGAATCGTGGAGAACTCTATGAAGGGGGAGGAGAACCATGAGGCTCAATCCGCAGAGATGGAGTCTTCGTTGCAAGTGACTGCCCTACAGGTAGTTGCGCCAAAAGGCACCA
>ERZ887942.1965-NODE-1965-length-13260-cov-5.157592_pt1 | contig 13260 bp, 8 predicted proteins | sample MGYA00521099_ERZ887942 | MGnify/ENA primary metagenome ERZ887942 (study PRJEB32303, sample SAMEA104408605) | aquatic metagenome | biome: Brackish water; feature: Pelagic; material: water | place: Baltic Sea | collected 2014-06-07T06:48:00 | depth 16,251 m ... | reverse complement strand
CTTGAAACGCACCCCAAAGAGACGATTTCCCGTTATCGAATCATTCGCAGGTTAAGCTACGGTGGACAGGGTCAGGTTTATCTCGGCGAAGACGCTCAATTGAACCGTAAGGTTGCCATCAAGGTCGCTCACGCCTCAATTTCTGAAGATATTGTTTCTTCGGAATTGATTCTTGCCGAAGGTGAATTGCTTGCCAAGTTGAATCATCCTCAATTGGCACAAGTCTACGATGCTGGCGTCGAAAACGGTCGACCTTTCCTTGTCATGGAATATGTAGAAGGTCAAACACTCAATGAATTTCTACGGGAACATCAACTCAACATTCAAGAAATTCGCAGAATGATTCTGGAGATTGCAAAGGCAGTCAATTCTATCCATGAAAGCGGAATTCTCCATCTTGACTTGAAGCCAGAGAACGTAATTGTGACGCCTGACCGACGATGTAAAGTCGTGGATTTAGGAACCAGTTGGCTTGTCTCTCAAATTGAAAATGATGGCAAAAGAGTGATCGGAGGAACCGTTGCATATATGTCACCAGAACAGTTTCATCGAGAGGGGAGTGAAATTGGTCCCTGGACTGACGTTTTCGGGCTTGGAGCGTTGTTGTACTCGCTGTTAACTCATGCCAATTCATTGGAACAGGTCGAAAACGCTTCTCAGCCAGAAGGATTGTGGGCGTGTGGTTCCATCGAGTTGAGCCAGAACAAATATCCTAAGTTGTTGACAAAAATCTGCCTCAAGGCGATTGCAGAAGATACTCAAGACCGCTTTCAAACAGTCAACGAGTTTATTGAAAGTTTTGAGATTACTGAACGACGGCGCCAGGCTGCATATCTCGTTGGAACCGGAATCCTTTCTTTGGTAATTGGGTTAACCCAGGTCATTCAATTCGCTCCTTCGAATAAATCGATTTCGCAGAATCAACAGGCATCATTCAAGGAGAAAGAACGAATTCCACTGAATGAGGTTACGCACGAAGAACGATTTGTGCAGATTCGTGCAGTGAATCTCCCTGCAGGAGCGATGCACTTTTGCGTCTGGTCAGAAGAAACCGGACTACGTTTTCTACCTGCGACCAGAGAGTTGAACAATAAAGGTCTTGAAGTTCTGAGTGCTAGATCACTGAATCACGGAGTAAAATTAAGTGCTGCGAACACCCAACTGTTCGTGATGATTATCTGCGCAGAATTCGCTGGTCCCGTCGGGACAACTCACCTTACGAACGTGTTGCACACTCAGCTTGAAATCCTCAACGAGCAATCCCAAGACAACTCCGAACGCAAACCATTTTTGATTGACTCAGAGGGGAAGTTCGTGAAAGAGATCCAACTTGTGAAACAGAAAAAAGTTAGAAACTTCGATTTCTATGAGTTCGATATCGGTGGAGAATTCCACATCCCGACCACTCACAGCCCCTTCTCGGGGTAATGGACAATTATCGTTCCGCAGCGATGCTTGCCTCAGTGTGACGTAGGAGAAACAATTGTTGGAATTGTGCCAGAAACGAGACTTTGGGACGGTATGATTTGTTCACGCAATTTGTTGGTAACTAGCAGAACTGAGACCTAAGACAATCTGAAACGCAATGTCGTGAAGGTGCAAAGAATTCTTACCGGCATCTACAAGCACGACGCGCAAGCGAGTGGATCGAACAACTCACTCACTTGCGCTACATGCTGGTATTCTTGTAAGGAAGAATCAAAAGAATCTCACGCAGAGCCGCAGGGTTCGCAGAGAAAAAATCAAAAACTCTGCGCTCTCTGCGGCTCTGCGTGATTCATAACTTTCTGAACTCCAACAATTAAAGATTCCACATTCCAATGGAGGCAGTCACTCACGCACCGTCTCTTAGAATTTTAACTCTGTGGCGACCCGCCCTCTTTCTCCATTAATCTTCAACAGGTGCGGGTGCTGGCGAACTGTCGACTTTGTCGAGGAATCCTTTGTTCTCCAGAACTTTCAGCCTGATTTCTTCCATCATTTTGGGATCTTCTTCGAGGCTGATCCGGGCTTTGTCGCGACCTTGTCCTAATTTGATGTCGCCGTAAGCGAACCACGATCCACTTTTCTGGACAATCTTCGCCTCTGTCGCCAAATCGAGAATATCGGCAGACATACAAATTCCGCATTCGCCGAGCATGTCGAATTCAGCAATGCGAAACGGGGGAGCGACTTTGTTCTTGACGACTTTGCCTCGCATACGAATTCCGATTGCTTCGTCACCATCTTTCAGAGTCGCAATTCTACGAACATCAACACGGACAGAAGAATAGAATTTTAAAGCGCGACCACCGGGAGTCGTTTCTGGACTTCCGAACATGACTCCGATTTTCTCGCGGATCTGGTTAATAAAGATGACAGTCGTTTTTGACTTGGCGATGATGCCTGTCAGTTTACGCATCGCCTGACTCATCATTCTGGCTTGCAAGCCGACATGTTTATCACCGATCTCGCCATCTAATTCCGCCTTTGGAACCAAAGCAGCGACCGAATCGATCACAATAATATCGACTGAATTCGATTTGATGAGCATCTCAGCGATCTGCAATCCTTCTTCACCATATGATGGTTGACTCACGAGGAGTTCTTCGAGATTCACGCCCAGTTTTCGTGCCCAGGCGGGGTCGAGTGCATGTTCCGCATCGATGAAAGCAGCGATTCCACCCGCTTTTTGAGCACTTGCGACGGCATGGAGCGCGAGAGTCGTTTTACCACTCGATTCTGGACCGAAGAGTTCAAGGATTCGTCCTCGTGGAAAGCCAGACCCGCCCAGAGCTAAATCGAGGGAAAGAGCACCTGTTGAGATTCCATCTATTGAAGCATCTGGCGAATCGGAAAGCCGCATGATCGAGCCTTCTCCAAACGCCTTATGGATTTGCCCTAACGCGTTTTTGAGAACTCCATTCTCATCGCTTTTATTACCGGTCGCTGCTTTTTTAGAACTCTTCGCTTTTGCCATTCTTGCATTCCTACAATGGGTACTGAACATTCGAACACAACTTTATCAATTCATCGCTTAGAATCAACAGTGATTTAGGCATTTTTTGTCGTGATCTTTGAAAATTCGGCAGTTGTATTCGTCACAAGCGATGAAATGCTCTAAATCGACTGTGGGTCTGATTCAATCTCGAATGTCGAGAGTTGTAGTGACACCGATGGTCGGATAGACTCGCAGCGACATTTGAGAAAATGAGGCGACGAAGGAACGCTTCACGAACCATTTTGTTTGAACCACTTATTTAAGATTTTCTTGGACTTCGATAATGCGGCACATCATTTCAGCATTAGTCATGAATCAACCCGGTGTTCTTGCACACATTTCCGGGATGATGGCTTCTCGTGCGTTTAATATCGACAGCCTCGCTGTCGGTCCGACCGAAAACGACCTTTATTCACGCATGACGTTTGTCGTGAATGGCAGTCCGCAGGCACTGAATCAGGTCCGCAAACAACTTGAAAAGATTGTCACGATTGTGAAAGTCGTTGACTATCTTGACGAAGAACATGTTGAACGTGACCTTATGTTGATCAAGGTTCGCACCGAATCGACCCTACAGCGAAGCGAACTTAAAGAACTTGTCGACATCTTCCGCGGCAGCATCGTCGACGTGAGCCCAGACCATGTCATGATTGAATTGTCTGGTCAGGAACGCAAAATTGAAGCATTCATTCTAGCTGTGAAGCCATTCGGTATTATCGAGATGGTTCGCACCGGCAGAATTGCACTTGCTCGCGGGAATTCGATGTCAGCTGAATCGGAAGTTGGTGATCCAACACACGCAGCTGATTACAAAGAACACGCAGCATCATAAACTTAGTCTACGGCAGAATAAGAGAATTTATTCTGCATATCTTCTTTGACCGGTCTTGATTCAAACTATTCTGAAACCACCGGTCTCAACTTTTCATTGATTAACGACGAGGCGACTTTCATGGCGGCAAAGGTATATTACGACGACGATGCGGATCTCTCACTCCTCAAAGATAAAACCATTGCCATTCTTGGCTATGGAAGTCAGGGTCACGCTCAGGCACAAAACCTGAAAGACAGTGGCTGCAATGTTGTGATTGGTCAGCGAAAAGGGAGTGCCAATTACGACCTCGCTGTCAGCCATGGCTTCGAACCTGTCTCAATTGAAGAAGCTTCAAAAGCTGGCGATCTCGTCAACATTCTTCTACCGGATGAAGTTCAAGGCGACATCTTCCGTGATCAAGTTCAAGCGAACCTAGAGCCGGGCAACCTGTTGCTTTGCTCACATGGTTTTAACATTCACTTCGGTCAAGTTGTTCCACCAGAAGGTGTCGACGCTGGTCTTGTCGCTCCTAAGGGTCCTGGTCACCTTGTCCGTAGCGAATACGAAAAGGGTGGCGGAGTTCCATCACTCATCGCAATGTACCCAGGTGCTTCAGAAACATCACGCGGACTCGCACTCGCCTATGCAAAAGGCATCGGCGGAACACGTGGTGGTGTCATTGAAACAACCATCGCTGAGGAAACTGAAACAGATCTCTTCGGTGAACAAGTTGTCTTGTGCGGCGGTGTCAGCGAACTCGTCAAGGCGGGTTTCGAAACACTTGTCGAAGCAGGCTACCAGCCAGAAATGGCATACTTCGAATGTATGCACGAATTGAAGTTGATCGTCGACCTCTTCTACGAAGGTGGACTCAACTACATGCGATACAGTGTTTCCAACACAGCTGAGTACGGCGACTACAGCAGCGGTCCTCGGATCGTGACTGAAGAAACTAAAAAAGAGATGAAGAAGATCCTGGAAGAAATCCAGAACGGAACCTTCGCTCGCAACTGGTTGTTAGAAAACAAAGCCAACTGCCCCGGCTTCCACGCCACTCGCCGTCGCGAACGATCACATCAGATCGAAGAAGTCGGCAAAGAACTCCGCAGCATGATGAGCTGGATTGATTCGAAAGAGAAGTAGAAGAAAGAATTCGTAACGAATTATGATAAAGCTCAGAGTGATTTGCTCTGGGCTTTTTTTGCAGTGGAAGAACACTATCACACTATCACACTATTGTCGCGGAGCGACTTTTTCCGATAGCCTTGGGATTTATCCCAAGGTGAGTTTGCCCCATGTTGATGATGTCGCGGAGCGACTATATGCGACTGAGGATGCCACTCTTTACGTGTAATCAGACCGCTCATTCAACCAATATGCTCTTCTTCAAATACATATTGTGGATCGAACTCAATTCTGTGTTTCTTTAGAAACAAAATGTATTCATCGCGAAACGATTGCTTCGCATGATGCTCTTCCTGATTCTCGATATATTGCTTCACAACCTCTGACATAGATTCACTGACTGAGAACGCTCCATATCCTCGCTGCCAAGAGAACCTCGATGAGGTTTTATGGTTCTTGTTGATCCAATGCGATGAATTGCCCTTGATGAGTTTAATCGTATCAGCGATGGCATAAGAGGGGTGAGTTTTCAAGAGGAGGTGGACATGGTCTTCAATTCCACCGGCTTTTAACAAAGACCCTTTGTGAGTTTGAGCATTCGCACCCATCACGCCGTAGAGATCATCTCGCCATGATTTATCGAGAAGTTTGGTGCGTTGTTTTGTACTGAAGATAACGTGGATCAAGATTCCAGAATGTGTAGACATGAGCGTCGGCTCTTATCAAGAATCAAGAACTTGTATGCGATACATCTCATTGTCACCGCCGAATCACAAATCGTCGCTCTGCGACGTGAGATGGAGAGAGATGCACTAACCTTGGGATGAATCCCAAGGCTATCGAACGAAGTGCCTCCGGCACAATGTAATCGCTTCGCCATCGGTCTTCATGGCTGACACTAATTTTGTTTATCTATGTCGTACTTTTGATTTAATCTCAGCGGTTATAAACCTCTGACGGAATCGGTTCAAACACTGCTGACTGGACTGGGAGTTGCTCTTGTTGAGATTCAACTTCCTGTGAACCGGACGCCTGCATGACCGATTGACGACGTGCTCCCCTTGGAAGGAGTTGTCCAGCTGCGATCATTTGACGAATGTTCTTCATGAAGACGAACTGTTTTGTCGGTGAGGCCTCGTTGATAAGCGAGACATCGTGGACCACAAAACGGTCACCTTCTCTTGCGAGTTTGATCTCAGACGAAATCATACCGTCGCTGGTGTGGACGATCATCCAAGATTCTCCGGGAGTGATACGAATCACTTCGCTCATTAACGGTCGAACAAGTTCGCGTGAAATCTCAGGAACATAGTTGAGTTGCTTCCAGATGATCTGCCCCATGGAATTTGTCGAATAGCGATCTGCTCCTTCAACGTCACCACGACTGATCGCAGAGGCAAACGCATGAATCGGCAGTAGCATTTCTAGATTCGACTTCAGTGAAACTGGTCGATCACGAGCGGGCATTTGCACATCGTCGATGACCATCCAGCCTTCACCTAATCTTAGGATGAATGTCATCGGTGTGTTGCCTTGAGCAACAGTGATTTCGGTGATGTCGCCACGGAAGACAGTTGAAAGAACTTCGGTTTCACCTTCTTCGATGAAAGGATAAGGCATGATTCCGAAGTGCTTCGCTGCCGGTGTTTTCCAGACTCGTTCGTTGAAGTCATTACTCGACATGCTACGAATCTGTTGTAGATTGCGAGTTCTTAAAGCTTCGACATAAAGATCGACGACTGAACTAGAGAGCAACATCGCGGAGATCTTCTTGACTTCCGAGCCATCTGCTTCAAAGATCGTCACTTCATCAACGCGCGGTTCGTTCGCTGCCGCTGAGCCATCTTCGTTAACGAGATCAACGGCACGGACCGTCAACATGTAGGTTGTTCCATTCGCTTCAAGAAGGAGCTCGGTTCGATCCTGGTATTGCTTGGCATCGTAATCGTCAGCAATTAACATCGCGACAGGAAGATGAATTGAACCAATATCTCCGTTTTGCAGCGACTGAGAGAAGAAGTCAGGCGAGGCAAATGCTTCGAGTTCACTAATGTTTTGCTCAGCAAAGTTGGTGAGGAACTGAGCTGTATGATTCAATGTTTTTGCCAAGGTCATTAACGATCGCATTTCTGCTTCTTCGCCAGACTTTGATTCGATGGCAAGGTTCTGAACTTTCCAGTGGTTGAGTTCTTTGCGGAACTCGATGAACAAACTTCCGCCGTCATGAGGTGCAACAACCACGGCGTGGTCACCATTCAAGCGGGCTTCAGGTCGAAAGGTGACGCTGCGACCTTTGCCAACACTTTGCTCAGTTACACTGTTAAACCAGTTCGGTGGCAATGTCGATAACGCTGCGTGAAGTTCGTTCGTACAATGTTGGAGCTTGACCGTCCGAGGTGCAGACGCCCAATCCTTGAGAAGTTCCCGACTCGTTAAGAGCAAATCCATTTGATCGGAAACCGAGCGTTGAATCTCTTGCCCGGTGGTATCGTTCTGGCTGAGGATCACATCATCAACAACCCAGCGACCGGTCTCGGCATCCAAGGTCAGACGATAATCAAGAACTTTTGCAGCGTCGTCCTTTCCAATTTCAACTGTCGCCAATTTCGTCGACTCGTTAATCGGCTCTAAAGCAACGACTCGAACGTCCCCCTTGGGGAACTTCATCAATCTGAGATCACTCATCGCTTCAGGTTGTCGCAGCGCTTTCTCTTCAAATTTTTCAGAGGTCGCAACTCGAATCTGTTCGAGATCCTGTGATTCCAAACTGTCAGCGAAGTTCACGATAGCTCTTCTGGCAATCAGATTCGTGCAACCGCTCGTAAAGAGAGTGGAAATCAAAAGTACATAAACTGGGAAGTCTGGGCGGAACATCATGTTCGATCCCGTTGGGTAAGGTGTCGGATGACAGCAACAAACTTAGAATGAGAATGTCGCTGTCGAATGAAGGTCGACTCGATGGGAGACTCGTTTTCTCACAACCACTCAGCAACGGTCAAGCGGTAGATTTCCAGTGAATAATGAGATGCGAACACTTTCGTATGGTTTTTCTTTAGGAAATCTCACTCAGAAGCCATTTTTCAAGGAAAAACGGTATAGACACATTCTTGCCGGTCGAGGTACAACCCCTCACAAGGTAACCGGCAGGAATAGCCGAATTGTCGATTGAGGTTTCGTATGGAGGCGATTCTTTTCAATTGGCAGTCGACTCGCTGAGTTGCCTTCCCCTCGTATTCCCTTCTCGATACTCAGAGATCCTTCTCTGATATTTCCCCCCCTCCATGACCGAGGATTTAGATGATGAGTCCGGTCATCAATAATCGATTTATTCTGTTCTGCCTGATTGGTATGACATGGAGCGGCTGCACCTACGGTCCTTCACCTTATGGTGGAGGAGGATATGGTGGCTATCCACAAGGAGGCTATCCTTACGGATCGCCTTATCAAGGTGGTTACCAGAACTATCAAGTTCCGGGACAACAATATGCTCCCGGGGGAACGGTTACTCCCGGAGGAGTTTATCCAGGTGGAACACCAACGTACCAAAACAACAATGGCACATTACAACCCATTCCGAATAATGGAGCCAGCTCCGATGCGCCTCCGTATACATCTACGGAAATCAATAAACCAGTTCCGAATCCATCGGACACGACTGGCGGACCGTTCTACAACAATAGCAATTCATCAACATTTCAGCCGCCGATTGATTCGCGATCAATCCAGCCTGCTGCGCTGGAGCAAGAACCGCTGCGACCGATCAACAACCATTTAAGAGAATCCAACGCCAGCACAACGATTTCCGGAGCGAATGAAAATTATAGCCCGCCCGCAGCGAACGTGTTCCCTGCGGCTGCCCCGATGACAAATGCGATTGACATCAATCATCCGGAAATTCCAAGTGCTGCTCCGATCAATAGTCTGCCATCTGTGGATACGATTCCTTCATCGAATGCAATCGCTCCACTCAATACCGAAGACGACCCTTTTAATGCTCCGATTCCAGCACCTGCAGGAAATAGTTCGCCTCCGCCAGAGATGCCAGCCTTCGGGAACATCAGCAATATCCGTACGAATAAACCGATCGTTGATGAACCAGAAGTCTTTGCTCACGATCCAAGCTATCAATGGCTACGTGGAGTCGTCAGCCAGGACAAACCAACCGGCACATGGAGTGTTGTCTATTCCGACAATCCCCAAGCCAGCGACGAGTACGCTGGACATCTGTCTCTTGCATCGAGTCCATTCCTGAAAGGACTCGAAGACGGAACGATCGTCGAACTTCAAGGCGAAGTTGATCCCGTCCTGAAAGACCCGCTCGGTAAACCGTTCTATCTAGTAACACGCTTAAAAACGATATCCGCAGCACCGTAGGAATCTGTAAGAAGCGCGAAAACAATAAGCTGCGTGATAAATGGGATTGATTACAAGCACGATGCGCAAGCGAGTGAGTCATACGTGAAGCGTACCCTACGGTGCTATCGATCTTTTCGTAGATGTTCGGGAATGTCGGGATAATAGACTTTCTCAGTGATCTCTTTCTCGCTGGGACGTTTGAAAGGACGAACCAAGCGGAAGCCGACAAAATCTCCATTGGTCAGATACCACATGCTCTGAGAGGCGTTTGGATCCTGAAGGAGCCAATCAAATTCTGAATAGATTCGATTTGCACTCCGCAAGTCCTGTGGGTCATCGAACCACGAGCCTCCTCGCGCTACTCTTGGGAATATCTTTGTCGGGATTGCATAAGGAGTGAGAGTAGTCGGTTGGGATTTGGATCGCTTATAGAAGTCCGGCAGGTATTGATCCAAACACCATTCAGCGACGTTGCCATGCATGTCGTACAAGCCCCAAGGATTCGGCTTTTTTTGCCCCACTCTCCGGTAACCTTCTTCGGAGTTTCCGTAGAAGACAGCATAGTCTCCGAGTTGCTTCACATCATCACCAAATGAAAAGGAAGTCAATGTTCCTGCTCGGCAGGCGTATTCCCATTCAGCTTCTGTTGGCAAACGGTAGTATTGCCCTGTCTTCTCTGATAACCAAGCACAGTACATCTTCGCAGCATAATGAGTCATGCTCACGACAGGACGTCTTCCACGCCCCATGCCAAACGAGAAGTCCATAGCCGGAATTGAAGGTCGTGAAACAGCATCGGCTTTCTTGTCGATTGCCGTTGGCTTGATCTCTGTTTTTTTTCTCAGCCGACTATCCAAACCGTAAATCCAGATTTCGTATTCATTCCAAGTGACTTCATATTTCCCCATCCAGAATGGTTCGATCTTAACCCGATGCTGTGGTCCCTCATCCACTTTGCGATGTTCTTCCTCCAGCGGGCTACCCATTGTAAATTCCCCGCCTGGAATGGGAAGCATTTCAAAACTGACATCACTGTCGCGAATTTTCTGCGTATATTGTTTCATCTCCGCAGGTGACTTCGCGAGACTGTCTGAGTTTCTTAAATACGGATCCAACCGCTTCTCATCTGCTTGATTCTCAAGGCAGCAGCAAAGAACTGTAACGAGAACGCAGAGTCCAAAGATTCGACACATAATGATTCCTCATTCGATCCTATCGCTAAGTATGCGACTGATTAAATCGTATTAGAAATCATCGTGTTAAGGAAACAACAGGCATACATTACCCATGAAATCATTCTTGGAGAGTTGCGACTTCCTTTTCAAATACGTCTTCAGCCTTTGCAACTTGCTTTTCTAACCGGTCAAATTTCTTCGCTAACCAGGTGTTTCCGGTGAAGAGAATGGCAACTGACCAACCCACGGCGGCGCCAATAAAGACGTCACTCGGAAAGTGTGCAGAAGTTGTGATGCGGTGGAGTCCTACGAAACAGGCGAGCAGTAGAAAGACTCTTTTTCCTGATGGAAATGCCCAGGTGAGCAACGCTGCAAATCCGAACGCTGACGCAGTGTGAGCAGACGGAAAGCTCTGCGCCTTGGAACCTGCGGAATCTAGCAAGAACCAGCCGACGAAACTATCAAAGAGTTCGTGCTGTTCGAAGTCGAATGACCGAGGGCGTGTGCGCCCTACGAACATCTTGACGAGGTTTGCTCCCATGCCAGCTGCGCATGTTCCGAGGAAGATACGGAAGACTCGCCTTTCACGCCAACTTGTGGCAGCGAACAGACAAAGCAGTGCGAGTATCTGTCCGTATGGTGTCCCGAAGTGCTCAGCTGCATCAACAAAATCTTCGAGTTCATCTGGCAATTCAGAAACACTGAAAAACCGCCCGATTCGATAATCAATTGTGATTAAAGATATTCCTCCCAGTACCACCCACACCAGTGGTAGGGTGACACGGTCATAGAACGTAAATTGATACTGGTCTTTATGTAAATCATCCATGACTTTGTCGACTCTTCTTACTCCAATTCTTACGAAACGTTGCTTTCCCCCGGTCGATGACCGGGGGCTAAATAGCAGGCAGAACCTCTGAAACCATTTACTTGACCGTTAGCTTTCTCGAATAAATTGCCGAACCGTTTGTAACGTAAAGCGTGCTATGGTCTGGTCCGCCGAGTGTGCAACTCGTCAGCGGTTGAGTCTCGTCTGGTTTCGGTAAAACTCCGCATGGTCGTCCAGTCGGATCAAAAATCTGGATTCCCAAAGCACTTGTCACGTAGTAGCGACCTTTCGAGTCGACTGCCATCCCGTCGCCACGTGATGCTGCGACGTAAGGTGGTTCTTCGTTGAAGTTAAATTCTCCTTTTGGATTGATCGGCCGTCGCATCGGCATGGTCGGCATTTTGCTGTCGAGTTCGCCTTCAAGATTCACTCGGAAGGTCCAGGTCGATTCTCCACCAGAATCTGAAACAGCGAGCGTTCCACTATCGTTCGAGAGTGCGATTCCATTAGGTCTTGTAATCCCAGTGTCGACAGGTGTTGATTCGCCAGTCGTGATGTTGATTCGAGTGACCTGTTGAGCCTTTGTTTCTGTAATGAAAATATAACCATCATCAGAAACGGTCAGATCATTCGGAGTCACGCCACTTGCGATCAGTGTTACTTTGCCAGATTTTGGATCGATGGAAACCACTCGGTTTTGCTTCCCTTCACAACCGTAGATCATACCATCAGGACCGAAGTCCATTCCGCTCAGCGACTCTTTTGCGATAAGAGTTTTCGTTCCGTCTTTTGCATCAACACGATAGATCGCTGGGGCACGCATATCACAGAAGTAGAAGTTGCCCTCCGCGTCCGCACAGGGAGCATCTGAGAATCCGAGATTGTCAGCGACGACTTCCCAGTTTTCTCCAGGGACAAGTAAATTCAACAAGGTTAAGTCGCCACCTAAATCGCCGCTGGTGTCGATTTCTGGATTGTGTTCTTCATTTCTCCACAACCATTTCATTGCATCGGGAAATCTTGAACTCCCGTAATCAGAGTTATGGGCGTAGCCTTCTTCCCAGTCGAAACGGATGTCATAGCCCATATATTTAAGTGCGGACGCCATGCGTTGATTCGCCCAGGGCCAGCTGCCATAGGCGTTGTCGATATCTCCACTGGTGTCTGCCATGTAAACGCGAATCGGTTTCGGTTCACTTTTACGCACGAGTGCGGGATAGATGTTTCCACCTCGCAAATGGGTGAAGCTGCCGACGTTCGAATAAACTTTTCGGAACTGATTGACTTGTTCCCAGGCAACTGTGAAAGCACAAATCGCACCTGAACTCGAACCACCGATGGCACGCATTTCGGGGTCATCTGAAATGCTATAATGCTTTCCAACTTCTGGAAGGATCTCTTCGAGAAGAAACTGGCTGTAACGAGCTCCGAGACTATCGTATTCAAAACTTCTATTGGAGGATTTGTTGCCTTGGCGTTGTTTTGCCTTGTGATGTCCGGGATTGATGAAGACTCCAATCGTAACCGGCATTTCTCCGCTGGCAATAAGATTGTCGAAGACAGTCGGAATCCGCCAGCGACCTTTAATGTCTCGCATCCGCTCGCCATCTTGAAAGATCATCAGCGCAGCTGGCTTCTCTTTGTTGTACTGTGCGGGCACATAAATCGACCAATCACGAATCGTTCCAGGGAAGATTTTAGATTCCCACGGTTTCATCTGCTTGACCGTTCCTTGTGGGACGCCTTCTTTGACAAGTGCATCGGGATGCGGTTCCCATTTAGGCTTTGAAGCGGTCGAAGGGAGGTGAGTCGCTTTAGAGTTTTCATCCCAGAGCCATTTTACAGCTGCCGGGAATTCTTCTCCTCCCCATTTCCCGCTATGGCCACCTTCAGTCATCACGAGCTTGTAGTGGTAACCAGCGAATTGCAGAGCGGCAGCCAAGTCACGATTTCCTAGTGGCCAGTTTCCATGTAAATTGTT
>ERZ887942.1960-NODE-1960-length-13274-cov-42.367350_pt1 | contig 13274 bp, 10 predicted proteins | sample MGYA00521099_ERZ887942 | MGnify/ENA primary metagenome ERZ887942 (study PRJEB32303, sample SAMEA104408605) | aquatic metagenome | biome: Brackish water; feature: Pelagic; material: water | place: Baltic Sea | collected 2014-06-07T06:48:00 | depth 16,251 m ... | reverse complement strand
CGCATCAGCCGCCGCCAGCTCGTTAGCCCCAGGCTGCAGCCGTATTCATAGGCCGACGACACCGTGGTCGCAGAGCCCCGCATCAGATACAGGGGCGCCTGCAACCGCACCACCTTGGCCGCCCCATGGCGCTGCTCCAGCCGGCGGCGGAAGTCCACATCACCGCGGGAGCGCACCGAATAAAAGCCGCCCAGCTCCAGCGCCGTGGCCCTGCGCAGCAGCAGGGTGGTGATGCCATCACCGAAGAAGCCACCGCCGTCGCCATCGGCCTGGGGCGCGCCGCTGGCCTCATCCAGGCGCCCATGGCGGCCATACACCGCCGCCGCCCCCTGCTGCAGCGCCTGCCACTGCAGCTCCAGGCGCAGGGGATGGGAGAGGTCGTCGTCGTCGTGAATCGCCAGGGCCTCGCCCGCCATCTGCTCAATCGCCAGGTTGCGGCAGGCGTACTGGCCCTGGTTGCGCTCTTGGCGCAGCAGCCGCAGCGGCAGATCCAGCTCGGCGGCGGCCTGCTCCAGCAACGCCGCCAGGGCAGCCGCCTCAGGCTCCGGCGTGCCGTCGTCTACCACCAGCACCTCCGCCACCGCCACGCTCTGCAGGGCCACCGATTCCAGGGCCTGGCGCAGCAGCTCCAGCCGCGGCCGGTGGCAGGTAAACAGCACCGTGATCGGCAGGGTGGGTCGCTCCGCCGCCGGCGGCATCATTTGGCGCCACTGGGCCAGGCAGGCGGCAAACACGGCCTGGACGCCACCAGTAGGGGGCAGCAACAACGGCAGTAGCTCCGGCACGCCGGCCCGCTCCGCCGCCAGCCGCGCCAAGCCCACCGCCCGGCTGGGCAGACCGGCTGCTACCGCCAGCACCAGGGCCTCTTCATCGTCGCCATCGAGCAGACGCAGCAGGGGCGTTTTGCCAGCAGCGCTGGCCAGGCGCAGCAGGGCGCCGCGCTCCTCCTCACCCGTCACCAAGCGCAGCAGCAGGGTGAGCTGCAGGCGCAGCAGCCGGCGCGGATCTTCCGGCTCGCCGGGCAGCTCCTCCGGCGCCAGGGGGCGCAGCTGCAGCGGCTCGGGGCCATTGTTTGGCGGTGGCGGCGCCACGCCGCGGCTGTGCAGCTGCACCAGGGCCGGCAGCAGCTCGGCGTTGTCGGCCTGCAGCCAAGTGGTGTGCAGGGGGAAGCGGCGCAGGTCGTGCAGCAGCTTCTGCAGCAGATCCGCCTGCCACCACAGCCGCGGTAGCCCCCGCTCCAGTAGCGCCAGCAGGGCCCGCCGCCAGGGCCGATCCAGCCGGGCGATTGCCGGGTCGCCCAGCAGCAGCACCCCCTTCACCAGCACCAGGCAGGCAGCTGGAGGCAGCAAGCTGGGCAGGCGGTAGCCAGTTTCTGGCGCCAGCTGCGGCAGCAGGGCCTGCAGCAGCGGCAGGTTGGTGCTGCCGCTGAGCACGATCGCCTCCAGCTGGCGCTGCAAAGCCCGCTTCTGCTCTCGCTCACCCGCCTCGGCCGCCACACCGATCGCCAGCACCAGGGCATCGATGGCGCCGGCCAGGGCAGCCAGCCAGCCAGGCCGCTCCTCTGCCAAGGGCGCCTGCAGCAAACGCATCAACGCCAGACCCCGCTCGCCGGGATCATCCAGGGCCGCGCCCCGCTCCAGCCCGGCCCGGCGCAGATCAGCCGCCACCGCCACCAGCTCGCTCTGGCGGCTATTTATCCCACCCACCAGCGCCTCCAGTAGCCGCAGCCAGGGTTGGGGCTCGGCCTGCTCCAAACCCGCCAGCAGCAGCGCTTGCAAGCTGTGGGCGTAGGCGGGCTGCTCGGCCGCCGGCAGCAGGTGCAGCAAGGCCACCAGCTGGTCGCTCAGGCGCTGCAGGGCAGCGGCTTCCGCCGGGGGGGCGACCAGCCAGCGGGCCAGGGGCAGGGGCCGGCCCAGGGCAGCGGGGGCAGGCCAGCAGCCAGCGGCAAGCTGGCGACGCAGTTGGCACTCCAGCTGCAATAGCTGCAGGGCGGCGGCCGGCTCCAGGGGTTCGGCGGCGGCCAGCAGGGCGCGGTAGGGGGCCAGCAGCAGCGCCAGGGCGGAGGGGAGCAGCTGGGCTTGGGGCTGCTCAGAGAGCTCGAGCTCGGGCCAGGCATCGAGAGCCAGCGGGGTGGCGCCCGCCGCCAGCAGCGCCTGAAGCGGCGGCGCCTCTGCCGGCTGCACCAGGCCCCGACTCCAGGCCAAAGGCAGGGCTAGCAGCAACGCCGGATCGCCGAGCTGGCCCTCCAGGTCGATCAGGCAGGGACCCAGCCGCTGGGGCCAGAGGCTTGGATCAGCCCGCAGCAGCAGGGCCTGATCACAGCTGGTTGCAAAGCAGTAGCGCCGCACAGCTGGAAGCGCGAAGAGCTTGCGCACCAGCTGGCAGCGGTTGAGGCCCAGGTGGATTGAATCCCCTTGGGGAGATGGCAGGTGCGCGGTGATCAGCGACATGGCAGCCGGGCCAGTGGCGAGAATAGGTGGCCACAGCTGGCCCGCCATGCGGCACCTCGACCTGCTGATCGCCGCGCCGGCCGATCCGGCCGCCCAGGCGGGCTGGGGTGATGTGCACTTCGCCCGAGGGCTGCAGCTCGGCCTGCAAAGCCTGGGGCTGAGTTCCCGCCTGCTCTGCCGCGACAGCCACCAGAGCAGTCCGCCGCCGCCGGATGGGAGTGGCCTGCTGGTGCTGCGCGGCAAGTACGCACCGCCCCTGGCCTGGGTAGAGCGCCAGCCCTACGTGCAAAGGGCCCTATGGCTGATCAGCTGGCCCCTCAACCCCACCCCCGCGGAACTGGCCTCCTACGACCGGCTGTTTGTCGCCAGTGCCCAGGACACGCCCCGCATCGCCCACCTGAGCGGCCGCCCCACCAGCACCCTGCTACAAGCCACCAGCTTCTGGCACTTTGGTCGTCCTGAGCCAGCGGGCGGGGGCCTGCTGTTTGTGGGCAACACCCGAGGGGTGAGCCGGCCAATCGTGCGGGCCTTCCACCAAGCCGGCCTGCCATTGGAGCTGATCGGCAGCGGCTGGGAGCAGCTGGGCCTGCAGGCCCAGGCCAGCAGCATCGCCAACGCCCAGCTGCCGGCGCGCTACCGCCGCGCCCTGGCCGTGCTCAACGACCACCACCAGGCCATGCTGGATTACGGCTACCTCAACAACCGGGTCTTCGACGTGTTGGCCTGTGGAGTGCCGGTGATCACCGATGGGGCACCAGGCTGCCCGCCGGAGCTGCTGCCGGCCGTGGTGTGCCATCGGCCCGGCAGCGATCCACGCGTCAGATTGGAGCTGGCAACCGCCCTGCGCGCCCAGCCCCTGCTACTCAGCCAGGTAGCCCGCACAGTGAGGCAGGAGCACAGTTTCGTAGCTCGCGCTCGCCAGCTGCTAGCCGAGCTGGTTCAGGCCTGATCCAGGCGCTGCCCACCAGCCTGCTGCCCCCACCAACCAGCGAAAGGTGCCAGAAAAGCTCGCCTGCCTTCAGCATCAAGCCAGGGCCGGGGCACGAAGCCGCCCGCACCCTGGAGCTGGGCCATCACACCGGCATTACGGGCAATCGCTTCCGCATCTCGGTTTGATTGAGAGGGCTGAAAATCCAAACCATGGGGAATCGAGAGGTAGCTCCAGCGGTGATCCCCCCGCTTGCGGCCGCCATAACCCGCCAGCAGGAAACGACGCGTCCATTCGATGTGCTCGTAGCCGTAGCCCTGAAACAACGGATTCACATAGCCCACATCGCGGCGCAACACGGTCGTGTCGCAACCACTGCAGGCACCAGAAACGATGCTCCAGCGTTCAGGCTTTCGAGCCGAACCCTTTCCCCCCAGCAACTTGCCATGAAATGAGGGGTTGTCGCGCGGCCAGCGGGTGGAACTGAAGTTGATATGACCGTGGCGATGAATTGCCCTACTCCAGATGCGCAGCCAGCGCGGGCTGGTCACCACAACATCGTCTTCAAGGAGAATCAGCTGATCAACGGGCTGCAGGGCCAGGAAATAAAACAGGGCTCGGTTCTTATTGGTGGGGATCCCACCGTTTGGAGCCTCCAGCACAGCATCCACTAATGGTGCAACAGCAGCTGCAGTGCCATCGCTACTGCCGTCGTCGAACACCGCCAAGTGAACCTGATCTCGACAGTGCTGACGCAAACTGTGAACCAAGCGCAGCAACTGCTCGCGGCGGTTGTAAGTGGTAATCGCTATACCGATGCGGGGCCGCATGGGCCCTCTCAGGCTTCTGCCTTGGATCGCGAGCGTTTCTTTGCTTGCCTCTGCTCCGGCGGCGGCGGTGCACTCAGAGGCGGGATGCCGGCCTTATCAAACAACTGCTCCAGCTCATCCACATAGGCGCTGAAGGCCTCAAGCTGCAGGGCTTCCTGCTTGAGATCCTTGGGGAGCTCGGCCCAGGGGTCCTTGCGGCCGGCCTTGATGCGTCGCTGGCGGCGCTGTTCAACCGCTTTTTTAAGTAGCTCGTGATAAGCGGGGTGCTGGGGGTCTTCCAGCAGGGCCCGGGTGAGCTTCTTGATCGCCGGCACCGGCTGCTGCTCAGCCAGATGGGCCTTCACCTCAGCGGTGTTGCGACGACGCAACTCTTTCCACTGAGCCAGCGTGCGCTTCTGGCCAGCCCCCGGAAGCAAGGTGGCCCGGGCATTTGCTTTGCCCTTTCCCTTGGCGCCAGCCTTGCCTCTAATGCGGCTGATCAACTTTTTAAAAGGTGCCGCGATCCGGCCAAGCAAGGAGGGCTTAGGCCTTTTTTTTGGTTTTGTCTTGGCGGGATTGCCGGCTGCAGCTGTGGCGTTGCGCTTGGGTTTGGGCATGCCCTGTCTAAATATTGAAAGCAGCTTACGAGTCTCGGCCGCCAAGGCCAGGCAGGGGCTGGGCCCCTGCCGAAAGCAGGCGACGCCGCACCGCCCGCTCCACACCCGCCAGAGGCGGATTGCTCCAGGGCTCAAAGCCCTCCTGCCAAGGCCCAGGACCGGCGATCAGATCCTCGCCTTGGGCCAGCTCAGGGCTGAACGGCGTCTCAATCAATAGCCAATGCCAGTGCACTCCGGGCGGCAGCGGCAGCTGCCGCAACGCCGGCTCCCACTCGAAGGGAGCCCAGATATGTAATGGCGCCGCCGCCCCTAGGGCAGGGAGCCAGGCATCAGGCCAGCAGGGATTGTCAGGCCAAGCCGCTCCAAACAGTTGGGGATCGCTAAGCAGCAGATGAGCGCTGCTACCAGGCGGCCGAACCCCTGGGGCTAGGCAGCCCGGCTCCGTTTCCAACTGGGCTGGACCCGCCGGCAGGGGAGCGGCGGCGGCCAGGTACTGGCGGTGCAAGGCAAGCCGCCAGGCCATCAGCTGAGACCGGTAAAGGCGATTCCAGAACAGGTGATCGGTAACCGCACCAGGCCGCTGCTCACCTGGTTCGGGCGACAGCCATGGCCAGCTGAGCCAGGGCTTGGGCCCAGCAAAGTGCAGCACCGAAAGCCCCTCAGCGCATCCGCCGAGGTATTGCACCAGATATTTGATGTTGCAGTTGAAATTGAGCGGCAGCAGCTCTACAGGCTGATTAGAGAGAAACTGATTCCATACCTTCTGATCTGCAAAGCGATCCAGCAGCGGACAAACCGGCTCCGCCGCCTGGCGGATCAGCGCCTCAAAACGGACTTCCAGCTCGCCATTGAGGGCCCAGCCCGGCACCGACAACACGCCTGAATTGAGCACCGGCCTACCCGTATGGGGGGAGATGGCTGCCCAGGGTCGATCGCCGCAGTCCGGCACGGCGCGGAAAGCATCGCCCTCGCCCCAGAGGGGATCAAGCGATCCGGTGATCAAAAGATCGGAATCAAGCACCAGCACCCTCCGGTAACCCCTCAGGCTGAAGGCGTGACCATTGAGGTAACCCAACAGGCCGATGCGCTGGCGGTTGCTGGAATCCCGCGGCAGGCTTTCAGCCCAGGCGGGTTGTGGCTGCACAAATTGCAGCAGTGGATGAATAGCTAGGAGCCGGTTTTGCAAAAAAGAGCCCAGGCTGCCGTCATGGGCCACCACCACCGGCGAGCTCAAGCCTGGATAAACGGCCTTGAGGCTCAGCAGCAACGCCTCCAAGCCGCGGTAAAAACGATCATTGGCCACCGTGAGCAGCGCCACCTCCGGTCCGGGGTCGCAGGCCGTCAGCAAGGCGTGATGACGACTGGGCCAGTGCAGGTCGTTCAACAATTCCTGCTCGCTGCGACGCAACGAATCGGGCTGGGGATTAGCCGCCTTGAGCTCTGCCGCCTGCTCAGCGGCGGCGGCAGCGAGCACCGGGCGATTTAACCAACCGTAGGGACCAATGGTCAACGGCGATCAACAATCCCCAAGGCAAAGGTGCCGATGCCCCAAAGCACGATCAACACCCCCAGAGTGCCTAGGAACCCCTTCCAGCGCCAGTCCATCGCCTGCAACTGCGGCACCTCAGGATCAGCCAAGCGCACTAAAAACTTGACCTGCTGCTGGGTGCGCTGGCGGCTGTTGTCTGCTGCAGTGATCGAAGATTTAAGGGCCTCGGTGGCAAGCAAGGTCTCGGTTTCCAGCTTGGAACCTTCAGCCACAATTCGGTTCAGATCCTTGCCCTCTGGATTCACAAGCTGGGAGCGCTCCTCACTGATCTGGCGCTGCAGCTCATCAACCTGATCAGTTATGTAGGCAACTTCCGGCGTGGAGTGATCTTTAAACTGACGCTTAAGACTGGCCTCTTGAACCTTAAGATCAACGAGCTTACTTTCCAGGGATGTTATATAGTTACTGGCACCAGCTGCGGACTGAGAAGGATTGATCTCGCGATTTTCGTTCTTAAAAGTATTGAAAGCCAAAGAGGCTTTGTCAAGTCGCTCCCGAGCCCTCTGGACTTCAGTCTCAGCAAAAGTCTGCTGGGTGGCACTGATATTTTGATTAACCCGGTTCATGAAAACCTCAGCCTCCTGCAGCAGCAAGCTGTTGAGTCGGTAAGAAGGGGTAGGCGATAGGCCAACCGTGGTGAGATTGATTACACCAGTGAGATCCTGGGGAATCACGAAAACTTGGCGGCGAAAGAAAGCGAGCTTCTCATCAAAAGTGGCACCACGCCTCAGCCCTGCAAAAGGATCGCGAAGATTCCGTGCCCAGGCAGTTTCAGGTTGGAGCCGCAAAAAGACACGCTTCATCACCTCTGGTGAAGTCAAATAAACAGCCAGAAAGCGGCCATCTTCTAGCGACCCAAGCATGGTGGGACCCGCCAGCGTGGTTCCTAAAAGGGTAGACCCTGTAGTTGCAGGAGCTTCAGGCAGCCGCACAATGAAGCTTGATTGAACCTGGTAGCGGTTGCGGCCCACCCCAAAAAAGTAAATCGCCGAGCCCAGCACCACCACGCCGGCCAGCAAGACAGGGACTGGCAATCTCAGCACTGGCTGCATCCGATCCCGCAAGCGACTGCTAAGGCCAGGAGCCTGAGCTTGGCCTTCGCTGTCAGGCTCGTCGGGCCGCAAGGAGGTGATAAGGCTGGTTGTGCGATGCAGCAGCCCGCTCACCAAGCTTCGTAAGGGAGCAGCTAGCTTCCTCACACCTTGCTCCCCGCGGAACAAGGGGCGAGCAAATTTCGGGCGAGAGAACTGGATCAAGAGGTGAAATGCTGCGCGTTTACCAAATCTATCAGCGAAGGCGATCAATCGCCATCAACACCCGAATCAACCGACACAGACTTATCCACTGCGAACAATAAACTTTCATTATTTCCATAAACCAATAGACCAAAACCTATCGATCCCACCACCCAACCCCAAAAGTAGAAAGCGCTAACACCAGGAATGGGATAGGCAGGGTTGCACGCAGCCCGCATCAACTCAACGCCATGGGCAATTGGATTCCATAGAATCCAGGGGCGGAAAACATCAGGAATGAAACTGATTGAGAAAAATATACAAGAAGTCCAAAGCAAAATACGGCGCAGAAACATCTGCATGAACCAAGCAACAAGTGGCAATCGGCGGCCAACAATCAACGTGCTCAAGCCAATCCCAAATCCAAGCAAAGCCAAACCCAAAAACAGAAAAATCAATGCTCCAGGATCTTGGACTACAGGCCGCCACTCCCAAGCAGCCGAACCCAGCACAAATACCAGCAACAATGATCCGTAGATCTGCCCAAGCAACAGGCTATTACCCATTAAGGAATCCAGGGGACGAAGACGCCTGTAAAAATATAGCTCACTATTTTTATCTACTCCCCCAATCGCCTTAATAGCAATCTCAGCGAACATAAAAAATGGAACAAAACCCAAAGCCAACCACAACGCCGGATTCATGTAGGTTGCGTCCCCTGCTCCACGCAAAAAGATGCGAAGAGCAAGAAAAGTGACGATTAGAGCCAGCGGCTCAGCAAATACACCAACCACTCCCATAGCACCCTTAGCAGCCCGCAGCTGAAGCTCGCGGCGAGCCACCGCCGAAACCACACGCAGCTGCAAAAGCAGTTTGGACAACACGTAGCGGGGGGCAAGGCTACGCATGGGTCAACTCACCGAACTATTAATGGATTCCATCGTAAGGGCGCTGCTCCTCATGGCCAGATCAAGGGGTTGATTGTGACGCGCTAAAAATTTCATGGCCTGCTGCACCAGCTTTTCCAACGAATCAGCCCCACCTGCCTCTGCGGCAGAGTTGAACTGCCGGCGCTTCATTTGCAGCTCAGGCATCCTCTCCCGCCAATTACAGCCCCAAACCCGTTGGGCAAACTCGTCATTGGCCTGGGCGTAATGGGCTGCCACCGCACCAGCCCCTGCTGCATCAAAGCCGCAATAACGATCATCCTGCCAACCCTGTTGTTCCGCTATGCGACGCACCACAGCTCCCGCGTTGACTAGAGATTTCCCCCTAATACCTAGTTGGTCTAGTCGCTCACCGATCGCCTGAGCCAGCCAAACCCCTTGGCAACCGGGCTGCACGTTGCCTTTACTCGAATCGGCGGGTAGCCAACCTCCGGCTGGGACTTGAACTCCCAAAGCGGCCATCATCCGTTCAAATGGGTCGCCAAAAACGCTGCCATAAGGCAAAAATGTACATGCAATGGCAGGGTTTCTCAGCAAGCTAGCGAACATATAATTGTAGTCGTAGATGTGACGCCTCTCCCCTAACTGATCAGTCACATAAGAGTCAAAGTCTTGATGGTGATACAGGCGCCTAGTGGAATGCACATAACGGGCATTAATATAATCGGGCTGATCGCGCAGGAACAACAACACCTGCAGGCGCCAGCCTTCAGACCTCAACATTTCAACGAGCGCTTTCAGGCTCCGTTTTTTTGTGAGCGGCTGAGTGAATTGCTCTGCACTCAGCAACAACATCGACGTATCGGCGGGCTGCTTGCGTAAAAAACGCTTCCAAATCGGCCAGCGCCGCTTGGCCAAGGCTGACGCCAAAGGCTTGTGCTTAAGAGCCGCCGAGGCCGGATAGCGGACCAAAACGCCAGATTTGGCAAGCTGATTGGCATTTACAGCGATGCGGCTTTGAATATAAGAACTGGCTGTCTTGTGGGTGCCGGCATGTATCACAAGCAAGCGTTGGGCAGTGCTATTCACGGGAGAGGATGCACACAGTGCTAACGCAATACCAAAGTATCATCACTTACACTACTCTCAAGCGAGTCGTCAGACTCAGAATCATCAAGCTCATCACTACCAACCAATTTTGCGACCCGCTTGCTAACACGCTCCCGTCGCCTCTCCTTTTGACGCTTTGACTCCTCCTTAACCATTTCCATGCACACTTCTGGGTCGCCCCGGTATAAAATTTTACCGTCAACTAGAGCCAGGCCTTCTTCGCAATAATCGATTGCCAAATCAGTCTGGCCATTGCCACACACAATTAATGTTCGGCCCTCAATACGCTGCTCAAAGCATTGACGAATACGTACCGAATGGGGATGTATTGCGCGATGGTTCCAGCCCCCAATCCGCCCTACCATGACCACATCAAATTCGAAAGCGAGTGACACTGCCAACTTGAGCGAATCACGCAACGCGCTAGGCCAATCAGCCAAGGGCTCATGAAACATACTTTCATCTACTCCCGCCAACTCCCGAATTAGCCGAATATCCTCATCTATTTGCCCTGGCTGACTATAAACTTCAGCCGCAAAACGTGCATTCACATAGCCAGACAACTTACCCAGAAAAGCGTCGTTTGTTCCTAAAGGCCATGACACCGACGCGTTGTGCTCAACGGTGCCTGCATCTAGGGGCTCAACCCCACTCAGGCAAGCCAACAAGGCTTTGGCCTCAAAACCATTAGCTGCAAAAATGCCAATTCGCTCGCCAGCAAAAACTTCTAGAGAAAGGTCGGAAAAGGCCCTGTAGGAGTGGTTGACCCCCTCCACTACCCACTTAGATGCGCCACGCATCTCCAGAACAGCCTCGGGCTGCTGCATGGGCGAACGTGTGTGCATGGGCGCAATCAAGATTTGCTCCTTCAAAACCATCTTAACTTGGGTCTACGAATACCCCCTTAATGAGCCGGCTGAGTCGACGCCAAATTCTGCTGGGCCTATCCAGCGCGGGAGTTGCCACTGTGCTTGCCAGCGCTGGGGTTGCTCGTGTGCGTCAAAGCGCCCCTGCCCAGCGAGGGCCTCAAGATCGCCTGATCAGTAATCCTTTCATCTCCGGGGAGGGGGGATACAGCTGCTACCGCACCCCTGGCTTGGCGATAAGTGCCAGTGGCAGCGTGCTGGCCTTCTGTGGCGGGCGCGTCGACAACTGCAAGGACGAGGGCAACATTGATGTGCTGCTGCGGCGCTCCCTTGATGGCGGCCGCAGCTGGGAGCAGCTGCAGGTGCTGGCCAACGACGGGCCCAATCCCTGCAAAATCCCCCTGCCTGTGGTGCTTCCCACCGGGCGCATCCTGCTGCTGTGGCTCTGGAATGCCTCAGTAGCAAGGGAGTCTGACCGGGGCTCTAGAGACATACGCGTTACTTTCTCCGACGACGACGGCAGCAGCTGGGCCCCCTCCCGCGACATCACTGCCCAGGCAAGACTGCCGGGCTGGAAGCCCTGGTATGGAATCGGTCCCGGCCACGGCATTGTCAAGCAGTTGGAGCCCGCCAGTGGGCGCATCGTTGTGCCAGCACGGCACAGCATCAAAGGTCGCGGCAGTGCCTCCCACCTGCTCCTCTCAGACGATGGCGGTGCTAGCTGGCGAGTGGGGGCAGTGGCGAGTTACAGCCCCTCCAGTGAATGCACGGTGAGCGAACTCGGCGACGGCAGCCTGATGCTGAACAGCCGCAGTAACGGCGGCCGGCGGGTGGTGAGTATCAGCCGCGATGGTGGCCTCACCATGGCCAGCAGCGGGCCCGATCCCCAGTTGATCGAACCGGTCAACGGCTGCCAGGCAAGCCTGCTCACCTACGGCTTCGGTCCCGGCCAGCAGGCCACATTGGTGTTTGCCAATCCGGTGGATTTACAGCACCGCACCAACGGCCGCCTCCGCCTCAGCACTAACAATGGCCAGAGCTGGAGCCGGGGCTTCGGCTACGGCCAGGGGGCCGGCAGCTTCACTGGCTACAGCGACCTGGCCCGCTTCGCCAACGGCGATGTGGGCCTGCTGGTGGAATCCGGAGCTAGCTACCGCAAAGCTCGGGACAACCAGCGCCACGGCGGCATCGTCTTCCAGCGCATTCCCTTTGAACTGATCCGCGCAGCCTGATCGGGCCGCTTTAAAGATGCCAGCCCATCGGCCAACAGCTGATCGGCAAGGGCAACCAGCTGCCGCCGCTCCTCATCGCTGCGAGGTGCCTCCGGGCTAGGGGAGGGGATGGGGCGGGGGAAAAGCTCCCGCCAGGAACAGCCCCACACCCGGCTGGCAAAACGATCGTTACTTGCTCCATAGCGATGTTCCAGCCGATCGAGCAAAGGCTCGCTCAGCCCCTGAAACGGTTCAGCAGGCCAGCCCTGGCTCTCGGCCATTCGCTCGAGTCCTTCGCGAATCCTCGATTTACAGGCTCCAGCACGCCAGGCCTGCAAATGATGGCGCCGCAGCCGCCGAGCAATCCGCTGGGCGATCCACACGGCCTGCCAGCCAGGTTGGGCGTTGGCGCGCTGATCCAAAGGATCCAAATCGGCGCAGCTAGCTACCCCGATGGCCTGTAGCAAGCGCTCACAGGGATCGGCTTCGCCACTACGAAAAGGCAGTAGCGAACAGCGCACCTCGCCGAGCTCCAAGGCTTCGCCGAACAACCGCTCGTAATCGCACTCGCTCTCACCGCCAGCGCGCATCGTCTGGCTCAGGTAACGCTCAAAAGGCAGCGCAAAGTAAAAGCGCTTCAGCAGCTGGGTGTAGCGCGAGTTGAGGTAAGCCGGCTGATCCCGCACAAAGGCCACTAGATGGAGACCCACCCCCCGCTCCTTGAGAAAACCCAGCAACTGCGCGAGTACGGAGCAGTCCCCATCAGCACTTGGGCTAGCCAGCAGCAGCGAAAGGATCTCGGCCGACACCAGCGGCGTGCGGCCCTTGCGAGCTGCACGATCCAGCAATTTGCCCCAGGGCTGCAGGTTGCCCTGGCTGAGAGCCTTGACCAGACGCATATGGTCACGCCGCCGGCCTGGATAAAGCAGGCCTTGCTGGCGCAAGAACCGCTGATTGCGCTTGAGACGGTGCTGGATGTAAGTCGAAGCGGTCTTGTGGATGCCCACGTGCATGACCAAGGTGCTTGCGGCCAACCGATGTCGATGCTTGAAGGGCTGCAGACTACGAGGCTCTACCCAGCCAGGCTTCAGCCCGCCGGCGCAGCCCCTGCTGGCAGCGCCGCTCCAGCCGATCGAGCAGTTGCTGCAGGGCCAGGTTGAGCACGGGTGCGGCTGCCAAGACGGCCACCCCAGGCAGGTCGGCCCACACCAAAGCCTCGGCCTCTAGGGCTGTTGGTGCAATTGCAGCCGGGCGCAGCCGGGCCTCCAAACCAAAGCGCAGGCGCTCCTGCCACTCGCCCAAACCATCCACCCTGCAGGCGACCTGCTCGATCAGCAGCTCCCCTGCAATCAGCCGAGCCCGCAGCGAAACCCGGGGCTGGAGGGTCCAACCCGCCACTGCGTAGGGTCTTGATCTGTAGTCGTACAAATCACCACCATCGGACTGGAGGCGATTGGGGTCGAGCAGGCCGCGCAATGGTCGCAAGGGTTTGGCCAGGAACAGTTCCAGCTGGTCCGCCAGCGGGGCAGGTTCAAGCGGCACACGGCAGAGGCGCCGCTGCTCCAACCTCATGCGGGTTCGACCGGCCTGGCAATCGCCGCCGGCTCCTTGG
>ERZ887942.1956-NODE-1956-length-13323-cov-47.792885_pt1 | contig 13323 bp, 6 predicted proteins | sample MGYA00521099_ERZ887942 | MGnify/ENA primary metagenome ERZ887942 (study PRJEB32303, sample SAMEA104408605) | aquatic metagenome | biome: Brackish water; feature: Pelagic; material: water | place: Baltic Sea | collected 2014-06-07T06:48:00 | depth 16,251 m ... | reverse complement strand
GCTCCAAGCTCCAAGCTTGGCCAACCTCAGCTCGAGTCCTGTGCGTCAAGGCCTGCTGAAACTACGAAGCGGGTTCGTCTGTTGCAGATCCCGGCTTATCGTAACCAAATCTGTCAAACGCTGGCTTCAGCTGTTCGTAAACTCGATCAACCCAGTATGGATCGTCGTGGAACTGGTTCTTCTTGTATTGGCGAAGCGATTCCAGTTCAGGCTGCAAAGCCTTTTCAAGTTGGTCAAAATCTGGCAATCCAAGACCCGCATACGCTCCGCGCAACGTTTCGATGGGATCCACTTCCAGTTGCTCGTAAGAAATTTCGAACAACTGACCTTCGGGCACCAGCTGCCGATCTCGTTCGTAAACTTCGAAGCCGTATTTGTAGCTGTTGATGACTTCTTCTTCAGACCCATCAAACACGTTTTTGCCCAAAGTGTTTTCGTCAATCATGCGATGACGAAGGTGCACAGCGGAACGGAAAATGTTGTAGGGATTCCGGTGGATATAAAGGAATCGAGCATCCGGATACATTTCCAGCAACGTTGAAACGTGAAACGTATGAAACGGCGACTTCATCATAATCCGCTTCGGCGAAGTAAACGTGAGCTTCTTCACCAGCAGTCGCAGGCTGTCTTTCCACCGTTGCAATTCGTTCTGTGGCAGCTTTTCAAACTGCAGCGAACGCCAGAAGTGTGAAAATTCCGTCGGGTGAGCCAACAGCATGCAGGGCGATACCTGGCTCATGATGCATAACGAAACGTCGTCTTCCTGCGGTGCGTCCCACGAAACCGACATGTTGTCCATCGGTCGCGACTTCGGCACAAACGGAGCTGTTAGTTTGGTGACGATCTTTTCCGTTAACAAAAAGTGCCACGGAAACAGACAGCGATATAACGGAAGATGCTGAAAGTTGGGGTCTTTGCTAAGCAGCGTTTGCAGCAGAGTAGTGCCGCTGCGCCAGTAGCCCAGAACAAACAACGGCGGTTCTTTGACTTCCGTCTTTTCGATTCGGCGACCGTAAATTGCGGATTCAGCTGCAGCCATCACCGAATTATACACGCCGCTAAACGGCAGGCTTAAGCTGCGGTGCAGTCGAGACCAATGCAACGACGGACGACTACGAAACAGCCGCCAGACACCGGAGATTGTCATCCCGTGCCAAAGCATCAATCCGCCTTGTGAATGCTTAGCGGCTTTTGTCGACTTCGTAGATGCCATAGTTCTATCGTTGTTCCGCGGGCTCCGCGAAGGGACTTCCGTCGTGAGCTGACTCATGATGTCCTTCAGGTGCTAAACTTGCTTTTTCGCGATTCAATAATCGAAAAACTCACAGCCTTACGTGCAATTCAGCAAAATCAAATACCGTGGTTACTCGTCTGTTACGCAACCAAGCGATGCCGATTTTACGGTCTTGATGTACTTGTACAGGGTGCCTCGAGTTGACTTAAACGGTGGAGCCTGCCATGCATCGCGACGCTTTTGCATCTCTTCGTCAGATACGGCCACATTGATTTCGTTCGCTTCGGCATTCAGCGTGATCACGTCACCATTCTGGATCAACGCAATCGGGCCACCCACCTGAGCTTCCGGAGTAATGTGCCCCACGATGAATCCGTGAGAACCGCCGCTGAAGCGACCGTCTGTCAGCAAGGCGACATCTGAACCCAGACCGGCTCCCATAATGGCCGATGTGGGAGTCAGCATTTCCGGCATGCCCGGGCCACCTTGAGGACCTTCGAAGCGAATAATCACCACGTCGCCCTTGGTGATTTCGTTCTTTTCCAGGCCAGCCAGCATGTCTTCTTCAGAATCGTAACAGCGAGCCGGGCCGCTGAAGTGCAGACCTTCTTTGCCGGTGATTTTCGCAACAGAACCTTCCGGTGCCACGTTGCCGCGAAGGATTCGCAGATGGCCGGTGGCTTTGATGGGCGATTCGACTGGATGAATAATGTCCTGTCCATCCTGCAAGCCGGGCAGGTCAGCCACGTTTTCCGCCAGTGTCTTGCCGGTGACAGTCATGCAGCTGCCGTCCAGCAGGCCTTTTTCCAGCAGATACTTGTGCAAAGCGGGAGTTCCGCCGATGGCGTGCAGGTCTTCCATCACGTACTTGCCGCTGGGCTTCAGGTCGGCCAGATACGGAATTCGATCGCTGACCGACTGAAAATCGTCGATCGTCAGATCAACGTCAACCGCACGAGCCATCGCGATTAAGTGCAGCACGGCGTTTGTTGAACCGCCCAGAGTCATGATCACCACCATCGCGTTTTCGAAAGCTACGCGAGTCATGATGTCTTTGGGTTTGATGTCCTTTTCAAGCAGGTTTTTGATGGCGGCACCGGCTCGCAGACATTCGTCCAGCTTGGCAGGATCTTCCGCCGGAATGGACGAGCTATACGGCAGGCTCATTCCCAAAGTTTCAATGGCGGATGACATTGTGTTAGCTGTGTACATTCCCCCACATGCACCGGCTCCTGGGCAGCTTTTGCGGACGATGTCCTGACGTTCTGCGTCGCCGATTTCTTTCGACAGATACTGTCCGTACGATTGAAACGCGGAAACGATGTCCAGCTTTTCGCCTTTGGCACTGCAGCCCGCTTTAATGGTTCCGCCGTAAACCATAATCGATGGTCGGTTCAGTCGGGCCATGGCCATAATGCAGCCGGGCATGTTCTTATCGCAGCCTGGCAGCGAAATATTGGCGTCGTACCATTGTCCGCCCATGACGGTTTCGATGCTGTCTGCGATCAGATCGCGAGACTGCAAAGAATACGACATACCGTCGGTACCCATGGAAATTCCATCGCTGACACCGATTGTGTTGAAACGAAAACCAACCAGTCCGGCAGCTTCAACGCCTTCCTTCACCTTTGCTGCAAGGTCCATCAGATGCATGTTGCAGCTGTTGCCTTCGTACCAAACACTGCTGATTCCGACCTGAGCTTTGTTCATATCTTCCGGTGTCATACCGGTTGCATAAAGCATGGCCTGAGAAGCGCCTTGTGATCGAGGCTGAGTAATTCGGCTGCTGTATTTGTTCAGTTGTGTCATGTTCGCTGAGTGAAGTGAGATTCAAGAGTATTTAGTGGGACGACAAACTCTATTTGAAATCTGTCGCAGTCAAAATCGGTAGGCAGGTGTGAATTGAAGCCAGAATTGAATTGCAGCCAGTTGTTCACTCGAACCAGGTTGTTCGCCCAAAACGAATCGACCGGAAAGCAGCAGACAAAATCCGCAATGACACGGACGACGCCCGCAGACCGGAAAAACCAACAATTCCACCAATGGAAACACCCGGCCTAAAGCTCGGCAAGTTGATCACCGTTCGGGAACGGAATCCCGAGTTGATTTTCAGCGGAAAATTCCAATTGTGAAACGATTTGCTGGAAAGCTGATGCTAACCACGCTCAGAGCATACAGCACGTTTCCTCCGTTCTCGACCGTGATTGCCCGTAAATCACAGCTTACCGGAGTTCCCGCAGGGCCGAGAATTGCAAAGCTTGCCTAGTCTTCCTCACTCGATAAACGCGGAGGAGCTTTGTGTGCGTCCAGGCCGTATTCCAGCAGCGTTTCGATGGAAATGTGTTCAATCGCCGACATATGAGTCGCTTCCAGCACAATCTTCGGAGCTTTCCCAGCTTCAAGAGCCTCAATCCAGCGAGGAAGACAAATGCACCATCGATCGCCGGGTTTTAGGCCGGGAAAGCTGTATTCCGGGTGAGGCGTGGAAAGGTCGTTTCCCGCCGTTTTGGAAAAAGTCAAAAACTCTTCCGTCACTTCGGCGCACACGGTGTGCATGCCGACGTCGTCTCCGCACGTGTTACACGTCCCGGTCCGGAAAAAACCGGTCATTGGGTCTGTTGAGCAAGCAATTAAATCGCCGCCAAATACATTCTTGGCCATTTACAGTTCTTTCCGTCGCGCCTGCGAATTGTCGCTGGCAGTTTTTTTATGAACTCACCGTGTGTCGAACTTACGCAAACTGCTGAAGTTCAGCCAGTGTTACGACAGACACTCAGGAACGCTCCTGTATACGGGGCCAAAACTTGTTTTAGCGGAAGTCGCGAAAACTTTTAAGCACCACATGTACAAAGCTGCTGGACAAGCCCGCCACTGAATTTACACAAGCAGTATCTCCAAGCAATTGAAGCTTCCACAATTCGCCGCCTCGCCCAATTGTACCGTGACTGATATTCCGCCTCATCCGTGATGGTTGCGAGTGCTGCGAAAATTGTACGGTTTCGTTCAAGGCGAAGTGGCCAACTGGGGCATGGCGGCGACCGTTCAAACGGTCAACAGGTGAACGTTTTCAGCTACCCATTGAATCAAACGAACTCGCCATCTGAACGGCAACGGCGGATGTCGGCTGGCTGATGCCCAAATTTGCTGCCTTTTCAAAAGAAGTAGCCGCGTCGATTCTGGGCGGGCAGGATTCCGCCGTGATTATCGGGTTCTCAAGCGGGCGAACGCCGGAGCGTCCCAAACTCTGACAACGCGATTCCGGCAGAGAAAATAGCGACTTTGGGCAGTTCTGGCATTGCCCGAACTGCCAACTCAGGCAAGCAATTCGTGCTGGTCTGTAGAACCGTCAAGTTATGCACAACCGGACGCCGATTGCATACATCAGGAACATCGTGCGCAGAGGGCGTTCGTTTTTACGGAACCATTCTTGGTCGAATGTTGAGTCGATTGGAACTCAGGAAATGGCTGACAAAAAACAGACGTTTGGAGTGGCAAAGTTAAGCCTTGCTCCCAAAACAACTCGACAAAAAATCGCAGTCATGGCCGGATTGCTGCTGTTCGGCTATTGGGCGACAGACCCGAATTCTTCCGACTCACTGTCTGTGACAATCTCCCCGTCCGAATCCGGCGACGCATTGGGGGAAATTGAAGTCATGCTGACTGAGTTGGAAGGTCGGCACAAATCCGCAACGCCTGCGGATGATTCGCCAAACTCCGATTCGCCCGACTTAGCCGTCGCCGCTATGTCCACTGTGCCCTCAGAATCTGCGATGCCCGCTGAATCTACCGTGTCAAATGCGCCGCCCAGTTTGATCATTCCGTCAGCAGATCCGCAGCCTCGCTCGTTGGTGTTACACAATGCCAGCTATACAAAATCGCCAGATGACGCTGTCGTTCCGCTGCTTTCACAACCGGTCTCCCAGACTTCCACGCAACAGCCTCACAACGTTCCCACAGTTCCACCAACTCGCCCAGTAGCTCCTGCAAAGATCCGCCTGACGGGCACGATTACTCCTTTATAAGCCGCGACTGCCGAAGCCCGGAATTCGGCAGCCTGCACAAGCAACATCGTCTTAGAACCGACCTTCCTCTCACGCTTCGCGAAGTTGCTTTTCCAAATTTCGTCGTTCACCAGCACCTCATTCAAAAAACAGAGTCATCAATGTACGAAAGCTATTGGAAGCTGGAATCAGCCCCGTTTTCTTATCGCCCCACGGGATCCGGGTTGTATCGATCGCATTCGCATCAGGCATCGTCACTGCGATTGCGATACTGCTTCGCGAACAACGCGGGCGCTGCCATGTTGCTGGGAAATTCAGGTGTTGGAAAGTCGAGCCTGCTGCAGCAACTGCGAGCCGAAGAACAGGAATTGCGTCCGTTTGCTCATATTGCCTTCCCGACACTTGCACCCACCGAATTGCTGCGTGCCGTTGTCGTTGAAGTGACGGGCGACGAAAGCCTGAATCAGCTGCCGACTGACGGAATGCTGCTGAAACTGGGACGCTTTCTGGAAAAGAATTCGGCAGAAGGCCGTCACGCCGTTATTGCATTCGACGAAGCTCATCTGCTGCCCAATGATTCACTGAATCAGGTGGTGCTGCCATTGCTGAACTTCGCCGACACGCACCGTCGACTCAGCTTTTCTGTAGTGTTGTGCGGCCAACCAGTACTGGCGTCGTACGTTGCCAGAAACGCTCAATTGCGTGAACGCATCGCCGTCAAGGCAACTCTGGAAAGCTTCACTGCCAAAGAAACCACCGACTACATTCAGTCTCGCATGCTGGCCGCAGGTGCAGAACGAGAAGTTTTTCGGGAAGACGCGATTCGGGCCATTATCGATTTAAGCGGTGGCAACCCACGCCGCATCAATCGCTTATGCGACATGGCATTACTGGTGGGCTACGCAGACCAGATTGAATCCATCACCGCCCGAGAAGTTGAAGGCCTGGAAGCCGAATTTCTGCCAGCCGCCGCCTAACAAGGGCTTCGCCCTTGACCCGATGGCGTGGATCGCGGCAAGACGTGGAATGTTCTAATCGCCGAGCCGCGACGTTGTCGCTACGAACAAGGGCTTCACCCTTGCCCCGATGGCGTGGATGCCGGCAAGACGTGGGACGTTCTAATCGTCGAGCCGCGACGTTGTCGCTACGAGAATGATGCGGATGGTGCGTGTTCTAAACTGGTCGGCCCGTGGACTTTCGTGACGCGACATCTGTGCTGTAGTGGATCTTGATAAACATCCTCAATCAGGCGAATCCTTAGCAAGATCCACTCCAGCAAACCCACGTGTTGAATTTTCCGTGGCCACTAAGAAATTGTCCCGAATTTGGTTCCATAATTGACAGCAAAACACGACTTCACGATGGCCTTTCCACCGCGTTAGGGAAACATCGCGATCTGGAACTTGCTGTTCTCACAGTCATGGAGCGGTTGGGAGTTAGTTCTTTGGAGTGCTTCGGCTTATCGAAGCTTTGATTTATCGGCGTTAACAAAATCGAAAACCCCGCACGTCTGGAAGTGCAGAAGTTTTCGAAAATCGGGGACAAGTCCCACACTCAATAATTCCACAACCTCTTAGGGCCTGAAGTAGCGCAACTTCAAACGGTTAAGCTTCGGGCATGAGCGTGTTAGTTTGAGTTCGCTGGCACTGTACTGGCTGGCACTGTGCGGACGGTGCGAAATCCGTAGCTGTATTTTGCTTCGGTGGGCAGATGCACAAGTCGGTCTGTGCACTTCACTCGAGTAACCACGTTGTCGAATGCTCCTCCGCACAGCAATCGTGGTGCCTGTTGCCCAACGGTTTGTTCGGACGCACGGTCATCGACATTCTGCAGGCAGTGACACCATTCCCAGACATTCCCGTGAACGTCAAACATGCCAGACAGGTTAGGCAACCTGGCGCCGACGGGCCAGGTTTTGTTTTCCGAATTTTTTGCCGACCATGCATAATCAGTAAGCAGGCTGATATTGTCGCCAAAGCTGTATTCCGTCAATGCTCCCGAACGACATAGCCGTTCCCATTCAGCTTCTGTGGGCAGGCGATAGCCTGTTCTTGTTTGGAAGTCCTGCGGAATATCAACTCGCGGATATCCAGCCGTCTTTGAACCTTCATCGCACTTCACTTTGTAACATGGAATCAGGCCATCCTGCCTGCTAAGCCAGTTACAGTACTGCACGGCGTCGTACCACGAAATGTTGTTGGCCGGGCACTGTGCGTCGGCACCATACTGCAGATTCTGATGATGGTCTGATCGAAACGCCCGAAAGTCCTTAAACGTGATTTCGGTTGCGGCGACGGCCAATGTGTAGGGGGGGCCTTGTTGTGTCTGATACGGTTCGTTGCTGGCGCCGCCGACTTCCACCAGTGTCTGGCCAGCGGAATTGACAGTCCAGTTTCGTTCGTGTGAGAACTGCCCGTGTAAATCTGAGATAAGCTGGGTGTCGAGTTGCTGGATGCGATGAGCCTGTTGCCATTGTCGCATTGTCCAGGCGATGGCCGAGTGAACTCCTGCGTCGCCGTCCAGCAGGTAGGCTTGTTCCAGCGATCGAATACTGTCTTCGCGTTGGTCCGCATTCTCGCCAGCTTCGACATTGCCCAATAATATGACGATTGCCTGCCGAATGGATGCGTCGCGTTCTGCCTGAAACTGCTGCACTAAAAGCTGTTCTTTCAATTCCGAATCCGACAGCCGCACGATCAACAGGGCTCGTTCGGATGGATTTGGTGATTTTGCCAACAGGGGCCACACAACGTCGGCACGACCAAAATGAAACAAAACAGCAGCCGCGTTCGCTCGGCGTTTCCGGTTGTTTGCTTCGACTTTTAAGGTTTCCAACATGTACTGCTGCACGCCGTAGGCATGTGGTCTTAAAACGCTTAGCAAGCTTTGAAATTCATCAGGCTTGTGAGTTTCCTGAATCCATTCCACCAGCATTGCCGGAAGCTGAGCTTCACTTTGCTCGTCGACAGAAAGGATATGACACAACGCCAGGGCTGCCCTTCGACGGGTTTCTGTGTTGACCGGCGTTCGCGAAGAACTGGTTGGTGGTGAACTTGAAGTTGCGGGATTTTCGAGACTGTTCGGTGCACCGGAACCGTTGTTCACGAGCTCCAGAAAAGGTTCCGCAAGCCGACCGCCGACGGGCGACAACTGCGCCAGCCATTGTTCCATGTTCTTCGAGCTTAACAGAACAGCCGCGATGTTCTGCGACAGTTCCTCCCAGCGACGATCAGCGGGCGCATATTCCGCCAGAAAGCTGGCGGTCGTCAACAGTTGGTTGTCTGTGAGTTTTCCGGAGGCCACGCGATCCCACAGTGAGGCTGTCACGTCCTGTGCTCTGGAAGTCAGCCGTGTTTTCACAAGCGACTGATGAGCTTCCGGCAGATCCGGAATCATGCTGCAAAGATAGTTTACGCTTTCATCATGCTCCGGCGACATTGCCAGGGCCACATACAATTTATGAGCCGATCGATCGGAGGCTCTGGCAAAATCTTTCATCAGCGTAGGCCTGGCCCAGCGCATCCATGGCCGAAGTTCGTCAAGAATCAGCGGCACTGCCGCAACTTCGGCTCCGTTAAGCTGATGTGCCAGCGTGACACTTCGATTAATCGCAAACTGGTCGTCCAGCTTTTTTTCTGTGGCAATCTGCCGAGCGTTGATGGTGTCGAACACTCGCCAAACAGAAAACGAAGCCAGAAACAACAAAGACGCAACAACGAAAACGCGACGAATGTGATGGCGTTTTGCTGCCTTCATCAGGCGTCGTTCTTTGTTTGACCACCGGTTTTCGTCGGTCAGCAAGCGCACTTGAAGGTATTCGATGCTGTTCGGAAGCTGCTGTGGTTCTGGTTTGGAATTCCACAACGCGGCTCGTTCTGCCAGCAGAAGTTCGGCCCTGCCGCGTTTGGTCGCCTTTTGCTTTTTCGTAAGCCATTCTCTTAAAGAAGGCACAAGATAATCGTGCGACAGTTGATAGCACGTCTTCTGTTCGTCAACGCCGTGCTCAGTTGTCAGCCCGCTGCTGTCCGTCTTTATTTCTGACACTTCATTATCGACAGGGGTAATGATTTTTAATTCGCTGTCCAGAATTCGAATCAGCTGATCAAATTCTTTCGGTCGATTTACGCAGCCCGATGCCACCAGCAGACTTTGGCGCGACTGCATCCTGCCTTTGATTTCGGCTCCGGATTCCGGCAGTAATGCATGCAGCGTGGCTTTTGCGGCTGCTTCATGATATCGGTGATCAGGCGGAGCCGTTGAAGCGGAAAACGTCTCTTCAAGAAACGTCGTACCAACGCCATGCAGGCCGCCAACGGCAAGCAGTGAACTGGGCGTCCACGTGCGACCTTTCATCATTTCCGCAAACAGTGCCACCCGCACACAGACGACTTTTCCTTCCACCGCCATGTCGTCAATGGCCTGCCTCACAAACTCTCGCTGCACGGCAGTAATATCGCCGGGGTTTTCAGGCAGTCTTCCGTAGGCTCGCCCAAATGCACACAGCACTCGTTCAGCGTGGCGAACTTCAAAGAGATCGCAAAGTGAACTGTTTTCGCCTTCGACAATGCGAGTCTCCAGGTGACGAAAAAAGCGGCTGACGGCCAGCCAGAAGTCGTCTCGCACCATAACAATACACTGCAGATGCTCGCCATCGCATTGCCGTAGTGCGTGCAGAAGTCCCGCATCCTCAATGCCTGGTGTTGCGTGCAGCCATTGTTCAAACTGGTCCAACACAATCAGCACTTTGGTGTTGAATGGAATACCGCGACCGAGTCTGATGTTCAGCAAAGTATCTTTAAGGCTGAGGTTCTGTTGCAGGCCCGGACATTGCTTTAACAGACTTTGCAGCAGGCTGACTTCGGTGTTGTCTTTAGAAGCTTCCAGATAGATTGGCAGCACGCTTTCGGTAAGTCGAGGAAGCAGGCCAGCTTTTACCAGTGACGATTTTCCGCAGCCGGATGGCCCGTAGATCAGGCCGACAGAAAACGTACGATCCGCTTCGGTTTCTTCAATTGCCGTTTTCCAGAAGCGAAGTATGTCCGGCAGGCCATCACGATCACGCGGCCCCGGCAGTAGCTCCGGGAAGAAGTCCGTGTCGTGCGAATCGAATGATCTTAATCCCTTGGGAACGATCATCGCCACGCTGCGGCTTGTTTGAAAGTCATTCGTTGAACCGGAGTCACTTTTGCCACCGCCACACACACCTTTGTGTGGCAAATCGAAAGGCCGTTCGCAACCGTCTTCCGATTCCTCCAAAGTCGCCAGAAAGTGTCGCAGTTCGTCAGACATTTCTTTTGCTGTTGCGTAGCGGTCGCTGGCTCGCTTTGAAATCGCTCGACGACAGATGCGTTCCAGATCCTGAGGCACACTCCGATCGAACTGCCGGGGAGGTGGCGGTTCGAACCCCTTAATTTGAATCAACAGTTCGGCTTCGGACTTTCCTCGAAAGGGCTTGCGTCCCACCAGCAGCAGATACAACACTACTCCCAGACTGAACACATCGCTGCGTCCGTCAACGCGATGACCTTCGCCTCGAGCCTGTTCAGGAGACATGTACGACGGAGTACCGCTGTAATCCAGCACAAAGTCTCGCTCGTGATCTCGCAGTGCCAGGCCAAAGTCGACGATGTACGGCTTGCCATTGGAATCAATCAGAATATTGCCCGGCTTAACGTCACGATGTACCAACCCCTGAACGTGAGCATAGTGTAAAGCCGACGCGATGGTGGCGACCAGATCCGCAGCTTCCGCAAATGAAAGTCGATGTTGACGAATCCGTTCCGCCAGACTGGTGCCATCCACATACATTGAAACAAAGTAACAATGGCATTCTTCTGAATTGCCTATGTCGTAAACAGGAGCAATGTTGGGATGGTTCAGGCTGGCAACTATCCTTGCTTCTTCCAGATACTGTTTAGCAGATTCCGGTCGTTCAACTCGACTGCGGTGCGGCACCTTAATCGCCACGTGTCTGACAAGGTCTTCATCGTATGCCAAGTAGACAACGCCAAACCCACCAGTCCCCAACACTCGATCAATCCGATAACGCCCGATCTTTTCAGGCAACACGATCGGCGCAGACTCCCCTTCCGGACAGCGTGGCGACCTGTCCATGAATTCGGTTTTGTCTGTCAACTCTGAATCGTACATCGGCCCTGCTTCCGCACTAGCACATTTGTGCACCCGTCATGATAGGCAGAACCGCGAAAACTTTAAGCAGAAACCAGTGTGAATCTGTTGCTTGTTACGTGACTCCAGCACTCAGCAAAAAATTGCTGTTTTCCGACGAACAAAGTCGAGGCGGCGCGCGTACGGCGACATCCAGAATTTATACCGGCAGGAAAATCGGAGACAAAAGAGGGTGAGGGTTAACCCGCATTCGTGATGTCTCAGCGATGCAGTTCGCAGCCAAGACTAGCAACCGCGAAGGCGTGCAACTTATGCGCGACCTGAGGTCACCTGCCTGAATAATGACACACTATTCGGCTGCGAGGCCAGCATCAACATCACCCCCAAAAGCCGCATACCGCCGCTTTACTTGCCCACAATGTCGAAGCTGACAAAGCCTTCGGCCGTCTTCTTACTGATTCGGTCTCGCAAGCGGACTCGGATTCTGTAGCGACCGGGAGTCAAGTGCGACGGAATCGTCAGTTCAAAGCTTTGAAAATAGTCGGTCCGTTCCGAAGTTGATTCGTCGGAGATATCGGTAAGTTCAATCGTTTCGATTGCGTCTAAACTGTTGTCGTGCAGCACCTGCAATTGAGCGTCAAAGTTGGTCCGGTATTTCCCTTGAGGTGTGATGTCTGTCGAAAAGTTTTCCAGTTCGGCATACAGCAGGATGGGGTCGCCGGTTCTGAACTCGTTTGACGGAAACGGGACGACTCGACCAAAGCTGTGAATTCTGCTGCAGATATCAAGTCGCTTAAGGCCAAGGTCGCCAAACACTGACAAGTGCTGAGCCGCGGAACGCAGCTGCTGTGCCGTTAAGGCCAGGTGGCGTTCTCGGATGGCCCCTTCGCCGTCTTCTCTGTACTGAGCCATCGCCAGCATCATTTCCTGCCAGAACGCCTGTTCTCCGTCGGGCAGTGAGCTTAGTGAGGCCACGGCCTGGCCTGGTTGTCTGGCAATCAGATACAGCATCTGTAAATCCTGCGATCGTCTTTGATACGCCACGGGATTCAGCGGTCGTCCATTAAGTTGTTGAGGCCAGCTGTTCAGCTCTCTGTTCACTTCTTCGATGAGTTGATCCAGCAGCAGGTCTGCAGCGCTGCTGGATTCAGGCAGCATTGAAGCTGGACTGTCCACGATTGGTTCGGCGGCTTCCATGGAATCCATTGTGGCTGGCGCTACCGGACGTTCTCGATCTCGAAACGCGTTGAATGGCGACTGCAGCTTTTGAATATTTCGTTTCCAGATCTGCCGAGCACTGGATTCTCCGTCGGGCCCGTAAAATTCTTTCAGGCGATCCAGCATGGAAGGTTCTGGCTGAATATCCAGCGGCTGGTTTGTCGCAGGCAGGGTGGCTGGGCCCTCAAAAACGGTCGGCCCCTCAACCACTTTCCACGCCGAATCAAGCACATTGCCGCCATTCGGCACGTTCAGGGAATTGATGGCGGCTGCTGGAGTTGGAGTTTCCACTATGCGATTTTGCAGACTGTCACGCAGCTCTGTAGCTTTTGTTTCGGAAACGTTATTCCAAAGTGGTTCTTTCTCATTCAGAACCTGACCGCTTGACATCGGATTGCTGGATTGAGCGTTCATGAACTTGCGGACACTGTCCGCATCGAATCCGATACTGTGCCCGCTTGACGACGGCAAGCTACTGCCCGGAAAAGAACTGTCAGATGCCAAATCAGTCGTCATGTGGCCAACCAGCTGTGAACCTGCGGCAGCTGAAGAAGGCATTGCGGCAGAAGGTGTCTCTGTGGCCGGGGTGGCACCGATTCCTGCGTTGAACTGCGGAGCCAGAAGCCGTGCATTCGGAGCTGTGCTGCTTATTGCCGGGTGATAGACGGTCGTTGTGTTGGCGGAGTCTGCGAGGTTTTCGGACGCGCGAGTGTTACCCGCAGACTGGTACAGCGCTGACTG
>ERZ887942.1955-NODE-1955-length-13331-cov-5.480491_pt1 | contig 13331 bp, 11 predicted proteins | sample MGYA00521099_ERZ887942 | MGnify/ENA primary metagenome ERZ887942 (study PRJEB32303, sample SAMEA104408605) | aquatic metagenome | biome: Brackish water; feature: Pelagic; material: water | place: Baltic Sea | collected 2014-06-07T06:48:00 | depth 16,251 m ... | reverse complement strand
GAGCCAGAGGGATAACATAGACAGAATTAGAAACACTGAGATTCCGATTACGATCGTGGTGGAATCTGCATAAAAGACAAAGGTGGAAGCCGAAGTCTGTCCGGCCCATATACCTTCCAGGAACCTGAGAATCTGTTTCGTATACAAGACAGCAAGAGGAAGCCCCACCAAGCTACCTACGATCAGAATAACGAATGCTTCGCCCAATCGCCACCGCATCAGCTGCTTCCCACGAACACCGAGTGAACTTAACAATGCGCTTTCCCGATTCCGCTGCAAAAGACAAAACTGAAACAACATGGCGACTAATCCCAGCGCCGCCAAAATCAGGAAGAAACTCATGCCCACGAACAACCCGCCGAAATCGACCGCCGAAGAAGCGGCTGTCTTTGCCTGCTCCGCGAAATCCTGCACCAGAAGCTGATTCATGTCAGGGCTCAACACCGATAGCATCTTTTCAATGATAACTGACTCATCGATCTTCGGTAGTGCCAGCCTGAGTGCGGTGTAGTCTCCCCATTGTGTGGCCCAGATGCGTTTGCCTGCATCGATTGAAAGGTAAACTTTGGGTGTACCTCTATGAGTTTCCCAATACTCATCATCCTTGTCTCTTACCCGCTCAAGGTCCAAAGGCAGCCCCGCATCCCAATCACTGGGAACTTCTGCTTCACTGATTCCCGGAAAATTCGGCATCCAGGCCCGATCTCCCGCGAGTCCCTCCAAAGGGACAATCGAGCGGACCACGAAGTCGGCTGATTCCTCTTCTAGGACTCCCGACTCAGCCGTTTGAAAATAGGTGAGCGATACTGCATCCCCAGCAGCTGCCGAAAGGTCCTCTGCCGTCCAGTCATTTAAAACGATCTCATTTTCAGCGAGGTCATCTGGTAAGAAGGAAACGGATGTCGGATCCAACGCCGTACCGATTGAATACGGAGTCACGGATTCTCCTAGCTTGATATCGTTGACGAGGTAAGACGTAACCGGTCGAGCGCTCGTAAAATTATGTAACAGTGCTGACCCGATATCTGCATCGATGAACACACGATCAGACTTTACTTCCCACTCACTAGCCAATTCCAACCAATCAAGCGTCAACTGGTAATCCGCCAACTGCGCAACATCGTTCAAGGCTGCTTCGATCTCCGATCCCGCAGCAGTCCCATTGATCAAAAGTAGATTCGCTCGTCCAGGAAACTCGAAAGCCTCCTGCAAGATACTAATCGGTAAAAAAATTGAAGCCTGCGGCACCTGGGTTGTTTCGAGTCCAAAACGCCCGAACGATGCGTCGTCCACGACTCTGGCAACCGTCGCGCGAAGACTCTCCAAGGAATTTCCACCACCCGCGACCGGCGCGTTGCCAGCGACCACACCCGGCTTTTGAAATCGTACGATTACCGTATCGCCCAGCTTCAAACTCAGCCGATCGGCTAACAATGAATTGATGGCGACCTCATTATCCTTGGAATTCAATGAGATATCGGGCGGCTCCGGAGCGAAGTTCCAAAATGCATCCGTTACCCCTATGAGTTGCACCTGATTGACCGTAGTCTGGCGCACACTTGCAACGCCCTTGGCAAATAGAATAGGGGCTACTTCAACCGCCGCTTTCTCACTGAGATCCTCGGCCAACGCTTGTCGAAAGAATCGATCTCCGCCTGTTACCAAATGAGTCGTCTTGCCGATTCTATTTGCGCCAATTTGCTTGAGTGATTCGTCGACTGAGCTCCCTGCAAATAGAGCGCCCAGCAAGACCATCGCTCCTAGTACCGCACCCAGGAAAACCCCAAGGTAAGCAAAACGGTAATACCAAAGGCTCTGAAAGATATAGCGTCGCGTATTCATGGAACAGATACTATACTAAATAACCAATTTGCCAGCTTCCAACCGATAGGATGTCTGCATCTTACCCGCCAGTCCCGGATTGTGAGTCACCACAACCAAAGCGACGCCCTTCCCGAGGTTCGTCTCAAGAAGGAGATCCGCCACCTTCTCTCCGGTTTCCGGATCCAACGATCCGGTAGGCTCATCAGCCAGTATGATTTTGGGATTATTTATGAGAGACCGTGCAATCGCTACGCGCAATTGTTCGCCGCCCGATAACTGATAGGGCTTGTGTGTGATTCGATCTTTCAATCCGACATCATTCAACAAGACCTCCGCCCGATCCCGGCTATCTTCCGGGGACTCCTCCCAACCTCCAGCCAACCGTGGAACCAATACATTTTCCAGCACCGAACACTGAGGAAGTAGGTAATGAAGCTGAAAGATAAATCCAATGGACCGATTTCTAAAATTTGCCGCAGCCACATCATCTAACTCGTTAATCGCCTTTCCTGCAACGTTCACGGATCCCGATGTCGGTCTATCGAGCGCTCCCAGTATATTGAGCAGCGTTGTTTTTCCACTCCCTGAAGGCCCTACGATTGAAATAGCTTCGCCCGCAGCGACACTCAAATCCAGGCCATTGAGGACGTTTACCGGGCCAGCTGGACTGTCATAGGTTTTTGAGACTCCTGAAACCGTTATCATAATTTGTAAGTAAGATTAACTAGTTGCTCTTAATATTCCAGCGTTTGGCCTTCATTTCAAATACCGGCAGTGATCCCGGCTCGACCGGAATTAAATCAAAGCGCATGTGGAAGGCATCCCTTAGTTTTTCGCTCAAGGCATTACAGACCATTTCCGAATTCTCTTCGATATCAACTCTCAGCGCAACTTGCGTAAGCGTACCCGTGGTATCAATGTCGACCTGATATTCCTTGATACCAGCAACCGACCGGACCACGGCGTCGACCGCACTCGGATAAAGATTCACACCCCTGACGACTACCATATCATCTGTACGTCCCAAAATACCACCTTCCAGCGCAAAGTGTTCCGGCGGTTCGCCAGGCACTGCAACGGGTTTTATCAAGTCTCGGGTTCGGTAACGTATGAGCGGACAGGCGTAACGACCGAGCGTGGTAAGTATCAGCTCTCCGGTCTCACCAGGAGCAACCGGTTCATCCGTTTCAGGATCAACCACCTCACAGATAAACGGATCGTGCACTAAACGAACCAGCCCCGGATTATCAGGGTCTCCATAAGACAGGGGACCTACTTCAGTCATCCCATGGTGATCGAGAACACGGGCCGTCTTCCACCCTGCTTCAATACGTCTCCGTATTTCAGGAACACTACCTCCTGGTTCTCCTCCGACCACAATACAGGAGACCTGAGCTTCGCCTAGATCCAGTCCCAGTTCTTCCGCTATATCAACGAGCCGTAAGGCATAGGTAGGCGTGCAACAAAGGTAAGTCGGCTTTCGCGCTAAAATAAATCGGACCCGATCGACCGTTCCCATGCCACCTGCCGGAATCGTTTGAATCCCCATTTGGCTTGCAGAGTCAAATGCAGCCCAAAACCCAATAAACGGTCCGAAGGAAAAGGCGAACAAGGCAGAATCTCCTGACTTCGCTCCAGCGGCTCTCCAAGTGGGTTTCCAGTTATCCAACACCCATTGCCAGCTTTCAGCATCATCCAGCCATATGAGTGGTCGCCCGCTGGTACCACTCGTTTGATGATATCGCGTGTAACTATCAAACGGATACGTATAAAACGTGCCAAACGGCGGATGAGTTTCCTGATCAGTCGAAAGCTCAGATTTCGTCGTAAAGGGCATTCGACTTTGAAAGTGTTCCAGAGACCTGAATCCCGATAATGCGTCCGCCTCAATCAGCTTGCCCCGCCAAAACGTATTCGTCTCGGCGACTCGCCCCACAAGCTCGTTCAGCTGTGCCAAGCGCTTAAGCTCTAGCGACTCGGCCACGTCTACTTTGAATCAGGATCAAACGAAGCAACCTGGGGTGCTGGGGCTGCAGCGACCTTGGGGGCTGGAGGTGGCTTAAAAGTCACAACCAGATAACCGCCCGCGGCGGCCAGCAAAATCCCTAACACGAACTGCCATGGCACATTAAATACCCCACCCTTTGGCGGATGTAATGCAATAGCCACAATCGCGTTCACAATCGGAGCTCCTGCAAACACAATCGACATAACGGCAGCTGGCGTACCTTTAGCACCAAACGCCAATAAAATTGAAAATGCTCCAAACGCTCCCAGAGAACCCGCGATCAACGAGAGCCATACCCCTTTCATAGGGAAACTGAAATCCGAACCGCCTGACTTCAGGAGAATCAACGGCGCAACCACCGCGATTAAAAAGTAAGCAACCCCCACAAACAGGAACGCCTTGTAGCGACCCAGATTCGGATCTGCCATGGCCACTTGGCCACTGTGAAGAAAAATGCCGTAAAGCCCAAAGCAGAGGACCGTAATAAAAGCGAAGAACAACCAATTCATAAAGCGAGGTTGAGGGTAAACGGGCTGAGAATAAAGGTAAAATCTTGGATCATTTGGATTTGAACCGATTCAGGTCCAAATCCGCTAAAATCCTAAAAACGACTTCTCCGAGCAACGGTACCAGTCACACGGATTTCCTTGCTTCGTTATTACCCCGGACCGATCCACTTGATCCCGTAGCTGAAATGTAGCCTTGGCAGGCCGAGCGGGCTTATTGGAAAGGGGGCAACCGTTTCGCTAGGCCAGGCTTCTTCATAGCTCGAACTCATCTTTAAGTTCTTTTTCATCTCCCAGAATCCCCGGATTCTGCGGAAGGACGTATTTTACAAACTCATCCGCCGTATACCGCTGAGTGATATATTTTGGACAGTTCCAATCGTAAGCCTGAATTTTCATAATGAAGACACTGACCACCTCGCCTTCCATTCCCTCAGGAACAAGCTGTTCCAAATAGTCACCGGCCTGATCTATGGGTATGTACTCCGCCTCAACCCATATCTTGACTCGTTGCTTCGTCGGATAATCGATGAGAAACAGCATCGCCTTACCATTACTAGCTATATTCCCGGAACTGATATACTGCCGATTACCTTTAAAGTCCGCAAACCCCAGTGTATCTTCAGAAAGCACTTTCAAAAATCCCCGAGGGCCTCCTCGATGCTGCATGTAAGGCCATCCATTCTCACCGACGGTCGACATAAAGAAATCTACCCGCGACTCGATAAACGCACATTCCGCTTCCGTCAGAATATAGCGGTCTCCAGATTCCTCCATCCTTTCATAGGAGGCCCTGGAGCCCATGGTCTCTTGAATCACTTTCACAGTCGGCGTAAAAGCGAGTTTGGTGAAATTCTTATTCATCGGTTTCCTTCCTTAAGTTTGAGGTAGCCTCAATTGCGTTCCCACAGGAACTTGCGATCAGTCGCATCAATTTCGATATCGTTAATACTCGCTTCCCTACGCTGCATCAGACCATTCGAAGCGAACTCCCATTGCTCATTGCCATACGCTCGATACCATTGGCCTATTTCGTCATGGTATTCGTATTCAAATTTTACCGATATGCGATTGTCTGTAAAACTCCACAGCCACTTACGTAGCCGGTAGTCCTGCTCACGATCCCATTTGCCAGATAGGAATTCCTGAACCTCAGCTCTGCCACTCAGGAACGTTGACCGATTCCTCCAAAGGGTGTCCTCAGTGTAAGCCATGGATACTCTAATCGGGTCGCGGGAATTCCAACCGTCTTCCGCCGCCTGAATCTTTATGAGTGCTGATTCCCTCGTGAATGGCGGTAGAGGTGGACGTTCTTCAGAAGTTTGTGTTGATGAATTCATAGGTATTGCTTGTTAGAAATTTTGAGTAATGGAAAATGGATGCTGCGGCGGTCTTACAATGTAAGACAACCGCCAGCGTCCCATTTAAGGTAAATCCAATCTATCATTCACGCTGGCAACGGGTTGCACTACATGACGGTTCAAGAAGCTACGAATGTGATCCGCTATGCCCCCGCCGTCTTCTTCGAGTGCAAAGTGGCCGGTATCGAGTAGATTAAATTCCAAAGTCTTCAGATCCCGTTTGTAAGGGTGCGCCCCTTCTGCAGGAAATATGTAGTCGTTCTTTCCCCACACGATAAGTGTCGGTGGTTGATGCTCGCGAAAATACTCCTGCCACTCAGGATAGAGAGGGACGTTGGTTTGATAGCTGTAGAAGAGTTCAAGCTGGATCGACGGGGTTCCTTCTCGAGTCAGGTGCTGTAGATCTACATTCCAATTGTCGGGACTAATGAGTTCCGGATTCCGCACGCCATGAGTGTATTGCCACTCGACGCCTTCCTTCGTAATAAATCCAGTCAAAGGTGCAGCATGAGCGTCGGTGCGGTCATTCCAATAGACGCGGATGGGATCCCAGAATTCTCTGAGTCCTTCCTCATACGCATTTCCGTTTTGCACGATTAAAGAATCCACCCGTTCTGGATACTTGGATGCCAGCCGGAAGCCAATCGGGGCTCCGTAATCCATCAGATAGATACTATAGTGATTTAGCTCTAGCACCTCAGTAAAGTCCTCCACCAGCTCTGCAAGGTTATCGAAACTGTATTCAAACTCGTCCATAGGCGGCTGCTCACTATTTCCGAATCCAGGATAGTCAGGTGCCACTAAATGAAACTCATCACCCAACTCCTGGATAAGATTGCGAAACATATGGGACGAAGTCGGAAATCCATGAAGCAGTAGTAGCGTCGGGCTAGCTGGATTTCCCGCTTCATGGTAAGCAATATTAACATCGTTAACTTTGGTGGTCTTATATTTCACTATTGAGCGTTCACCTGACGCACTCGCGTCTTGATCTGAGAAAATAAGTGCGACTGCGATCAAGAGCGTTGATACTGTAGACAAGCCCATGGATTTTGAAACACAGTTGCCAACAACACCTTCACAGCTCTCAGGTTTCAGAAGTATAATAGCCGGAATGATAAAGAAATAGTGCCGTATAAGCGAGATTACTGCGGGGCCATATCCTGCTTCCAATCCAGCAAATCCCAGTCCGAGCAAGGGATAGAGGAGCAACCATACGTTCATTATCGTCTGCAACGTTGCGAATGAAATTCCGCGAAACCAGTTCGGCCCGAAGAGCGAATGCACTAACGCCGCGTAGATGACTGCAATCGCTACTCCATTTCCATAGTGGCCAAAAACACCCCCTACTAGGCCGACTCCAAGTTTACCGCCTAATAATGCGGGAATATCCCACCACTGTCCGGTGAAGAAGAATCCTACGATGTCGAATAGCAGAGTCCCAGCGAGACCTGCGATGAATGATTTGTACCAGTTTATTTTCATTGTTTTGTGAGTTAGATAATTTGTGTTTAACAAATTAAGCGACCGGTCGGTCGCTTTGAATATAAAATCGAAGTAACTCGAGATTCATTACAAAATTTATTTAAGGAGTCGCTTTACCTGTTCTCTAGCCGCTTGAACTGGCCAGACTTCGCGAAAGTTTTGCAGTTCAATAAGAGATCCTTCGAATAGAACGTAGATCGTTCTAGCTATCTGAGTGATCTCATCCTCACTTTCGTTTGAGAAGTGGGCGGCAACCAACCCACGAATGAGTGCAAGTAGATCCCGCTTATGGTTTTCAATTTCCGTTCTTAGCGGACTGTCCTCTTCTGGTGTCTCCGTTAGGGTATTCACAAAGGCGCAACCCCTATAGTTACAGGACTGCATCCAGTTTTCCAGAAAATCAAAAGCTGCAAGTAACCGATCAGCGGGGGAGCCGCCCTTCTCTGCCAGGAAGTCTATCATCCAGGTATTCCACGTATGATGTCTGGCTTTCAACCAGGCCACTGCCAATGCTTCTTTAGATTTAAAATGGGAATAAAAGGTGCCTTTGGCGATGCCCGCTTCGTCGATGATTTGCTTCACTCCCGTACGGTGGTACCCCTGTTCGTAGAAAAGCCGGGAAGCTATTTCGAGAAGCTCATCTCGTTTGGATTTTGGAGGATCAACGGTAGGCATACTCACAACGAACATATAACCGACCGGTCGGTCAAGTATTATTATCTAGTATAATAATCGATATCAGATCGGCTCAATTTAGCTACTCTCCTTATACGGCTAATTCGTGTCCTACTCAGTAATAATATTGGACCACAGGAGACTGAGTCATCATGAGTAAATTATCATGGGACTTTACCTAGGCGGGTCTTAGATCAACCTTCTTCCCGACAATGGATAGGTTCTCGCGTATCCCTTCACTACTGGGGAACTCAGAGATCACAGCAGAAATATTCGGATTTTGTAATACCCATAAATAGGCCTTCGCATATTTGGACAGATCACCCGGTACTACTTGATTGAGTTTTCCGATCCGCCAATCCGGAACCGGTTCCGTTGCTGGATTATCCGAATGAATCGCACGGGCAGCCTTCATGGCGATAACCCCCATTCCACTGCTAACGGCTTTCTGGAGCGGTAATTCCATACTCCCTTGATTGGCAATATTATAGGCGACCATAGCGACATCAATATGGCCCAGCTCGGCGGCCCTGCTAAGAATACGTGGTTGATCCGTATGGCATGAGAACCCATTGAAGCGGATCTTACCCTCTTGTTTTAGCTTCGTTGCCAATTCGATATGAAAGTCATCTTCCAAATTTTCGGCCACACGAATGCCATGCGGGAAATGCAATACATCAATGACATCAGTCTTTAAACGGCGAAGGGATCCCTCTAATGCTGTGCGCATCGCCGTGCGCATTTCCGAAACCCACTTACTCTGAAAACCATATTCCTTTTTTATTACATGGCTTAGATAAGCGCCTTCGACAGCATTTCCATGGCTTCCGAAATACTTAAAAAAGTAGCCTGGCTTTAACACCTGACGCTCTTCCATGAGATCGCGCGCTTGTTTGAGGAGCGCTTCCTTCTTCTCGCTTGGTAGGCCTTTGAATAGATCATCCGTTAACTGAACCACTTTTTCACGATATTCGCTCAATTTCGTCGCCACAAACACTCGGTCTCGTACTCCAGGTCGGTTCAAAAAATGGCCCCAAGCTTCCTCACTTTGGGATCTGTTATAACGGGTAGCGGTATCCAGATAGTTTACACCCCGTTCAAGGGCCTCATCGTGAACGAAAACCTTTTCCGGAACGTTCAAATCACCACTTCCCCCCATGACCATTTCCGAAACCATCAAGCCAGACCTACCAAGTCGACGGTAAGCCATATCTGGCTGCTTATTTCTCCAGTCCTCGGGAAACCATTCGGTATTCTTCTTGGGTTCAGCTTTCGCTGCGGCGTAACCAAGCGGTACCAATGCGGTTCCGGCTCCCATTAATGCACCTTTTACGAAAGATCGGCGACTAGGTAGGTGTTTTTTATCAGGTCTCATAGAGGTAATCAATTAAGGGTATTTTATTAAAGAGTTTAGATGACGCGTTTAATCGAATTCTTTTACGGAAAGTCTGCGGAACTGAAAATAGTGCTCGCTACCATGCCCGGCAAATCCGAGATGTCCTTTTGCCAGCATTTTTCCGGGGTGCGCCTTATCTGCCATATAGGTATCCACTTCCGCCACATCCGCATTCAGGATTTCCGTTCCGTTGAGTTCCACGCGTATCGTCGAACCCTTCACTTCCACTTCTTGGTAGTTCCACTCACCGTAGGGTCGAAAATAGCCTCGGTGCGCAGGCACAATCCCATAAATACTTCCATGAGCCTGCCGAGGGTCGATGGTTGAATAGCGCTCGTTATCGTGGTCGAGGATCTGGATTTCAGTCATTCCGTCGTAAGCAGGATTCCCCTTTCCCGGATACCGAATGGCGAGTCCGTTATTTCCCTCAGGCTCCATGATAAACTCAAAACGAAAGGAAAAATCGCCGTACTCTTTCTCAGTATAGAGATGACTTCCGTCTCGCCAATGAAGTGTATCACCAACGACTTCCTTGCCTTTTTTATCTCCCATCCACCCGCTAAGTTTGGAATCGGAGATCAAAGGAACAAAACCCCGATCGCGCTCCCCTTCTCTCAACCACTGGTTAGCCATCTCGGCGTCAACTTCTCGAATAAAGATATTACGCCAGCGAATTTCGCCACCGTGCGTTTGCAAGTGAATGGGACCCTGAGCGGAAAGCGGCGCTGATTTATCCCAATACGCATACTGGATCGCGCCATCGACAACGAGCTCACCGTTCAACCAGACCCAGGTTCGACTTCCCAGCTGGCGAATCTTCAGCGCATTCCATTCGCCGAATGGATTGTCGGCGTGGACAAGTGGAAGCTGGCCTGCGGCGTCCTTGGGATTGTTGAAAAGAGCTCCAGAACCCTTGTCGGCATTTCGATCCCACTTCCCTCCTTCTTTAGTCGTATCCCATATTTGAACCTGAGGAGATCCTCTTAGGTAAATACCACTATCGGCTAAAGGAACGGTTTTATACTCCAACATCAGTTCGATATCACCATAGCTTCTATCCGTGGTGGCATAGGGCCCTTGCCCGTCGTTGACCAACTCTCCATTTTCAACAGTCCAGTGTTTATGAAAAGCGATTTGCTGACTCTCGATCGAGGCAAACCGATCATCCGCCTTTTTCGAAGTATGAGGATTATCCCCATACCAACCGGCTAGATTGCGACCATTAAAGAGCGCTTCAAATCCCTCTGGTGGTTCAGCGCCTGCTTGCAGCAAAAACGATGAACTAAAAAGGGAGAGCAACCATAAGTACTTATGCATAGATTTCTAAAATACTGGCGGATTAGAAAGAACGATACTCGCGACTGATATACTGATTAGCAGACTTCACATTCTTCACTTTCATCGACTTCGTATTCCAAGTGAGTTCACGCCCTGGGTACTTGGCTGCTACAACACCCAATTGAAGAGTCTCAGTCAATGGACCTCCGTAGGAGAATGAAGAACGCGTTTTGCCATTCCCGAGACAGGCATCGACCCATTCACCATGGTGGTCAATAGGCTCGAGTTCAGGTCTTGGAACACTCCGGATCAACTCCCGTGGATAAGTCCGTGGCCCACTCAAGTGAGGCATTATCAGATTTCCTTTTTCGCCGATGTATACGCAACCTTGTGACGGCATATCGATACCGTCAGGTTGAGAGAATCCGGGGATCTCAGGAGGCGCAAAATCTCCGTCATACCATACCCACTTCAGTTTCTTAGCGGTATAGGCGGTTGAGCCGAACTCATATTCGACCCGGTTACTTGAAGGATGAGCAAACGAATTGGGCTCCCGACAGGTCGCAATCGCTGATACTGGGTCGGTTAGCTCAAGCGCACGATACGGTGTATCGAAAATATGAACACCCATATCACCCAGGGTTCCCGTTCCAAAATCTAACAATTTACGCCACTGACCGGTGTGATAATAACCATTCAGGTAACGACGTTCTTTAGCCACTCCTAGCCACAGGTTCCAATCCAGAGTGCTCGGCACGGGGTTTGCACCCAATGGAGGAGCCGTTTCATCACGCCCCCATTTTTTATTCGACCAGACATGGACTTCACTCACTTTCCCGATCAATCCGGATTGTATATACTCGACCGTCATGCGCTGACCGATACTCGAACTGACTTGAATACCTAATTGAGTAACCAATTTCTTTTTCTCTGATACCTGTCTTAACTTACGGTTTTCTTGCACGTTGTGAGCCAGCGGTTTTTCACAATAAACATGTTTTCCGGCCTCCATTGCCGCCATCGCGATCGGCGCATGCATATGATCGGGAGTAGCTACCAGGACCGCATCGATCTTGCAGTCCATCTTTTCAAACATCTTGCGATAGTCACGGAACAACTCTGCCTTCGGAACCAATGCTGAAGCCGCATCCAAATATTGGGTATCCACATCACAGAAACCGACCATATCCATATTGGTAAGGTTTAGTAAGGACTGGAGATTTCCCATCCCACGATTTCCCACTCCAACCTGAGCAATCTGCAATCGGGAATTCGGAGATTTTGCCCAGACGCCTGCCGGGAGTATGGTGAAGCCGGCAAGTGCAGTACTGGCTTTAATAAAGCTGCGACGAGATATCAAATGTTTCATAGGCCCTTAGGGTAGTAGTTTCAAAAAGAATAAAATCAAATTCTGATCGCGAGAGCAAACAATTGCTCCGAGATTTTGAGGGCCCGACCGGCAACCGACTATAGTCCTTTTTTATCCAAGGTCATCAAGAGCAACCCTATATGCATGGACTGTGGGAACTCGCCGTTGAGGCACTTGAGCTTGAGTTCGGGAATCGCAACAAACTCAGATTCGATTGCTTCGTTTTCATCAAAGTGCGTTACGCCCGTATTCTCTAAATCGGTCGCACAGAAACAATGGATCCTATTCGTTTGGCGTGCCGGATTCGCGAAAGGAGAGAATATTAGCTCCCAGTTCTTAGCGGTATAACCCGTTTCTTCCTCCAACTCTCGTTGAGCAGCTAACAGAGGGTCTTCGCCCGCGTCAATCGCACCACCAGGAAGCTCAAGACAAACAATCTCTCTGCCAGGCCTAAATTGTCGAACCGTGAGTACCTCTTCCTTCTCGTTCAGTGCCACCACATGCACCCAGTCAACTTCTTCGATAACATAATAAGGTGAAACCGTCTTACCCTCCGGAACCTCATAGTCGTTTGCCCATAGTTTAAACCAACGATTTTCATGAACCAGATTTCGTCCTATTCGTTTCCACCTTTCCATAGCGGAAATACGGATGACGGGCCTGCACTTGAATTTCAATCAAAGTCTTTGAGAAAGTCTCGATCAGAAATCAATGCTCAGCGCTTTCTTTCAACAACTCGGGAAAGTTAGCCTGGAAACGTTTCAGTCGCGGAATCGAGACACCCCGAATGTAAGGATTGTTAGGATTCCTTCTTTCATAGTCCTGGTGGTAATCCTCTTCCACCCAAAACTTTTGAAAGGGATACACTTCTGCTGCGACCTTCGCCCCACCCAATTCCTTGTTCAACATCGCAATCTTTTCTTCGATGATTCGCTTCTGCTCATCGTTCTGATAAAATAAAATTGACCGGTACTGAGAACCGCGATCCGGTCCCTGTCCATTTACCTGAGTCACATTTTGTGAGCCAAAATACACATCCACTAGTTGGCTAAAGCTCACTACTTCGGCGTCGTAGAGTATTTCGACAGCTTCTGCATGTCCCGTCCGCCCAGTGTTACTAGCCTCATAAGTCGGGTTTTTTGTCCAGCCACCACTGTATCCAGAAATAGACTCTTTCACCCCTCTGACACTTTCGTAGACAGCCTCCACGCACCAAAAACACCCACTTGCGAAATAGGCCCTACTGATCCCATCCTTTGCGGGAACTTCTACTGGAGAAAGCTCCTTCAAGGCCGCAACTTTTTCTTCATAGTCAGATTTTTCAATGGGTTGGCAACTTGCCTGCAGGGCAATCAAAGATACAAGAGCAGTGGTGACTGTAATAATGCGCATAGGATTCATTCTATTCAGGTTAAAGATGAGATGTAGT
>ERZ887942.1953-NODE-1953-length-13388-cov-5.759169_pt1 | contig 13388 bp, 10 predicted proteins | sample MGYA00521099_ERZ887942 | MGnify/ENA primary metagenome ERZ887942 (study PRJEB32303, sample SAMEA104408605) | aquatic metagenome | biome: Brackish water; feature: Pelagic; material: water | place: Baltic Sea | collected 2014-06-07T06:48:00 | depth 16,251 m ... | reverse complement strand
CCGCGGACTGTAATCACGCGGCCGTTGAAGTCCTGACGCTGCACCTGGATGAGGCGCAGGTAACGGGCGAGCATCTCGAACGGCGAACCGCTGAGCTGCACCAGCTTGGATACGTCGATTGCCAACTTTTTGTTGATGGGCGAGTCGATTGCGGCGGCTTCGGCACCCGTGACCTCACGGGGAAGCATCTGCTCGATCGGGACGTTGTAGAACTGCGAGAGACGGGCAAGCCTCGGCACAGACAGTGCACGCTCACCACGTTCGTACGCGCCGAGTACCGACGCCTTGAACTCCTGAACCGATTGCGCTTCGACCTCTTGCAAAGAGAGCCGCTTCTGCTTTCGGATCACTCGGAGTCGCTGACCTACCTGCCGGCTGAATGCAGAAGGAGCGTTGTCATCAAATACAACCATGGTTTACCCCGCCTAGGAGTTGTCAGAAAATTTGCCGCAACCCTTGACGGCCCAATGAAATGAAGTCACGTAACCTTAGAACGTTGTGCACCGCTTTGCACGCGCTAGTGGTCGGTCGCTACACAGAGCGTGGTTGCCGCGACCGCAGCCGTCTCCGTACGCAGCATATTTTGACCCAGCGTGACACAATCGCCAGCCACAGCGATTTCTCTGTTCGACCAACCGCCCTCTGGCCCTATCGCGACCATCCGGTCACTGTTAGTCAACGTTCGCCCACCCGGCTCGGCGACTGCGGCACACTCAAGAATTTCCGATGCCTGAACCGGTGGCAGGATTTCGGGGAGAAACGTTCGACGACTCTGCTGAGCTGCGCTCTCTGCAATCCGCTTCAGGCGGAGCAGCTTTTTGTCGACATCCGACGACTTCCACCTGACGACGGAATGATCGGCGTCGAGCAGCTGCAATCGATCGACACCCAACTCGGTGACCTTTTGGACGAGCCAATCAAGCCGCTCGCCCTTCGGCATCGCCGTTGCGATGGTCAGTGGCTCACGGGGAAACAGATCGATTTCGATGTCGCCAGTCGCCTCGACGCGCATTGCCTGGCGTTCACCAATAACGGTGGCCAATCGCCAGCGCCCTGCTCCGTCGCAAACACTAATCACCACGCCATCGCGCAGGCGCAGGACTCGGCTGAGGTGGTGCTGGGTATCGTCGGACAGTGCAATAACACCATCGGCTCCCAGCTCCTCTCGACCGACGAAGACGTGAGCTGCTGCTCGTCGCCGATCGTCGGCACTCGTCACGAGAACGCTGACTTGATGCGCGAGAACAGGCCTTCCTTGCCGTTCCCCACCACTTCGTTGCGGCCCTTCGCGTACGAGGTGAGCGCCTCAACTTCGTCGTCGCTGAGCCTGGTCGGGATGTCGACTCGGACTCGCGCGATGAGGTCGCCACGTCCGCGGCCCTGCAGATGAGGGACACCACGATGGCGCAGAGTGAATTCGCGCCCTGGCTGAGTGCCGGCGGGGATGACGAGGTCTTCATCGCCATCGAGCGTTTCGAGCGTGAGTGAGGTTCCGAGCGCGGCCTGTGCAAACGAGATGCCCACGTCGGTGATGAGATCGTTGCCTTCACGGACGTAGTGATCGTGCGGAGACACCCTCATGTGCACGTACAGATCACCGTTGCCGCCGCCCCGAGGCCCAGCTGCACCTCGACCCGTCAGGCGAAGTGTGGAACCCGTGTCCACGCCACCGGGCACATCAACCTGGTAGCTCTTGTCAACAGTGACCCGACCCTGCCCACGGCACGCCGAGCATGGTGTGGCGATCACTTGGCCCATACCGCCACATCGGCCACATGGGCTTGCTGTGACCATTTGGCCGAGGAGGCTTTGGCGAACACGCTGCACTTGGCCTGCGCCACCACAGTCGCTGCAGGTCACCGGCTTGGTCCCTTCACCGGCACCAGTGGCATCGCAATCACCACACGCGACAGGAAGTTTGAGCTCGACGCTGATTTGATCGCCGAACACTGCCTGTTCGAGCGTGAGGTCGGCAACGGTCTCAAGATCTTGTCCTCGGGGCGGCCCACTCGGGCCCCGGCTGCGGCCGCCGCCGCCGCCGAACGGGCTTCCACCCGAGCCGCTGAAGAACGCATCGAAGATGTCGCCGAGTCCGCCGCCAAACATGTCTTCGGCCGACTGTCCACCGCGACCACCGCTGCCACCACCCGCGCCACCCACGCCAGCTTCGCCGAACTGGTCGTAGCGCTGGCGCTGTTTGATGTCGGAGAGCACCTGGTAGGCCCGTGCGACTTCCTTGAACTTGCCCTCGGCCTCGGCGTCGTCCGGATTGGCATCGGGGTGCAGCTCGCGGGCGCGCTGGCGATAGGCCTTTTTAATTTCGTCAGCTGATGCGCTGCTCGAAACACCTAACAAGTCATAAAAATCAGCCATGTAGGGGTACAGGATGCCTGGAAATCGCCCAGTTCCGAATGTGAGAGTCGTCAGCAGCCACGATTCGCCTCAACCTGGCTGATTCGGGATCAGCCTTCTTCGATACGGTGGCCGAGAAGCTCACTGACGACGTCGACGGTTGCGAGCGCCTGCGGATAGTTCATCCGAGTCGGGCCGAGAATACCGACAGAGCCGAGATGCTCGCCGTCAATCACGACCGGAGAGACGACCAGCGAGCACGCTGCAAGCGGCTCGATGCCGTGTTCACCGCCGATCGACACCGACATGCCGCGGCCGACGATGTCACTCACGAGTGAGACCACCACGAATTGCTGCTCGAGCGTGTGGAGCACCGAACGCACGACTTCGACAGCGTCGAATGCGCGGGCTACTTCTGATGCGCCGCCGGTGTAGACGAGGTCGCCTGAGCCGACTTTGGCGAGTTCATTGAGCGCAACCGAGCAAATGCGATCGACCGCTGGGTCGCCACTCGGGGCCACTTCGGTCAGGGATCCAAGCGCTGCCCCGACGAGTCCGGCGGCGAGGTAGGCAGATGCCGTATCCACCCGAATATCGTCGTCGTCTTCGGTGAGTTCAATCGTGGTGTTCTCGACCGAACCGTTGGCGAGCACGACCACCACGGTGGCTGCAGTTGACGACAGCGTGACGATCTGGACGCTCCGGATCGGGGCCGCCTCGGCCTTTGGTCCAACGACCACCGCTGCGCTGTGGGTCAGGTCGGCGAGCAGGTTGCTGGTTTGGTGGAGCAACTCTTCGAGCCGACCGTGTGCAGCTGAGAAGAAGTCGCCGACCTGCCGGGTGGTGGCCTGGTCGAGTGTTCCGGGCGCCGCAAGATTGTCGACGAAGAATCGGTATCCCTTGTCGGTAGGGATGCGGCCTGCAGACGTGTGTGGCTGGATCAGGTAGCCCTCTGATTCGAGCATTGCCATTTCGTTGCGGACCGTTGCCGACGAGACGTTGATGTTCGGTGCGGACGAAATGTGCGTCGACCCGACCGGCTGAGCCGTGGCGATGTACTCCTGCACAACTGCACCGAGAATGGCTGTCTTGCGGTCGTCCAACATTGAAATCTGATGCTACTTGAGCGCTGAGTTCATCGCCTTGAGCCTGCGCAGTGCTTCGTCGCGCTCGGTTCCATGATCGACCATTTGGCCGGGCGAATCCGGTGCCCACTGCTGGACGTACTCGCCGCTCGGGTCATAACGATTTTCTTGCGTCGAAGGGTTAAAAACCCGGAAGTACGGCGACGCATCGGTGCCCGTGCCAGCAGTCCATTGCCAGCCATGGTTGTTCGACGCAATATCGCCATCGATGAGGTGCTGCATGAACCAGCGCGCCCCCCACTGCCAGGGCAAATGCAGGTCCTTGACAAGAAAGCTCGCCACGATCATTCGGACCCGATTGTGCATCCAGCCGGTCGTAGCGAGCTGTCGCATGCCGGCATCAACGATGCCAAACCCTGTCTGGCCAACGCACCACCGATCGAACTTCAGGCGTGCAACTGCGCCAGTATCGACCTGCATCGCGTCGTACTTCGGGTTCAGGTTTTTCCAGGCTGTGTGCGGCTGAGTGAAGAGCACGTCGGCGTAGAAGTCCCGCCATGCCAGCTCACTGGAGAACACCATTGGGCCGTCATCTTTCGCTCCGCTCAGATCGAGGTCAGACAGCACAGTGCGCGGATGGATCGTGCCCCACTTAAGGTCGCGCGAGAGCTGGCTGGTGCCGGCGAGCGACGGTCGGTCGCGGACGTCGTTGTATGCCTCGACGCCGGACCGCATGGTTCCGTCTGCAGCGGAGGCAAATTCGAGGAACGCACCAAGGCGCTGGTGGGCTGCAGCTTCGCCGGCCGCAGGAAGGTCGATACCTGGATCAGGCCGTCCGAAAAGGGGTTCAGTGACGTCAGCAATGACCGAGGCCGGTGTCCAGCGAATCTCGTCAGGGTCGCCATGCGGTGCTGCCCAGCCGACGCTGCGCCACACCTTCGAAAACGGTGTGAACACCTTGTAAGGCGTGCCGTCGCCCTTCAAGACGCCACCTGGGTCGACGGCATACGGCGACCCGACGCCCTGCAGGGTGCGGCCGTCGGCACGAAGCGCTGCAACGACTGCTGCGTCGCGCCGCCGACCGTATGGCGAGTAGTCGCGACTCACAAAGACGCTTCCCGCATCCAGGCGGGCAGCAAGCGCTGGAATCACCGTGACCGGGTCGCCGTGGGCGATCAGTAACGGCGCGCCGGACCGCTCGCGGATTGACGAGTCGAGCGCAGTCAGAACATCGTGGAGGTAGGCGAGCCTCGGCGCGCCTGAGGCCGCAAACGTCGGATCAACAACGAAGACCGGGACGACCTCGTTGCCGTTTACACCGGCTGCAAGCAGTGCGGGCAAGTCACCGAGGCGAAGATCGCGTCGAAACCACATGATCGAGCGGGATGGCACATCGTTCGTTCTATCCCACGATCGCCAGACCAGTCATATCCGGCCCGCCATGTCCTGCACGGTCGAGCTCAACCGAAGTGTCGTGCCCACCATGCGTTGCGGAACACGCCGTGAGGGTCGAGACGGTGCGCCATGTCGATGTAGTCGTCGAACATCTCATAAGTGTCGCGTGCCGAAAACCGGTTGGCGTGGAACACCTTGCCCCAGTGCGGCCTTGGGGCGAATGGGGCGAGCGCGTCTTCAACCACGGCCACGGCCCGGTCGAGATCGCCCGCCGCTCCCGCGGCCTCGCCGTCGGGATGCCAGGTGAAATGGAAGGCGACAGACGAGCGCCGATACTGCGGGCTCATCCACAGCTCGTCGGCGGCAACGGCCCGAATTTCGCTGACCATCAGCCGATCAGCGAATTCGTCTGCTGTATTTCGGAGGGCTTCAAGTGCGCGAGGGCCGTCGACTGAGCCGACGAAGAATTCCGATTGCACCTCGTTGCCAGCACTCGGTGTCAACCCCATCCGAAAATGCGGGAGCCGGTCGGCCCACGGGCCCGGCACACCGAGTTGCGCAGTACATATGGAACCGTTGGCTCCGGGGATCGGATGATGCTGCATCGTTGCTGCCGGAGCATCGAGGAACGTGGCGCCAGGGTCCATCGACCGGTCGCTCCCGTCGGTCCGCCGCTTGATCCACACCTGGCCGATCTGGCCGTCGAGCGACCCGGCGAACGTGGTGAACACACTGACGCTGTACGCAGCACCGAGGATCATTGCGAGCTGGTCGACCACCACGTCGAGCGGTAGTTCTCCATAAACGTGCTGCTCGATCTGGTAGTCGAAGACCACATTGAGGCTGACGGTGGTGACGATGCCCAGCGCTCCGAGCGACACCACCATGCCATCGAAGTCGGGCGTCGATCGGTCGACCGAGATGATCTCGCCGGCCGTGTTGACGTACTCGAATCCAGCGACTGACGTGGCGAGGTTGCCGTTGCCGGTGCCTGAGCCGTGGGTTGCCGTTGCGACAGCTCCGGCGACAGAGATGTGCGGCAGCGATGCGAGGTTGCGGAGTGCCATGCCGTGCGGCGCGAGCGACTGCGCCGCCTCGCCGTATGTGGTCGAGGCCGGCATCGTGATGGTTTGCGCGTCGGCGTCAAAATAAATCTTCGGCTGATAGCCACTGAGATCAATCAACTCGTCCGCGTCGACGATGTCGGTGAACGAATGTCGAGACCCGAGGACTCGGATGCTGGTGGCCGATTGGGCGATCGCGGCGATCTCGTCGATCGTTGTCGGGCGATGAATTCGACTCGCCCGGTAGGCGTAGTTTCCTGCCCAGTTTTGTTCCCCGGTGGCGGTCGTCGCGTCAGTCATGAAGATGCCCACAGTAGTGAAACACGTCAGGTTGTCCCTGAAGCCTTGGGGGCAAAACTCCGGCCTGTAACGAGCCACGCCGCCCCGGCCCCCGCAACAGCGAGCAGGCTGATCACGCTGCCGTAGCCGAGCGACCACTCGACACTGATCTGATCGGCGATCACGCCGGTGATCGGGCCACCAATCGGTGTCGAACCAAGGAACGCAACGGCTTGCAACGCCATCAGTCGGCCGCGCATGTCGTTCGGGCTTTCCTGCTGCATGATCGCATTTGCCGCTGTGATGAATCCGGATGACCCTGCGCCGAGCGGCACCGCCCACAGGAATGCCACCCATATATTCGGCGACCAGGCAATCCCGAAGCCGGCGACGGCGAGCACGACAATGTTGCCGAAATACCAGCGCATCGATACGCGGTGCTGACGCGCAGTGAACAACGCACCGGTCAGGGAACCCACCGACATCACGCCGAGCACATAGCCGAATGCCTGGTCACCGCCCCACCGCTGTTGGGCCAGTTTGGGGAAGACGACCTGCTGGTTGAACGAGAACGTCGACACGATCAGCAGCACGACGAACAGCACGAGCAGGTCGCGGCGGCCCGAGATGAACCGCAGCGCTTCGCGCACGGGTTGGCCACCCTTCGGCCGTGGCGCCGACATGAACATCTCGTCGCGGCGCAACGAGGTGAGCGAGAAAATGATCGCCGAGAACGTGACCCCGTTCAAGATGAAGCACCACCCGGTGCCGACCACGCCGACGAGAACTGCACCGACTGCCGGCCCGACGATGCGTGACGATGTCATCACCGCTGTGTTCAGCGACGTGGCATTCGGAATTTCGGCGGGCTCGACCAGTTCGGTGACGAGGCTGCGACGCGCTGGATTATCGAAGGCATTCGCGATGCCGAGGAACAGCGACATCGCGTAAACCAGCGGGAGGTTGATGACACCTGTCAGGTCGAGTACAGCGAGCAGCAGTGCCTGGCTGGCCATCGCCGATTGGGTGATGATTGCCATCTTCCGCTTGTTCAGCCGATCGGCCATCGCCCCCGCATAAGCGCCGAGAAACAGCATCGGCGCAAATTGGAAGGCGATCGCGAAGCCGACCTTGCTTGCCTCGCCGGTCAGTCGGAACACGAGAATCGACATCACCGTGAGGTGCATCCACGTGCCGACGTTCGACACCAGCAAACCGGCAAAGAACAGCCGAGCGTTGTAGTACCGCAGCGACCGGAACGTGGTTGATCCGAATCCGGATCCGGGTGGTGCCGCAGGTTCGCGAGCGGCGATTGGTGCACTCACCGCCGGCCACCCCACTGTTTGTTCACGCAGAGAGTCTGGCGTTTAGACGGACTCACCGCGTCACCGGGCGATCTTGCGCACGTCACGCGTTCGGGCAACGTTGGTTAGCCTCAACGAGCGTGGCCCACGTCGACCAACAGCGCTGCGTGGAATGACAGCCGAAACCGCTCATCACCCCTCCGGGCCACTCGTCTTAGCATGCTCGCTCGCAGGCGTCGCCGGGTTCGTCGATGCGCATCTCTTCTTGCACGTCACCAACGTCTTTGTCGCGAACATGTCCGGCAACATGGTCCGAGTCGGGATCTTCAGTGGTTCGGGCGACTGGTCCATCGCTGCAGGGTCGGTAGCTGCACTTTTCGCCTTCGGTGCGGGCGTCGTTGTCGCCATTGGGCACCATGACCGGCGACTCCAACAGACCAAGCCGGTACGACCCGACGAACTCCTCGCCATCGAAGCACTCCTCACGCTCTCGCTCCCCGGGATCTTGATCGGGTTCGGCGTTGAGTTCTCCAACCGTCCGGGGGCCCTCCACTACCTCGTGATCGGTATCGGAGCTTTCGCGATGGGCATCCAGGCCTCGTCGCTGAGGCGGGTCGGCAGCATCGCAGTTGCGACGACCTATGGAACCGGCACCATCGTCCGGATCGGCGAAAAGCTAGCACTCGGCCTGCGTCGCGCTGAACGAACCTCTGTCGGTCGGCGCTCGGCAACGATCATCGTGCTCGTCGGTGTCCTCTGCTGCTACGTGGGAGGCGCCGCAGCGGCTTCTGCGCTCGGCTCGTCTCCGTTGCTGCTCCTCATCCCGTCCGGTGTCCTCTTGGCCTTTGCCGTTTACGTTCGCTCGAGTGCTGGGTTCCGCTCTGCTTTCGCAGAGTCCCGAGTTCGGCGATCTGAACGCCGGACCGTCTAGTCGAGCTTGAGGGCGTCGATGAAGACGTTGCCGGGCACTTCAACCCGACCGATCGACTTCATCTTCTTCTTGCCCTCTTTTTGTTTCTCGAGCAACTTGCGCTTACGCGTGATGTCGCCGCCGTAACACTTGGCCGTGACGTCCTTGCGCTTCGCCTTGACCGTTTCACGGCTGATGATCTTGCCACCGATGGCCGACTGGATCGGCACGTCAAACATCTGGCGCGGGATGAGTTCTTTCAACTTCTCACACATCCGGCTGCCGTACGCGTACGCCTTATCACGGTGCACGATTGTCGAGAACGCATCGGCAGGGATGGCGTTAAGGAGCAGGTCAACTTTGACGAGGTTGCTCTTGCGGTAGCCGGAAAGCTCATAGTCGAGGCTTGCGTAGCCCTTGCTCCGCGACTTCATCTGGTCAAAGAAGTCAACGACCACTTCAGCAAGCGGCACCTCGTACACGAGTTCCATTCGCTCAGGTGAAAGGTATTCCATCTTCTGCATCTCACCGCGACGCGTCTGACAGAGGTCCATCAACGCGCCGGTGTATTCGCTGGGTGTGATGATCGAGATCTTGAAGAACGGCTCTTCGACGAAGTTAATGCTCTGCGCTTCGGGCAGATCAGCGGGGTTGTCGACCTTGATCTGGGTGCCGTCCGTCTTGGTGACGAGGTACTCGACACTGGGTGCTGTGGCGATCAGGGCGAGGTCGAACTCGCGCTCAAGCCGCTCCTTCACGATCTCCATGTGGAGGAGGCCTAGGAACCCGCAGCGAAAACCGAAACCGAGCGCACCAGACGACTCGGGTGCGTAGGTGATCGAGGCGTCGTTCAGCTTGAGCTTGCCAAGGGCCTCGCGCATATTCTCGAAGTCGTCACCGTCGATCGGGAACAGACCGGAAAAGACCATGGGGAGTGGCTCGCGGTAGCCGGCCAGCGCCACGGTCGAGCCGTGGTTCGCCGTGGTGACAGTTTCACCCGACTTGGCATCGCCGACGTCTTTGATGCCGGCGACGATGTAGCCGACTTCGCCCGGGCCCATCTCTTTCAGCGGAGTCATCACGGGCATCCGGGCGCCGATCTCGATCGCTTCGTGCTGCGCGCCGGCGTTAATGAACTGGAGCTTCTCTCCCGACCGAATCGTGCCCTGCATGATGCGGACAGATGAGACGACGCCGCGATACTGATCGAACTGGGAGTCGAAAATCAGACCCTGGAGCGGTGCGTCAGGGTCGCCCTTCGGTGCGGGGATCCGCTCGATGATCGCGTCGAGTAGCTCGGGAACGCCAAGGCCAGTTTTGGCCGACATCGGCAGGATCTCCGCGCGCGGGATACCAAGAACCTGTTCGATCTCGCCGGCGTAGCGGTCGACGTCAGCGGCCGGCAGGTCGATCTTGTTGAGCACAGCAACAATCTCGAGGTCGTTTTCGAGGGCGAGGTAGCAGTTGGCGAGGGTCTGCGCCTCGATGCCCTGCGCTGCGTCCACCACAAGCACGACGCCTTCACAGGCTGCAAGGCTGCGGCTGACTTCGTAGCCGAAGTCGACGTGGCCGGGCGTGTCGATCAAATGGAAAGTGTGGCCCTTCCAAGTCACCCGAACGTTCTGAGCCTTAATCGTGATGCCGCGCTCACGCTCGAGGTCCATCGTGTCGAGGTACTGCGCCTTCATGTCACGAGATTGCACCGCCCCCGAGATCTCGAGGATGCGATCGCTCAACGTTGATTTGCCGTGATCAATGTGCGCGATGATCGAAAAGTTGCGGATCTTGTCCATTTCCATGTGGCTGCCAAAGCTATCTGGCAGGTTCGATCCCCTCGCATCCAGGTTCGCCTACTCCTCAGCCCCATCCATGAAGTTGTTCACATGCGATCTACGTTGGGGGTGGGCACCTGGCTCGGTAGAGTCTCATGGCTGTTCGGTTCCGCTCTCTGTGGCCCGACGAGATCGACAAAGAAGGCATCAGGAACATGGCAAATATCAAGAGCCAGAAAAAGCGCATCCTTACCGATGCCAAGCGCGCCGAGCGTAATAAGTCGGTTCGTGCCGAGGTGAAGACTCGCGTCAAGGCTGCACAAGCCGCCGCTGGCACCGACGGCAGCACCGAAGCACTGCGTCTCGCCATTAAGCGCATCGACACGGCCGCCCAGAAGGGCGTCATGCACAAGAACGCAGCAGCTCGCAAAAAGAGCCGTCTCATGAAGCAGCTTCAGTCCGTCGACTGAACCACTTCATTTCGACCTGAGCGCCGCCATCGTGCGGCGCTTTTGTCGTTTTCGAACCCCAAGCCGGCCGAAATGGAGACTGTTTCGGCGCGCCAGTGCTGAGCAACGGTCTCAGTTTCAAGGTGATTCAGGCACCTGGCCGAAATTGAGACCGTTCCTCATCGTCAGCGCGCAGAGTTGGTCTCCATTTCGGGACGCCCAGGCTTAGCGGAGTTTGCTGAGGCGGGCAACGAGGACTTCCATGACCAACTCGGGGTCGAGTTCCTTGGCGCCCTTCAGGTCGAGGTCGGCCTGGGCAAGCCAGGTGATTGCACGCTTACAGTTGGCGCCACCCAACTTGTTGTAGTTCTGGAGCGCCTTCTTGGCAGGGAAGCCCTTCAGCCCTGTCGCCGTGGCTGCGTCGGTTTCGTTCCGAGCGCCAGCCCCGTCGAGCTTGGCGATCCCCGAGTAGTGGTTGTGCAGAATGGACATGACCTGCATCGGGTGGCGGCCTCCGGCATGGATCATCCGGCCGAGCAATGTGAGCGCCTTGGTGGTGTCGCCGACCATGATCGCGTCGGTGAGATCCCACGGCGGAACTCCCCCGGCTTCACCGAGGAACGGTTCGATCTGCGCCATCGAGATCTTCGCGTCGGCACCGTACGCACTGGCAAGCGTGGCCAAGATGCCGTCAAGTCGACCGGCGTCCTCACCAAGCCACAGTGCAAGCTGGTTGGCCGCGGAGCCGTCGACCTTGAGACCTGACTGCTTGATCTGATCTTGCACCCAGGACCGCTTGTCACGCCCAGGCGAGGTGTTGTGGACCTTGCCCTTCGCCTTCGCAGCGTCACTGAGCTTCTTGGAAATCCGCCCGCCACCGGCCACGAGCACCACGTCGGACGTATCGAGCGGATGATCGATGTAGGCGAGCAGCGGTGCCACCTCGTCGGTTGAGAACCGACTGATGTCGCGGGCAATCACGACGCGCTTGTCGGAGAGGAACGGTGGAGTTTGCGCCGCATCGACAACGAGGCGCAATTCGTAGTCGGCGGTGTCGAACTCGTCGACCATCATCGACCGGTCGCCGTTTCCGACCAGGGCCTTCACGAGGTCGCCCACCGCCGCGCGCAAGATTGATTCGTCGTCACCGGTCAGGAGATGGATCGCCATGGAGGCTTTGATTCTTACCGCGCCGAACGCCCACTGCCACACAGATCGCCGAAACGACCGCAACAACTGCCCAACCAACCCACGGCCACGCACCGCCCGGCTCCAGCCGTTCTCCCAGCAAAGCAACCGTGTCGACCCACCGGGTACCCAATCTTGCCGGGGCCATCAACACCGGAGCGGTAACCGGCAGCCAGCCTGCGACCAAGCCAGCAGGCAAGCCGTAGAGCATCACTGCACCGGCAACTGGCACCGCCAGCAAGTTCGCCGGAATACTCACCAATGGCAGTCGCCCGAACACCAGCGTCACCGGAATTACTACTCCCGCCTGCGCACCAAGCGTGATCCCAAGCGGCAACGCGAACGGCCCGAGCGCCTCGAATCTCTTGGCCAACGCGGGGCCAACCGTGATGACGCCCGTCGTGGCACCGACCGACAACCAGAATCCAATCGACCACACCAGCAACGGGTCAATCAGCACCAGGCCCAGGACCGCCAACGCAAGGATACGAATCGGTGCTCGCTCTCGGCCCGTTGCATACGCCAGTGCCGACAGCGACGCCATCGTTCCCGCCCGCACAATTGAAGGCTCAAAGCGCGTCAATGCGACGAACCACAAGATCAATCCAACGGTCACCCCGAGCCGCGGCCACCGGCGTAGCCGACGCAACAACGGGCCGCATGCAGCCAGGACAAAGGCAACGTTCTGCCCTGATACCGCCGTCAGATGGGAGAGGCCGCTCGCCCTAAACCGATCGATCATCGCCCGCGGCTGATCCCGATCGTCGCCGACAACCAGGCCGCGGAACAGCGCACCGTCGTCATCGGGGAGTGCCGTCGCGGCACGTTCAATTGCCCGGCGCACGCGGTTCGATGCGACAGCAATCGGACCGCCCTCATCAACGTCGCTTACCCAGACAAGGTCGAATTCGCCAACGACGTGCTGCCACGCAACTCGACCGGCCCGCTGCGCATCGAGCTGTGTGCGCCTGCCACTCACCGAAATCCACTGCCCACCGCGCCATTCACGGACACGGAGTTGCTGGGCTCGACCCCGTGACCAAATTTCGTAGCGCTCACCATCGACGTCGACGATCACACGTGTGCTTGACGGGTATGGCTGTGGATCGTCGACAAGCCTGACCCAACCTTCGAAATGACCGAGCTGATCGGGTCGGAGCCCATTCCATGCGTGATCAGAACGCAGCGCGCCTCCGGCAGCGAGCACGATTGCGACAGCTATCAGGACGACTGACCGGAATGGCAGTACCGCGACCAGCGCCAGAGCAGCAGCGACCAGCGGTTCACCTACCCACACCGACACGGCCACGACAATGGCCAGAACCACCACCCGAAAATCAGACAATTGCAGCCCGGGGTGCCCTTGATCGGCCGCGGCGGTGCCGTACGGTTGGCCAGCAGTGAGCTCATCGATGTCTGCACCTCCGCGCATGTCCGCCAACCGCGGCCATGATGCGCCGCTCATCGACGGCCCACGCTGGTATCGCACCCGCATTCGTTCCCGGGGGCCGCTGCTCGGACTGCTACTCCCTGCCTTGATTGGCGGTGCGTCGTACGCTGCGCTGCACCTGTCAGATGCTGCATGGAGCG
>ERZ887942.1952-NODE-1952-length-13391-cov-60.949685_pt1 | contig 13391 bp, 11 predicted proteins | sample MGYA00521099_ERZ887942 | MGnify/ENA primary metagenome ERZ887942 (study PRJEB32303, sample SAMEA104408605) | aquatic metagenome | biome: Brackish water; feature: Pelagic; material: water | place: Baltic Sea | collected 2014-06-07T06:48:00 | depth 16,251 m ... | reverse complement strand
GCAGGGAGTCGAGGTCGCCCTCGAACACCTTCTCCTTGCCGCGCCACACCCGCACCTTGCAGTTGCGTTGCAACTTGCCGCTGGTGACGTAACAACCCGCCACCGCACTGCGGCCGATGCTGAACACGGCCCGCACCTCGGCTTCGCCGAGGGACTCCTCCACCAGCTCCGGCTCCAGCAGGCCTTCCATGGCCAGCTGGATGTCTTCCAGCAGCTTGTAGATCACGTCGTAGTCGCGCACATCGACGCCGGTGGCATCGGCGGCCCGCTTGGCGCCTGGCGCCATCGAGGTATTGAAGCCCACGATCACCGCACCGGAGGCGGCCGCCAGGTCGACGTCGGTTTCGGTGATCTCGCCCGGAGCCGAGAGCAGCACCCGCACCTGCACTTCGCCCTGGGGCAGTCGTTCGAGGGAGCCAAGGATGGCTTCCACCGAACCCTGGACGTCGGCCTTGAGGATCAGGTTGAGCTCCTTGAGCTCGCCCTCGCTGGCCTGGCCCGACATTGAGGCCAGGGAGACCCGGCGGGAAGCCATCTGCTGGGCCAGTCGGGTGGCGCGGGCTTCGCTGGCCCGGTCACCCACCACCGAGCGGGCGGTCTTCTCGTCGGGATAGACCTCAAACTCGTCGCCGGCGGTGGGCACTTCGCTGAAGCCCAGGGCCTCAACCGCATAGGAGGGGCCGGCCTCCTTGACCCGTTTGCCGCCGTCGTCAACCATGGCCCGCACCTTGCCGAGTACGGGCCCCGCCGCCAGCACATCCCCGGCCCGCAGGGTGCCGTTCTGCACCAGCAGGGTGGCCACCGGACCCTTGGCCTTGTCCAGGTGGGCCTCGATCACGGTGCCGCGGGCCATGCGATCCGGGTTGGCCTTGAGGTCTTCCACCTCCGTCACCAGCAGGATCATCTCCAGCAACTTGTCGACGTTCACACCCTTGAGGGCGCTCACCGGCACCATCACGGTGTTGCCGCCCCAGTCTTCAGCCACCAGCTCGAGCCCCGAGAGCTCCTGCTTCACCCGATCGGGGGAGGCCCCCTCCTTGTCGATCTTGTTGATCGCCACCACGATCGGCACCTTGGCCGCGCGGGCGTGGCTGATCGCCTCCAGGGTTTGGGGCCGGACGCCGTCATCGGCGGCCACCACCAACACCGCCACGTCGGTCACCTTGGTGCCGCGGGCCCGCATGGCGGTGAAGGCCTCGTGGCCCGGTGTATCCAGGAAGGTGATCTTGCGCTGTTCGCCGGCGTGGGGAATCTGCACCTGGTAAGCACCGATGTGCTGGGTGATGCCCCCGGCTTCGCCAGCGGCCACGCGGGTTTTGCGGATGGCATCAAGCAGGCTTGTTTTGCCATGGTCGACGTGGCCCATCACCGTCACCACGGGAGGGCGACGGATCAGGTGGGCCAGGTCGCTCTCCTCGATCATCTCCACCGTCTTGGCGGCGGCCTCTTCGACGTCGTCTTCGAGCACCGGCACGCCAAATTCCTCGGCCACTGCCTCAATGGTGGAGAGATCCAGGCTCTGGGTGACCGTGGCGATGATCCCCTTGAAGAACAGGCTCTTGATGATCTCGGAGCTCTCCACCCCGAGTTTCTCGGCCAGCTCCTGCACCGTCAGGTTGCCCTCGGGCACGATCAGCATCTCCGGCCGCACTGCCTTGGCCTCACGGGAAGACCGCAGTTCCATGGCGCGGCGCCGCTGGCGCTGGCGGGTGGTCTCCTTCTTGCGCTTGCGCATCGCCGCCATCGGTTTGGCGGCGGGGGCAGCGGCAGTGCGGGGCTTGGCGGGGCGCGCCAGGCTGGCCTGCAGGATGAAGGCTTCCTGTTCGCCGGCGTAACCGCCGGTTTCGGCGGTGAGCGCATCATCGTTTTCGCCGATGATGTGCACCTTGGTGCGCTGCTTCTGCGGCGTGCGGCTGCGCAGGGCTTCCAGCTTGGCGCTGTCGTCCCAGTCGGGGCGGCGGGGTTTGCCGGCGGCCCCTGGAGCCGTGGGGGGGCGGAAACCAGGCCGCCTCGGAGCTGCCGGAGCGGCTGGGCTGGCGTTGGGACGCACCAGATCCGTATTGCCGGGGCTAGGGGCTGCGCCAGCTTCACTGCGATCTCCCGGCCGTCGCGGCGGCGGCGCGGTGGGCCGGCCGGAGGGCTTCTGGAGCTGCATCAGCTCGCCCGGCGCCATCGGTTTGCGCATGCCGGCGGGCATGCCGGGTCTACCAGGAGCGGCTGGGCGATCGGGTGCTGCGGGCCCGGTGCTGTCGCGGCTGTCGCGCCGGATCGGCTTGCCGACGAGCTCCAGGGGAGTCGGGCCGGGGCGTCCCGCCATGCCGGCCTGACCAGGCCGGGTGGGTGCGGGAACTCCCGACCGCTGCGGTGCAGGTGGCCGCTGGCTCAGGGGAGCCCGGCCAGCCGGCGGTGCGGGCCGGCTGCTGGTGGTGCCGCCGCCGGGGCGCACCGGTAATTCCGGTTTGCGACTGCTGAGGACTGGTGTGGTTTGGGCCGGTCTGGCCGGCGCTGGGGCTGGAGCTGGGCTGCTGGGTCGGGCCGGCTTGGAGGCAATCACCACCGGCTTGATCGGCGCGATCGAGGGTTTGCTGGCTGGGCCAGGGGGCTTGGTGACCAGGGCCGGTTTGCTGACCAGGGCAGGAGGCTTGCTGGCCGGGGCCGGCTTGCTGACCAGGGCTGGTTTGCTGGCCGGAGCAGGGGGTTTGCTTACCAGAACAGGGGGTTTGGTGACGGGCTGCTTGGTGACGGGCGGTCCCACCAAGGGGCGGGCCGGGGGCGGCAGGGCGGGTTTGGCTGCCATGGGGGCGGCACCAGCACTCTCGGCCTTCTTGACCGAGAGGATTGCTTTGGGAGCGGCTGCAGCCGGAGCTGGAGCGGGTTTCGAGGGGCTGCCGTTGCTGCCGGTCTTGATCAGGGAGCGAATGCGGGAAGCTTCGTCGTCGCTGATCGAGCTGCTGTGGCTCTTGGCAGCAACCCCCAGCTTCTCGGCGGCGTCGAGCACGTCCTTGTTCTCCAGGCCGAGATCCCGGGAAAGCTCATAAATTCTTACTTTGCCGCTGCTGGTCATTCAGGTCTCCATGGGACGGGGCCCAAGGGCCGCCAAGCGGGGCCGAGGGGCACACCAGGCCGCAGGTACGCTCCGGCCAATTGTCATCTTGCCTTAAAGGCGAGATCAGCGCCGGGTGTCAGGCGCCTTTCGAGGCTTGCAACGATGGAATCCGCAACCTGGCAGCGCAGGGCCCGTTGCAGACGCTTGCGCCGTTTCGCCTCTTCGAGGCACTCCTGATTGGGGCAGAGATAGGCCGAACGGCCCATGCCCTGATCCAAGCAGATACCCCCCTCAGCCAGCCGGATCACCCGCCAGAGCTGCTCCCTATCCAGCAACTTGCGGCAGGCGACGCAGCGCCGCAACACCGGACTGCGAGTCACCGGGTTCCGCCCTCGTCAGGGTCGGCAACGGCCTCCTCGGTGAAGTCCTCCTCGTCTTCGGGCAGGGGGTAGAGCTCCCGCAGGCGGGCATCTTCCTCGGCCCTGGCGGCCTGCTCCACTTCCAGCCGGGCTTCGGCTTCAGCCTGAAGGGCCTCCTCCTCCTGGCGCTGGGCGATCAGTTCGGAGACCACCGCGTCTTCAGCGGCCTGGTCGTACTCGCTGGCGTTCTTGATGTCGAGCTTCCAGCCGGTGAGTCGGGCGGCCAGGCGCACGTTCTGGCCCTCGCGGCCGATCGCCAGGCTGAGCTGGTCATGGGGCACCAGCACATGGGCGTGCTGCCCCTCCGGGTCGACCAGGCGCACCATCTCGACCCTGGCCGGGCTGAGGGAGTTGGCGATGTACTGGCCAGGATCGGGCGACCAGCGAATCACGTCGATCTTTTCTCCGCGCAACTCGTTGACCACCTGCTGGATGCGGGAGCCCCGGGCACCGATGCAGGCGCCCACCGGATCCACCTCCCGTTCCACCGAATCGACGGCCACCTTGGTGCGGGGTCCGACCGAGCGGGAGGGCGGATTGGCTTCCCGGGCTACGGCCACGATTCGCACCGAGCCCTCCTGGATCTCGGGCACCTCGTTCTCGAACAAATACACCACCAGGCCGGCGTTGGAGCGGCTGACAAACAGCTGGGGGCCGCGCCGCGAAACCTCACTGACCTCCTTGAGGAAAACCTTGAAGGTGGCGTTGGCCCGGTAGTTGTCGTTTGGTAGCTGGTCGCGGCGGGGCAGCTCGGCCTCCACCTCGGGCCGGCCCAGGCCACTGCTGACAGCCATGATCACGCTCTGCCGCTCGAAGCGAATCACCCGGGCCGTGAGCACCGGGTCTTCTAGGTCGGCGAATTCTTCTTGAATCATGCGCCGCTGTTGGTCGCGCAGCTTCTGGGCCAGCACCTGCTTGGTGGTGGCGGCGGCCATGCGCCCGAAGTCGTCCTTTTCCGGGGTGACATCGAGCACCACCGTGTCGCCGATCTGGGCGTCATCGGTGACCTGTTGCACCTCAGCCAGGGAAATCTGGTGGTCTTCGCTCTCCACCTCCTCCACGATGATCTTGGAGGCCAGCACGCGATAGCCCTCCTCCTCGAGGTCGAGGCCCACATCAAAGTTGGAGAAGTAGTCCTCCTCGAAGGGGTCTTCGCTGATCCCCAGGTAAAGGGTGCGGCGATAGCGCTCGTAGCCCTTGAGCAGGGCTTCCCGCAGGGCGGCCTCCACCACGGGAGGCGGCAGCTTCTTCTCTTCGCTGATGTCCTCGATCAGGTTGTTCAGACCGGGGAGCAGAACCAGGGCCATGGATCAGGGGTGAGAAATGGTCAGGGAGCGTTCAGGTGGGCTGGGCTGGGGTGACCAGGGAAACCCTGATCACCGCGTCCCTTGGGATGAGCTGGGTGCGGCCGCGGACGTTGAGGTGCAGATCCTTTGCGTCGCGCTCCAGCAGGAGCCCTTCGCGCCGCACCTCCAGGCCCTGGTCGTCCCGACAGATCACCTCAATCGGAAATCCGCGGAAACTGCGGAAGTCGCGGTCGTCGTGAAGATTGTCGCTGACGCCAGGGCTGCTGACCTCCAGAACATAGGCATCGCCTAGCCATTCGGCCGCTTCGATCGCCTCCCCAAGCGGTGCACTCAGGGAGGCGCACTCATCGAGGCTGATGTCACTGCCATCGGCCCGCTGCACAAGCACCTGCACCGTCATGGGAATCCGGTGGGTGAACAGGTGAACGCCCTTCAGCTCGAAACCTGCAGCAGCCACGGCCAGTTGGGCCAGGCGCTCGAGTTCGGGCAGCAGGGGATGGGGCAACGGTGCAGGGAAGCTGGGGGCGGGAGCCCGCCGGCTTTTGCAGTTTTGTAACTGCCCTCAGGCAGCCCGCATTCAGCCTGAAACTGAACCGGAGCCTTTGGGATTGCCCGCCGGGCAAGCAATCACCCTAGGGGATTGCCCGTTCCAGGCCCCATGCCGCCGACGGGAGGGATCTCGATCACCGGGGCCTCGGCGAAGAAGTCGCTGGGCTGGACGGTGCCCAGCTGGCTGGTGTCCTGGTTCAGGCACTGGCACTTCTGCTCGTCGGTGCGCAGGTACTGGCATACCCGGGCCCAGAGCTTGGCGCGGCTGCCCGGGGCTCCCTGGCTGAAGTGCACCAGGTCCTTGCCGCCGGCCATGCCCTGAATCTCAACTTGACAGAGGCTGCAGCGCTGGCGCTTGCCTGGGGGAATTGCTGCCATGGCCGCCGCTGCGAACAGGGGCCAACTTAGGCCGATGCGCCTCATTCAGCTCAGCGATCCCCACCTTTTGGCCGACGCCCATGGTTTGTGGCGGGGTCGCCAACCCTGGGCCTGCTTTGAGCGGGCCCTCGAGCAGGCCTGGATCCAGGCACCTGCCGCCGATCTGCTGCTGCTCAGCGGCGACCTCTGCCAGGACGAGAGTTGGGCGGGTTACGCCCGGCTGCGCGACCGCCTGGCCGCCTGGCCCACGCCCGTTGCCCTGCTGGCCGGCAACCACGACGCCCCCCACCTGCTGCGAGCCGCCCTGGGCCGCCATGCCGTTGTGGCCCCTGCGGTGCTGGAGCTCGCCGGGGTGCGCCTGCTCTTGCTCAACAGCCACCGCACGGGTTGCGTCGAAGGCTGGCTGGGTCCCCGGCAGCTGGCCTGGCTGGCTGGGGAGTTGGGCCGTTCCAACCACCTGCCCCTGGTCGTGGCGGTGCACCATCCGCCGGTGGCGATCGGGGATCCGATCTTTGACCGCATCGGCCTGGGTGACGGCGGGGCGCTGCTGCAGCTGCTGGTAGGCCAGCCCCAGCTCAAGGCGGTGGTGTTTGGCCATATCCACCAGCATTGGCTCGGCGCCCTGCCCGGCCGGCCAGCAGTGCCCCTGCTTGGCTGTCCGTCCACCCTCTGTGCCTACGGGCCGGTGCAGCCCTGCCCCCTGGGCCGTCCCCAGGATCCCGGCGGGCGCTGGCTGGAGCTCGATGCCCAGGGCAGCCTCAGCCACACCCTCCTGAGGTGGCAGGCCGTTGCTTCCCCGGGCTCCCTAGCCTGTACTTCAATTTGACCCGGTCCATGACGGCCTTGGCGATGAAGCGGCTGTTGCTTGTACTGGTGCCCCTGCTGTGGCTGGCCCTGGGCCCCTGGAGCCCCACCGCCCTGGCGCTGGACTTGGCCCAGGATGGGGCGCTGGCTGCCCTCCCCAGCGGCACCCCCCACAGCTTCGTGGCCGAGGCGGCCCGGGCGGTGGCACCGGCCGTGGTGCGGATCGACACCGAACGGGAGGTGGCTCGCCAACCCTTTGATCCGGCCCTGCTGGACCCCTTTCTGCGCGACCTGTTCGGTGACCCCTCCGGCAGCATGCGCGAGCGGGGCCAGGGCTCCGGTGTGGTGATCGACGCGGCCAAAGGGCTGGTGCTCACCAATGCCCATGTGGTCGACCAGGTCGACAGTGTCGAGGTAACCCTCGCTGACGGCCGCCAGGTGGATGGAGCCGTGGTGGGGGCCGATTCGGTGACCGATCTGGCCGTGGTGAAAATCCCCGCTTCCCGCGATCTGCGGGCAGCTCCCCTGGGCGATTCGGAAGCCCTGGAGGTGGGCGACTGGGCGATTGCGATGGGCAGTCCCTATGGCCTGGAGCGCACCGTGACCCTGGGCATCGTCAGCAGCCTGCACCGCAACATCAACAGCCTTGGCTTCTCCGACAAGCGTCTCGATCTGATTCAGACGGATGCCGCCATCAACCCCGGCAATTCCGGTGGTCCCCTGATCAATGCCGGCGGCGAGGTGATCGGCATCAACACCCTGGTGCGTTCGGGACCGGGGGCGGGCCTGGGCTTTGCGATCCCCATCAACCTGGCCCGGGGAGTGGCGGGCCAGCTCAGCGAGGGCGGCCAGGTGGTGCATCCCTATCTCGGCCTGCAGCTGGTGGCGCTCACGGCGCGCAGGGCCCGGGATAACAATCGGGACCCCGAGGCCCTGTTGCAGTTGCCGGAGCGCGATGGGGCCCTGGTGCAGCGGGTGCTGCCCGACAGCCCGGCCGAGACCGCGGGCCTGCGGCGGGGCGATCTGGTGGTGAAGCTGGACGACCAGCCCGTGCCCGATCCGGCCAGCCTGCTCAAGCGGGTTGAGGGCAGCACGGTGGGCCAGCTGCTGCCGCTCACGGTGATTAGGGGGCAGCGGGAGCTCAACCTCAGCATCAAACCGGCGGCCTTGCCCAAGGCCAGCTGAGGACTGCTACGGTCGCGGCCCGTTCGGGCGTGATCGATGTCGGACCTGCAAGATCAGATGAAGCAGGCGGTGGCGGCGGCAGCCACCGAGCAGATCCGCAGCGGCATGGTGGTGGGGCTGGGCTCCGGCTCCACCGCGGCCCTGATGATTCAGGCCCTGGGGGCCAAGCTCCAGAGCGGTGAGCTCAGCGACATCGTGGGTGTGCCCACCTCCTTCCAGGGCGAGGTGCTCGCCGCCGAGCTCGGTATTCCCCTGCAGAGCCTCAACGCGGTGGATCGGATCGATCTGGCCATCGACGGCGCCGATGAGGTGGATCCGGCCTTCCAGCTGATCAAGGGTGGCGGAGCCTGCCATGTGCAGGAAAAGCTGGTAGCGGTTCGCGCCAAGCGCTTTGTGGTGGTGGTGGATTCCACCAAGCTGGTGGACACCCTCAACCTCGGCTTCCTACTGCCGGTGGAGGTGCTCCCCGGTGCCTGGCGTCAGGTGCAGGGCCAGCTCAAGGCAATGGGCGGCGAGGCCCAGCTGCGCATGGCCGTGAAGAAGGCCGGTCCGGTGGTGACCGACCAAGGGAATCTGGTTTTAGATGTGAAATTCGCAGGCGGCATCGGCGATCCGGCCGCCCTGGAGGCGGCGATCAACAACATCCCTGGCGTGCTGGAGAACGGCCTGTTCGTCAATCTCACCGACCAGGTGCTCGTGGGTGAGATCGTTGCTGGCGAGCCCCAGGTGCGGGATCTGGCGAAGCGCTGAGGCGCGATCCCAGCTCCTGTACCCCCTCAGACGCCACATAGCTGCAGCAGCACCTGGCGCTGACGGGGGCCATCCAATTCCACCAGCAGCACGGCCTGGTAGCGGCCCAGGCCCAGCAGGCCGATCAGGTGGGCATGGGCGTTGCGCGGCTCATCGGCGGGAATGCCCGGCCGCAGGTGCAGGTCGTTGTGGGCGTAGGCCCGCTCGGGGGGCGTCAGGGCCAGGAAGTGGCGCTCGATGTCCCCCAGCAAGCGGTCCTCGGCCTCGTTCACGACCAAGGCGGTGGTGGTGTGCTGACCGGCGGCCACCAGCAGGCCGTTGCGGATCCCGGTGCCATTCACGAAGGCCTGCAGGTCGGCGCTTATGTCGTGGCAGCTGAAGCTGGCCGTGGTGGTGCGCTCTAGCCGGGTGGAGTGAAACGTCAGCATGGCGAGGCAAGTTCCCCCAGCTCAGGCCAGCCTGCGCCGCACCGACTCGGCGTGGCTGTGCAGGCCTTCACTTTCGGCCAGGGTGATCACGGCTGCCCCGGTGGCTTCCAGGGCCGCGCGGTTGAAGTGGATCAAGCTGGTGTGGCGCAGGAAGGTTTCCACGCTCAGGGCGCCGGCGAACCGGGCCGTGCCCGAGGTTGGCAGGGTGTGGTTGGGGCCGGCCAGGTAATCGCCCACAGCTTCTGGCGTGTGGGGGCCCATGAAGATGGCGCCGGCATGCTGGATCTGCTCGGCCAGGCTCTCCGGGTCTTCCACCAGCAGCTCCAGGTGTTCGGGGGCGAAGCAGTCGCTGAGCTCAGCGGCCCGGCGGAGGCTCTCGCACACCACGATCAGGCCCCAGTCGCCCAGGGCGGTGCGGGTGATCTCAGCCCTGGGGTGACCCGCCAGCTGGGCCTCCAGGGCCGCCGGCATCGCCGCCGCCAGCTCTGCGCTGGTGGTGAGCAGGATTGCGGCGGCCAGGGGGTCGTGTTCGGCCTGGGCCAGTAGGTCGGCGGCCACCTGGTCGGCCCGGGCGGTGTGGTCGGCGATCACCAGCACCTCACTGGGGCCGGCCAGCGAATCGATGGCCACCCGGCCATACACGGCCTTCTTGGCAAGGGTGACGTAGAGATTGCCCGGACCACTGATCACATCGACCGCCGGGATGGTCTCGGTGCCGTAGGCCAGGGCTGCGATCGCCTGGGCGCCGCCGACCCGATACACCTCCTCTACGCCGGCCAGGTGGGCGGCAGCCAGCACGGTGGCATTCGGTTCGCCGTTGGGCCCGGGCGGGGTGACCATCACCAGGCGTCCCACGCCGGCCACCTTGGCTGGAACAGCATTCATCAGCACCGTGCTGGGGTAGGAGGCCCGCCCGCCGGGCACGTAAATTCCCGCCCGCTCCACCGGCCGCCAACGGCGGCCGAGCCGTTCGCCATGGGGGCCGGTCATGGCCAGGTCGGCGGGGCGCTGCTGGCCGTGGAAGGCCAGAATTCGCTGATGGGCCAGGGCCAGGGCCTCCTGCAGGGCAGGGGCCGTGGTCTCCCAGGCCGCCGCCAGGCGTTCGGGGGGAATGCGCAGGGGGTCGGGCCGCACCCCATCGAAGCGTTCGGTTAGCTCCAGCAGGGCCCGATCGCCCTGCTGCCGCACCTGGCTCAGAATTTCTTCCACCCGGGCGGTCTCCTCCCCCATCTGGCCGCTGCTGGTGCGCCCGGCGATGGCGACCAGCCGTTCGGCGGCCTGGCTTTTCCCATCAGCGCTGGAATCCCGCAGGATGGCGATCGAGAGGGCGGCAGACGAAGCGACCACGGGCAGGTCTACCTGCGGAGGCTTTTCAGGCTAGGTCGCAGGTCGCAGCTGGGCTTGAAGGTAGGATTCTTGATTGCCGATCCAGCTTCCAACAGCCTGTGGCCAATAACAAGTCTTCGAAGAAGCGCATTGAGGTTGCCGAGCGCAACCGCGTCCTCAACCGCACCTACAAGTCGGCCCTGCGCACCCTGATGAAGCGCTGCTTCACCGCCTGCTCCGCCTACAGCCAGGAGCCCGGCGAGGCCGCCAAGACCGCCGTCCAGGCCAGCATGAATGCGGCCTTCAGCAAGATCGACAAGGCGGTGAAGGTGGGTGTGCTCCATGGCAACACCGGCGCCAATCAAAAATCGCGCCTCAGCGCAGCGGTCAAATCGGCCACTGAGCCTGCTGCAGAGCCGGCCGCTGAACCGGCAGCGGCAGCCCCGGCCTGAACCCCAGTGTTGGTTGACAGCCACTGCCACATCGTCTTTCGCAACTTCGACGACGATCTGGAGGAGGTCTCCCGCCGCTGGCGGGATGCCGGCGTCAAAGCCCTGGTCCATGCCTGCGTTGAGCCTGGCGAGATAGGGGCGATCCGGGCCCTGGCCGATCGCTTTCCTGAGCTGCGCTACTCCGTTGGGGTCCATCCCCTCGACACCCAGCACTGGCACCACGACACCGCTGCGGTCCTGCGCCAGGCGGCCAGGTCCGATTCCCGTGTAGTGGCGATCGGCGAGCTGGGCCTCGACCTGTTCCGGGACCACAACCTGGAGCAGCAGCTGGCCACGCTCGAACCCCAGCTCGACCTAGCGGTGGAGCTGGACCTGCCGGTGATCGTCCACTGCCGGGATGCGGCCGAGCCGATGCTGGCCCTGCTGCGGCAGCGGGCCGATCGCGGCGCCTGCCCCCGCGGGGTGATGCACTGTTGGGGCGGCAGCCCAGAGGAGATGGCAGCTTTTCTGGAGCTCGGTTTTTTGATCAGCTTCAGCGGAACTGTCACCTTCCCCAAGGCGGCAGCCACCCACGCCTGTGCCCAACTGGTGCCGGCAGACCGCTACCTAATTGAAACGGATTGTCCCTTTCTGGCGCCGGTGCCCCGCCGGGGCAAGCGCAACGAACCTGCCTTTGTGGCGTCCGTCGCCGCCCGCGTGGCTGAGTTGCGTGGGGAAACGCTCACAGAAGTGGCCCTTACCAGCAGTTCCAACGCTGTAGGGCTCTTCGGCCTCACGCTTCACACTGTATGATTTTAAATCGGCCTGTAAGCGGTAGCGCTCCTTGTTGTCGACGCCTGCAGTCTTGAAGAAGTCCCGTTGAGCATGCCCCCGCGGGCAGCCGTTCCCAACCCCGGGGAGGCTGTTCGTGCGGGCTGTTGTGGTCCTTCAAGTTAGCGGCGCCCGACTACGGAGCTCCACCGACCAGTCCCTTTCCCCCCGTTCCTGCAGGTTCACCGCATGAGCAGCGCGATCCAGGTCGCCAAGACCGTCACTTACCTTCCCGACTTGGTGGAGGTACAGCGGGCGAGTTTCAAATGGTTCCTGGAGAAGGGGCTGATCGAGGAGCTCGAGAGCTTCTCGCCGATCACCGATTACACCGGCAAGCTGGAGCTGCACTTCATCGGTAGCGAGTACCGCCTGAAGCGCCCCCGCCACGATGTGGAGGAGGCCAAGCGTCGCGACGCCACCTTCGCCTCCCAGATGTATGTCACCTGCCGCCTGGTCAACAAGGAGACCGGCGAGATCAAGGAGCAGGAGGTGTTCATCGGCGAACTCCCCCTGATGACCGAGCGCGGCACCTTCATCATCAATGGTGCTGAGCGGGTGATCGTCAACCAGATCGTCCGTTCCCCTGGCGTCTACTTCAAGGACGAACAGGACAAGAACGGCCGCAAGACCTTCAATGCCAGCCTGATCCCCAACCGGGGAGCCTGGCTCAAGTTTGAAACCGACAAGAACGACCTGCTGCACGTGCGGGTCGACAAGACCCGCAAGATCAACGCCCACGTGCTGATGCGGGCCATCGGCCTGTCAGACAACGACGTGCTCGACAAGCTGCGTCACCCCGAGTACTACCAGAAGTCGATCGAGGCCTCCAACGACGAGGGCATCTCCTCGGAGGACCAGGCCCTGCTGGAGCTCTATAAGAAGCTGCGGCCCGGTGAGCCCCCCTCGGTGAGCGGCGGCCAGAGCCTGCTGCACAGCCGCTTCTTCGATCCCAAGCGCTACGACCTCGGCCGGGTGGGCCGCTACAAGATCAACAAGAAGCTGCGCCTCACCATCCCCGATGCGGTGCGCACCCTCACCGCCGAGGACGTGCTCAGCACGATCGACTACCTGATCAACCTGGAACTCGATGTGGGCGGGGCCAGCCTCGACGATATCGACCACCTGGGCAACCGCCGGGTGCGTTCGGTGGGCGAGCTGCTGCAAAACCAGGTGCGCGTGGGCCTCAACCGGCTCGAGCGGATCATCAAGGAGCGCATGACCGTCGGTGAAACCGAATCGCTCACCCCGGCCCAACTGGTGAACCCCAAGCCCCTCGTGGCGGCGATCAAGGAGTTCTTTGGCTCCAGCCAGCTGAGCCAGTTCATGGACCAGACCAACCCCCTGGCCGAGCTCACCCACAAGCGCCGCATCAGCGCCCTGGGCCCAGGCGGCCTCACCCGGGAGCGGGCCGGTTTCGCCGTGCGCGACATCCACCCCTCCCACTACGGCCGCATCTGTCCGATCGAAACCCCGGAGGGCCCGAATGCCGGCCTGATCGGCTCCCTGGCCACCCACGCCCGGGTGAATGAATACGGCTTCATCGAAACTCCGTTCTGGAAGGTGGAAAACGGCATCGTCCACAAGAGTGGCGATCCCATCTATCTCTCTGCCGACCTCGAGGACGAGTGCCGCGTCGCCCCCGGTGACGTGCCCACCAACTCAGACGGCTACATCACCGCCGATCTGGTGCCGGTGCGCTACCGCCAGGACTTCGAAAAGGTTCCACCGGAGCAGGTGGATTACGTCCAGCTTTCTCCGGTGCAGGTGATCTCGGTGGCTACCTCCCTGATTCCCTTCCTCGAACACGACGACGCCAACCGGGCCCTGATGGGCTCCAACATGCAGCGCCAGGCCGTGCCCCTGCTGCGTCCTGAGCGTCCCCTGGTGGGCACGGGGCTGGAAACCCAGGTCGCCCGCGACTCCGGCATGGTGCCGAT
>ERZ887942.1951-NODE-1951-length-13394-cov-5.586101_pt1 | contig 13394 bp, 8 predicted proteins | sample MGYA00521099_ERZ887942 | MGnify/ENA primary metagenome ERZ887942 (study PRJEB32303, sample SAMEA104408605) | aquatic metagenome | biome: Brackish water; feature: Pelagic; material: water | place: Baltic Sea | collected 2014-06-07T06:48:00 | depth 16,251 m ... | reverse complement strand
AAGGTGCCAAAACTATTAAATACCCACATCTACCTAATAATCAAAATCTTACAAATCATTCAACCCATCCAAGCATACGGTATCGTCAGGAATCGGGAAATAATTCCCAAACTAGACTTAACCGTCATAAGCAACCTTGGGAAATAATACCCATATGGACTCAGATTTTTTTCCCTGAGAGCCGGTAACGTATATAATCTCGATTTACACCCAGCAGTCGGGCGGCAGCGGAGACATTATCGTTCGTTTGCTTTAATGCATGGTTGATGATGTCCAAAACCGCTTCTTCGATATCAAACCCACGCTCGGGGAAACGGTAGGCCGGATTAAACCAAACGTCATCACTGAGAAAGGCTTCTTCGTCCTTAGGATCCACTCCCGCCAACATTGCAAGATCGAGGGCATCGGATTCTTCAAAAATAAAAGATCGCTCTAGTTCGTGAGAAAGCTCTCTTACATTCCCGGGCCAAGAGTAACTCAACATCCGCTGGATCCCTTTGCTGGATAGGCGTTTTCCGCTTACCTTGTAGCGCACTGATAGTTGCTGGATCAAATGCGCAGCCATATCCGGCAGGTCCGCTTTACGCATCTCCAACGGAGGAAGCTCTATTCTGAGCAAATCCAAACGATGATACAGATCCTCCCGAAAAAGGCCCTGAGAAACCAGTTCCTTAAGATTCTCCGCAGCGGCTGTTATCAATCGAATATTTATCTTTATCGACTTATTGCCCCCTACCCGACGAATCTCCTGATCTTCAATCGCCTTGAGAACCTTCGCTTGGAGAGGTAAACTAAGACTCGGAAGTTCGTCTAGGAACAACACGCCGCTATCAGCTGCCTCGAAAAGTCCGATACGCGCGCTCTTTGCATCCGTAAACGCACCCCGCTCATGTCCAAACAATTCAGATTCAGCCAACGTCTCAGGCAGAGCAGAACAATTGACTTCTACCAACGGTTTACCCGCTCGTGGACCTTCGCTGTGAATCCAGCGAGCAAATGATGTCTTTCCGGTTCCGGTCTGACCAATAAGTAGAACCGCCGGCAAGGATTCTGACAGGCGTTGATCCGTTTCAATGACCTTTTCCAGCTGAACGCGCACTCCTTTCATGGCCGCCCCAAAAAAAAGATCCGAGTCTTTGGGCGCTGTTTCCTTTCGAAAATTTTCGATCCGGTCTTGCTTCTGCTGTTTTCGACTCCTGAGAATGACCAACGGAAGTTCCTCTAGTTCAAAGGGTTTGCTCAGGAAATCTGCGGCACCATAACGCATCGCCTCAACAGCCGTCTGAACTCCGCCCTCAGCAGTCATCACAAGAACTCGAGTCGTACTCGGATAAGCTCCTTCGCGCAATAGATCGAGTCCGTCTCCATCTGGCAGGTGAATGTCTGAAAGAACGATATCAAACGAGTATTCACCTAACAGATTCCTGCCCTCTTCGAGCGTAAATGCCTGCAAGGATTCTGCTCCTCTAGACTCTAGATATGCTCCTATTCTACGACACAACAACTTGTCATCATCCAACACCAGGATCGAAATACCTGAAAGGGGTTTATCTTCCATAACTCAGACTATGTATAAAAGCAGGATATCATTCCAAACAAATTTGTGTAACTACTGATCAACCTCGTACGTTATTGAAAACGTAGACTTGATCCTGTAGGTTTCAAATTAATCGACCCCAATTGCTATGGCTGCACAAAAAAGAAAATCCCATCTCATCCTGTTCATCTGGCCAGCAACACTGGTAGTTGCCTTCTTTCTTGGACGCTTAACTCTCTCAAACGACACCTCAGCAGCCTATCAAGCTGCTCTGAAAGCATCGCAGAACGAAGCGGGAGTAGGATCTCAAAAAGTGCCGACCCTCCGTGATACTCCCAAGACGGTCGAAACGCCTGAAATGGCGGAAGCGGAGATAGACCCGCTACTTCAGATAAGAAACGCCATCAACGAAAGCGATCCTCTGAAACAGATGTCATTGCTCACGAATGCATTTTCAAAGTTGAACAAGGACAATATACTGGAGGGGTTTGCCCTACTGGACACCATGCCTGATGGTCAGCTTAAACGACAAATGGAAACATTGCTCCTGAATACCTGGGGTAAAATAGATGGGCCAGCAGCCATGGAGTACGTCCTCAGCAAACAGGACGAATCCACCACTGGAGGTGGAGGCCGAGGCCGGGGGGGGAGATTTGACGATGGCAATCTGCGTGACACGATGTCGGTCATGTCAGGCTGGGCGGAGACCGATCCAAGAGCGGCTGTCGGATGGGCCGAAGAAAACGGCACGACTAACCGCGGACGCAACACAGCAATGATGGCAGCTCTTCAAGGCTGGGCTAACACTGACATAGAAGGAGCGATCGACTATGCCATGAACGAAGTCGAATCCATAAGCGATCAAGCAGGCCGCGGTGGCCGAGGCGGAGGGATGGAGAATTTTCTAATCAACCGTTTTGTGAATGAGGATCCTCAAGCTGCTACTCAGTGGGCCATGTCACAAACCGATCCACAGACCCGATCAGAAGCAATTGCATCAACCGCTCGCTCACTAGCGAATAGCGACCCCGAGCGAGCATCTCTCTGGGCTCAGTCAATTTCTGATCCTGAGATTCAGGCAGAAGCCATGCGAGGAACCGCCTCAGGGTGGGCGCGAGAAGATCCCGTCGCGGCAATGGATTGGGCGCTAAATCTTGATGATACCGCTATTGCCAATGATGCAACCAAAACGGCGCTGAGTACGTGGGCCCGCGAAGACCCTTACAGCGCATCCGACTACGTAATCAATATGGAAGAAGGAGTCACCAAGGATAATGCAGCTGCAACATTGACGCAGAACCTGATACGCCAGGACCCAGAAATGGCCATGCTATGGGCCGAGTCCATAAGCGATCCTGCTATACAAACCCAAACCTTAGCTCCGATCACTCAAGGTTGGTTGAAGAAAAACCCGGAAGAGGCGACTAATTGGATAAATTCCTCAGGGCTTCCTGATCAAACGAAACAAGCACTGCTGAATCCGACGGATGTAGCGCCCAAAGAGCGGCCTAAATAGAAAATCCTTGATTTAGAGCATTGCAGAAAATTCCTCAAGGAATACCGTAATTACTCTGATGGGTTTAGATTCAATCAGACTGCTTACACTCAATATTGCACACGGCCGCGGCCCCATTATGCACCAAGGGTTGGTTAAGCAGAAAACGATCCTCAAGTGGATGGATAAGATCGTAGAGCTTCTAACCGACCTTAAACCCGATATTGTTGCACTTCAGGAGATTGATGAGGATTCACAATGGAATGGAAACCTAGATCTGCTAGAATATCTCAGATTGAATGCCAGTTTTGATTATGCCGCCTACGGGATGCACAATCAACACGCCGGGAAATACCGTCTTAACTACGGGAATGCGTTTCTTTCTCAGTTTCCAATAGTCGCTGACGAAGTCATCGCATTTGATAAAAAGAAAATTGGGTCAAAAGGCTTTCTCTACTGCCGGTGCGACACTCCCCTCGGACAACTCGATTTCATCAACTTACACTTAGACTTTAAGTCAAAAAAATCCCGGCTCATACAGTGCCACGAAATCAAGAAGTTCGTTCTCAACAAAGAAATGGACTATGGGGTAGAATCGAGGCTCACTCCATTCGTCATGGGTGATTTTAATACCAACGTGACCAATGAACAGGATGCAGCCAAGTTCCTCCTGGAAGAGATTTCAGCTCATTCGCATTATCGATCGTATCCCGTAAAAGCGAAAACCTTCCCATCCTACCTTCCCAGAAAAGCCATCGACTACATCTTTGTTCCAGACGCATTTCACGTGACCCATAGTGAAGTTGTGAGGCGCAATGTTTCAGACCACCGCTCAGTATTCGTAGAGCTGTGCGCAAAAGCAGAGGAGAGCGTTAAGAGATAACACCTAGTAGCATCATCTATAACACTACAGATTATAACCAATCTCACACTTTGTGATTTCAGGGAAACTGAATGTATTTATTTTTGCTAATCGGTGTGCTTAACTTACCCTCCTCACTATCTCATTATACTTACTACCCTTCTCATACCTATCATATGCCACTCACAAAATATAGTCGAGGAGCTGTTTTAGCAGTTCTAATCGGACTCGGACTGGCCGCGGTTTCAGTCACTGGAAGCGTTTCGATCGGCGATCTAGCTGTCGCAGTCCAGCCAGGGATTGGTTCAACCGGGGAAAGCGCAGAAACGCTCCGCTCGCACGGCACATTCTTTTTAAGCGCAGGAGTAGCTTTTATACTCTTTTTCGCGTTACTTCGCGGACGAGAAATCCGCAGGCAGCACCCACGCTCTTTCAACTAGAAAGTCCCAAGACCCGACCACTCCTGGAAGCGATACAGCCACGCTTTTGCCGTCGCCCTCCAACCTGTTTCTGCCCAAGAAGCGTAATCGAGCGTGTAGGAAAGATCTCCAGAATTACTCCAGAGTGCTTCAAAATGAGCCTTAAACCGAGCCATCGAAGTCTCAGAGTTCTCTACTCTCACATTAGCTTCCAGGTTCAAGTCCGCCAAATTCCTTCGCGTCCAATTGGCCGACCCCAAACAAAGCTGATTCTTTCCGCTAAACGGATTAAAGATTCCCAATACCTTGTCGTGGAACTGCTCACCATGAGTATCAGCCCAAACGATTCCGATATTTTGCTCCACCGCTAACTCCTCAAATTCGCGTACCACGATTCGATTAGGTATTCCGTTTTTCTCACGACCAAAGGCATCTCGATTCGAATCTAATACCATTCGAACTTTCGCACCGTTCTTCGCAGCCTGCTTGATCGCAGCAATCACATTCCTATCCGATAGATAGAACAATGCGATCATTACCTCATCCCCGGACTCTGCTCCTTCCAACATTTCTATTAAGTGACTCCTGATAGCTCCTTCAGTTATCCACTTTACCCGTACATCTCCCCTCCGGGTATTCCCTCTCATTCCTCCCGCCAACGACTGGATGCGGTCGATCTCTACCGGCAGCGTTTGCTCAGAGCTCGCTTCAAACGACCAAGTGATAAGCTCAAGTTCTGACTTCAACGCTTCGAGCCCTAGGCCACCACGAATACGCACTCCCATATTCGAATGAGCGGAGCTTCCATCGGCAGGATTAAGACTACTTACAAGCAAATCGACGCCTTCATTGTGAGAGGCGGTTATAGCAACCTTCCGGTGATTTGCCTTAAAAAACAATAAGTGCCCCAACTGCTTCATCGAAATTTTCGGCCCATCAATGATCAAGGGGTTCGGTATCAGCGGCCTGTTCACAAACGCCGTCGGTTTGTTAGGATTCGGAGCGAAGCGTGAGTAGAAGCGCGCATTCGTGCCATAGATCCAATTTGAATCCGGCAGCGACCATAAATGAGTAAATACGACTTTCACACCCACCGACTCCATTTCTTTGAAGAAAGCTGGAGCCATTTCCCCATAGATACGGTTAATCGGATCGGTCAAAACAACAATGGGAAGATTCGGATTCGCCTTCTTTTTCTGAACCAACGCAAACGCCAATTCAGTCGATAACTTACGATAATCCTCAACCACCGTACCCTGAAAATGGTTCCAAAGAAAAAAATCGATCACGATAAACTTATCTGCGCGCGCTATCATATCCAGCAGCTCATCGAAAATCTCCTGTTTGATAACCCGCCGTTTTTTGAGCGGATCCCAAGCCGTAGAATCGATCAACAACTCAACATCAGATTCCATTACAGAAAACCAGTCACTTTCACTGTGAGTTCCGGCCGGAGGCTCAGGTTGCTCGACCATAATAAATGGTAGAATCAACGGACTTGCAGCCAAAAGTAGAAAAAATAGATCGAATACGCGAAGCGATCTGCGCGATTTTTCCTCGTCAGCCATAGTGAGGGAATCGTGTCTACCACGATGCAAAGGTCCAACCAAATCCGATCGACTGTTACTCGAACCTCAGAGCATCAATGGGATGCAACTTCGCCGCTTTATAGGCCGGATAAATACCGAATACAATTCCGATCATCGAACAGGTAATAATCGCAACTCCAGCCCAGAACCACGGGAAAATCATCGAAACATCCATCTGGGCCGCTATGATATTTCCAGCAACGATCCCGAAAAATATTCCAAGAACGCCACCTACCTCAGACAGAAAAATCGCCTCTAGCAAAAACTGTTTCAGTATATCCTTACTCCTCGCTCCGATGGATTTACGAATCCCGATTTCCCGCGTCCGTTCGGTCACGCTCACGAGCATGATATTCATCACACCTACCCCAGCAGTCACCAATGCAATCGCTGAAATAATCAATCCACCCGTCCCTATAACAATCGCAATACCATCAAAGATATCCTGAATGGCATCGTTCGAGGTAATATCAAAATTGTTAGGGTCCTCAGGGGCCAACCCCCGAATTGTTCGCAGCAGTCCTATCGCCTGGTCCTGATACTCACTCATCACATCGATACTCGGCGCTTTCACAGCGAGCTGCAACGAGGTGTTGTTATTCGCACGAATCGAAAGAAAACGAGTAATAGGAATAATCACCAACACATCAGGATTAGACCCGAAACTCTGGCCTTTCTCCTCCAGGACTCCGACGATGGTATACTTAGTCCCTCGCTGCGTTATCACTTTCCCGATGGGATTCTCATCCGGGAAAAGCGCTTTAACCACATTTGCTCCAATGACTGTAACCGTTCGATTAAACTCAACGTCCTCCGCCGAAAGATTTCGTCCGTATTCAACATCCATCGGAAAGCACTCGAGGTAGTTCTCATTCGAACCAATGATACGAAGGTTTCGCTCACTCTTGCGATCTTTGTAACTAGCGATCTCTCCGCCATCCCCTAAAAACATACACACTAATGAATCAGACTCCGATTCCATCAGGATCTTAAACCGACGCGCTTGCCGGTAGTCGATCCTCGGTCGATCCCGGTAATTCCACCATCCATCGTTGATACGAACAGCTGGGTACTTACTCACCTGAAACACTCCGCCTGCAAATACCTCCAAGCCCTTATCTATCGACGAGCGCATCGCTGACAGTGCAGTCATCACACCTACCACCGAAAACACGCCTATCGCAATTCCCAAAATTGTCAGCGAAGAACGCAGCTTGTTTGAATTCAACGAAACCAAGCCCATGGTAACAATCTCCCAGGGGCGTATCCGTTTACTCCGGTCAAATCGACTTCGATCACTCATGACGCAGGGCGGTGGCAGGATCAAGTCGTGATGCAAGAAATGCCGGGACGATCCCAGACATGATACCCACTGTAATTGAGGCAACCATCGCGGCGACCACCAATGAAAAAGAAAACACAAACGGGAAATTCGGGAAGGCTTTATCAACACCGAGTTTCAAGGCATAGGCGACGCCCAACCCAATGAGTCCTCCAACCAGACAGACAGAAATCGCTTCAACCAGAAATTGCAGCAGGATGGATGAACGCCTCGCTCCTAATGCCCGCCTCGTACCTATTTCTCGGGTACGCTCTTTTACACTTACAAACGTGATATTCATGATACCAATAGCACCAACAAACAAAGAAAGGCCCGTTATCCCGAAACCCGCGATCGCTAGCCCAGCCTTAACCGGCCCCAAATCGTCTTCGATTGAATCGGTGCTATTAATCGCAAAATTATTTTCATCCTCGGCTACCTGCCCATGAAGGCGCCTCATCGCTCCCATCAACTCATAGCGTGCTTCTTCCTTATCGGCACCGTCCGCCATCTTCACACGAATCTCCGTGTGCATGGTCCATTGATAATGCTTGCGGAGCCATTTGATTGGGACGACTGCATTTTTATCAAAACTCATCAAGCCGAAGAAAGAACCCATAGGAGCAAACACACCGATGACTTGAACTTCCTTACCCTTCAATCGCACCACCTTTCCTAAAGCCGATTCCCCCGGAAAAAGCGCTTCCGCTACATCGTAACCCAATACGACCACTCCACGCCCGGTCGTACATTCGATCTGTGTGAGAAAGCGACCTTCTTCGATCGGCGCTTTGTTAACAAACTCGAAATTTTCATCCGTGCCCACGACCGTTACATCCGTGATGGACTTGTCTTTCGTTTTGACATCGCCCTGGGGCCACCATTGCACCGAAGGCGCCGCCCGAAACAGAGTCGAGTTCGGAGTCTGTGCGATTATCTCGTTTAGCTTCTTTGATTCGTTATCTCGAATGTAGGGTCGGTTCTTTAAATGACGCCACGCATCTGAAGACTGCTCCCATGAATGCCTTCCCACGTAAAAGACATCGGTGCCAACGATATCAAGCGTATCATTAACTCCCTTATCAATCCCGTTCATAGCTGTTCCCATCAACGTAACAGCCAGGACGCCAATAATAACTCCAAGCATGGTTAGCATTGCACGCGTGCGGTGCGCATTCAATTGCTCAAAGGCGATACGAATACTTTCAAAAAACTCTGAGAAGAATCGCTTCATCAGCTACGGTCATTGACTTGGTCGATTTCTACTTTCCCGTCTCTCAATCGAACAAGTCGATGGGCGTGCTTGGCGATATCCTCTTCATGGGTAACCAAAATGATGGTATTTCCTTGGGCATGTAGATCGTCAAATAGAGCCATGATCTCGGCCCCAGTTTTGGAATCCAGATTCCCCGTCGGCTCATCGGCCAAGATAATGGAGGGATCATTGACCAACGCCCGAGCGACTGCCACCCGCTGACGTTGACCACCTGAGAGTTCATTAGGCTTGTGGTCCATGCGATCCCCTAATCCTACGCGCTCACAGGCAAGCTCGGCCTTTTCCTCGCGCTCCCACTTTGGTATTCCCGCATACACTAGAGGCAGCTCCACATTCCGCAACGTCGTAGCTCGGGCCAAAAGATTGAAACTCTGAAAGACGAACCCGATTTTCTGATTTCGAATAAACGCGAGTTCATTGTCATCCATCATCGCGACATCCTCCCCTTCGAAATAGTACTGACCTGCCGTTGGCGTGTCCAGACAACCGAGCATGTTCATGAGCGTGGATTTACCACTACCAGAGGGTCCCATAATAGCCACGTAGTCATTACGGTAGATCTTCAGATCCACACCATCGAGCGCTTTAACAATATTGGCCTTACCCAAATCGTAGAATTTCTCCACTCGTCCAATATCGATGATCGGTTCACCTTCTCCATGGTATGGTTCACTCATAGCTTTGTTCGGATAAATCTGAAGGCTCGGATCAACTTTTCTCCTGATTCTCTTTCTTGTCCCTACCCGGTTTCTTAACCGTCACCGAGACATCATGCTTAAGCTGACGAGTAATAGCGCGGTAACTTCCCGACACGATCTCTTCCCCGGGCTCGATACCTTCTTCGATGATGATATAGGAATTGTCCGCGATTCCAGTTTTCACCTCCCGCATAAAAGCCTTTCCATCTTTCACCACAAATACGATCCGCTGAAGGTCTTCTTTGATATCTTTCTTCTCTTCGGAATTACTTTCGGTCTCCTCGGATTTTTCTTTCTCACCTTTTCCGTCATCCGTTACTTCTTCAGGGTGAAGGGCCTTGTTGACCTCGTCCTTCTTACGAACCGTAACAGATTGCATGGGCACCGAAATCGCTTCTTCAACCGTTTTCGTTTCGATATCCGCCGTCGCTGTCATCCCCGGTCTCAACTTCGGACTGGGGTCAGTCAGCTTGATTCTAACCTCAAACGTCGTCAGTTGATCATTGTTCTGTCGGACATTTGCCGCCGAACTGGAAATCTCCGTCACGTACCCATCAAACGTTTCATCGGACATCGCATCCACCTCGACCGTCGCCTTGTCGTTAATCTTCACGTTTATGATATCCGTCTCACTGACTTCAATCCGCACTTCCATATTCTTCAGATCCGCGACCCGCATAATTTCTGTTCCCGCAAACGAACCCGTTCCGACCACCCGTTCTCCCAATTCGGAATCGAGTTTACTGATTGTCCCATCCATTGGCGCATAGAGAACCGTCTCATTAAGAAAATCTTGGGCCTCTTCCAGCGACGATTCCGCCCGTTCGATTTCCAGAAGTGAGGTTTCTTCTTGTACCCTCCTTATTTCCACCAGTGTTCGAGCGTCATCCAGGTCCTTTTCGCTGGTAAATCCCTTGGCAAACAACTCCTCAATTCTCCTGAGATCTTGCTGTGCCTGTAAGAAATTTGCCTTTGCTTCCAAAGACCGTGATTTAGCCGAATTGATCGACACTTCTCGCTGCCTGACCTGCGCCTCGTAGCGCTCAGGATCCACTTTTACGAGCAGATCACCCTTTTTAACTAATTGGCCTTCAACGACCGGCAACTCGATGATCTCACCGGCTACCTCAGACGAAATCTTAACTTCAACTTCCGGGAAGATTCGGCCCGTCGCGGATACAATACTGGTAACCGTTCGTCGCTCAGCCTTTTCGGTCGTGACTTCGATAAGCTCTTCTTTCTTCTGAGAAGCAAGCACTGCAATGGTAGCAATGACCATCAGTATCAGGATGGAAAAAACGATAAGCTTCTTCTTGGATTTTTTTCGAGGACTCACAAAGGGTTATTTCGGTTTGGGATTATACAAAGAGCAAAGATACGACTTCAGCGGACAAAATACAAATGCGTTTCCAGCAAAAGACTCACTCAATAACTAACCTATGGACCCCTAAAAGATTCATCGAGTCGCAAAAAATCTGAAAACCTTGCTAACATCGTCAAGGTATCCACCTCCTCTTGAACAAGCTTTGTCGGAATTCCTTTCGTTTCGATGACAAAATTCCCCAAATAGCAATTGCACATCTTTCGCGGGAACCGCAGCTTTCTCATTCCAAATTTTCATGCCTAACGACCAAGAGTATATCCAGCTGAGAGGCATTCGCCAAAACAATCTGAAAGGCTTCGACCTAGATTTGCCTCTGGGGAAACTAATCGCGGTAACTGGCCTCAGTGGAGCCGGAAAATCATCGTTCGTTTTCGAAACTCTCCACGCAGAAGGACAGCGGCGCTACGTCGAAACCTTTAGCCCCTACACCCGACAGTTTCTCGAGCTGCTCGATCGTCCTCAGTTGGATTCGGTAAAGAACATTCGTCCATCCATAGCCATCCAGCAGAGCAACACCGTAAAAACGACTCGCTCGACCGTTGGAACCATGACGGAACTAACCGACTTCTTCAAGGTTTGGTTTTCTCACGTCGCGAAACTTTTCGATCCAGAAACCGGCGAGGCAGTCGAGGATGATACCCCTGAGTCAATCTGGAAAAAGGTTTTTGCCGCCTCCAAAGACGCAACAGCTCTATTATGCTTTCGCGTGGATCGTCCAAAACAGCTGAAATGGGACGAGATCCTCGGGCCCCTTAAAGCGCAGGGCTATACGCGGGCGTTGGTTACAGGTAAGATCTGCCGAATCGATGATCTAAAGATCTCCATGCTGGGTAAAAACCCACTCTATATCGTTCAGGATAGGCTCAAGATCAACGCGAAGGGTCGTAGTCGTTTTCTCGAATCAGTTCAAACCGCACTTCACTTCGGACGCGGCGAAGTGCTGCTGTTCGACGACGCAGGCAACGACAGGGGCCACTATTCGACGGGCCTACATTCACCCAAATCAGGCAGACGGTTCAAACCCGCCTCACCCTCCCTCTTTTCTTTTAATTCACCAATCGGAGCATGCCCTGAATGCCGAGGCTTCGGACGCATTATACAGGTCGACTACCGACTCGCCATTCCCAACCGCAAACTAGCGATTGACGAAGGTGCCATCAAGCCGTGGCTTGGTGCGGTCTACGGCGAAAGTCTGAAAGATCTCAAGGTATTCTGTCGTAAAAAAAAGATTCCGACGAACATTCCGTTTGAAGATCTCAGCGACGAGCATCAGGCATTCGTAATCCAGGGGGATCCTGACTATGGAAAACCAGGATACAAATGGCCCCAAGCCTGGTATGGCCTCAAAGGATTCTTCAACTGGCTGGATAACAATACTTACAAAATGCACGTGCGGGTCTTTCTTTCCCGCTACCGGACCTACACCAAGTGCCCTGCTTGTGACGGAACGCGCCTGCAACCCGAATCACTGTGCTGGAAGTGGCGCGGACATCCACTTCCCGACCTCTACCAAATTCCCGTTCAAGAGCTCCTGCCTCTAGTGCGCGATCATTTCAAACCGACCGGCGACCACCAGGTTGATCTGGCCTACGAGTCTATTCTCACCCGACTCACCTACCTGGATCAAGTCGGACTCGGCTACCTGACTCTCGATCGCCCTTCGAAGACGTTGTCTGGAGGAGAAGTTGAACGCGTTAACCTTACCTCTTGCTTGGGCACCTCGCTGGTCGACACGCTTTTTGTTTTGGACGAACCGTCCATCGGACTTCACTCGCGCGATATCGACCGGCTGATCCGTATCCTTCGGAGCCTGACCGATATGGGAAATACCGTCGTAGTCGTAGAACATGACGAAGCGATCATACGTGCGGCTGATCAGATTTTGGAGATTGGTCCTCGCCCCGGCAATCTAGGCGGGGAACTCGTATTCCAAGGCTCACTCAACGATCTACTCGAGGACGACCAATCCATCACGGGTCAGTATTTATCCAACCGCAAGGTGATAGCGCTCCCCGACAAACGTCGGACAGTAAAAACACGCGGAACCAAGAAACTCCCAGCGACTCATTTCCTCACATTTAAGAACGTATCCAAGCACAACATACAACGCCAGGACTTCAGGATCCCGCTTGAGAAGCTGGTCTGTCTCACGGGTGTCAGCGGGTCTGGGAAATCGACGCTTCTGGACAACGTCATTCACCAAGCTTTCAAACAAGACCGGGGGTTGATTGCTGAGGATCCGGCAGAGGTAGCGAAGATCGAATGCCCCCTATCGTTCGCGGAAGTCGTATTGGTTGACCAAGGACCTGTTACCAAAACACCCCGCTCAAACTCGATTCTATACGTAAACGGCTGGGACGATATCCGCAACCTGTTTGCCAAGACAGATGATGCGCAGTCTCAAGGGTTTACCGCCGCCTACTTTTCCTTCAATGCCGGTGACGGGCGCTGCGACAACTGCACCGGCCTCGGTTACGAACAGGTCGAAATGCAATTTCTATCCGACGTCTATGTAACCTGTCCTATATGCGAAGGCGAGCGGTTCAAACCTGAGATTCTCAGTATTCAATGGGGAGGAAAGACGATCTCGGAAATTCTGCACCTCACAATCACCGAGGCGTTAATTTTCTTCGCAGATCAACCGAAACTCAAACACAAGCTGAAGTCGCTTGACGCCGTTGGACTCGGTTACCTGAAACTAGGGCAGCCTCTGAATACGCTTTCCGGTGGAGAATCACAGCGTCTGAAATTGGTTAAGTACCTCTCCGTTGCCAGCGAGTCCGACAATCAATCGCTCCTGCTCCTCGACGAGC
>ERZ887942.1943-NODE-1943-length-13434-cov-5.250019_pt1 | contig 13434 bp, 14 predicted proteins | sample MGYA00521099_ERZ887942 | MGnify/ENA primary metagenome ERZ887942 (study PRJEB32303, sample SAMEA104408605) | aquatic metagenome | biome: Brackish water; feature: Pelagic; material: water | place: Baltic Sea | collected 2014-06-07T06:48:00 | depth 16,251 m ... | reverse complement strand
CCAACTGCTGCCGGTCCATGAGGAGCCGGTCCAACTGCTGCCCGTGAAGGTCACTTCTCCTTCGAGGATGGTGCCGTCGGGCAAGACGATGTGGTTACCACCTCGGGATGCTTCGAGAGTGCCGCTGCCATCGGACGTAGCAAATTGCTGCGTGACCTCAAGCCTTGGCAGCGCTGTTGAGCGTGCCAGGTCAACCATGCCCGAGCCGCCCTGTTTATCGAACTTGATCCCGCCGCGGCCGCTTCCATCCCACGAAGCAAAGAGGGTGTCGACATCATCCAGCAGATCGGCCATGATCGTTGGGTCGAGGTCGCGGTCTGCTGGTGCAGCTTCGAAGAAGTCGTAGATGCCACCAAAGGGTCCCCGACCGTTGCCGTTGCCGTTGCTGTTTCCGTTGTTTCCGTTGCCGCTGCTGTTTCCGTTGCTGTTTCCGTTGTTTCCGTTGCCGCGTTTGTGCACTGCACCAGTGATGAGAAGGGCCTTGACTTGGTCCGGTGTCAGATCAGGGCGTTGCTGAAGCAACAGAGCAGCAGATCCAGAGACGACTGCAGCCGCTTGTGAGGTTCCGCTACCTCGAAGGAAGCGCCCGTCGATGATCGCGTCGGGGTGCTCTTGGGCCAACCGGCTATCGAGTGCCGCCAGTGCAAGGATCCGGTTGCCCGGAGCCATCACGTCGGGAAGGCGCTGCGTTCCGGCCGCAGAGAAGTCGGCGACGGCTTCGCCCTCGGCGGCAGCGACGGCAATGACGAATGGATCGGTCGCAGGGCTCGTGAGTCCGCCCGTGGAAACGCCTTCGTTGCCAGCGGAGACAACGACGACATAACCCGCTTCCCACGCTCGTTCGACTGCGTCTGCGAGAGGGTCAATCTCGTAGGGCTGCATGCTCGGTGTGACGTACGCCAGGTTGATAACCCGCACGTTCAGGCCTTCGCCTTGGCCGTACTGGGTAACCCAGTCAAGTGCCGCAATTACCTGCGAGACATCGACGGCACCGGTATTGTCTGCCACCTTAAGTGACAGGATTCGTGAACCCGGAGCGACGCCTTGGTATCCGTCGCCGTCGTCTCCGGCGATGATCGAAGCCATTGCCGTGCCGTGTCCATAGGTGTCCTGTGCATAGAACTGGGTCCCCGACTCGAACGAGAGATCCGGGCCATGGATGACCTTGTTGAAACCGTCAAGACCAGCCACAGCATTCACGCCAGTGTCGATAACGGCGATATCGATGCCTGCACCGGTCCAGCCGAGGTCATGCAACTCGTCGGCGCCGATGGTCTCAAGAACCTCGGCCAGCGAAGTGGATGCCTCATTGGCCCTGGCGTTGGGCATCGCTGGCAAAAACACTGCCAACATTGACAGAGCCAGCAGAAGGACACGGAGCTGTTTAGAGCTCATCCACACGGGAGCGTGGCGGTCGATGGTTGCGCTTTTTTGGGAATGTTTGGCCGTCTTACCGGTCATACGCATGGCCATGGCTGGCTCCTGTGTCCCTCGGTGGATAGAAGGAAGCCCATCGGCCGCGCAGGAGATACCTATACTAACGGTTCGGTTTATACCCAATTTTAGTGAGCCACACGGCCTATGCGTGGGTGCGTTTTGCCCTGCCTTGGGTATTGATAGACGTGAATCGTGAGATGGTCACCATGACTGGCCCCATGTGTTGAACGAGCTGACTTCTTCGAGTGGCTTGCGGTTGACCGGGCCAAAGTTGCCCTTTGGATAACCAAGCGGCAGGCAGTAGACCACTTGGGCGGTGTTTGGGATGTCGAAGAGAGAGTGCACGCGGTCCTCGATTGTGGGATGCAGCGTGGTGATGGTGCTTCCCACACCCAAGGCCCGGGCTGCGAGTAACAGGTTCTGCACTGACGGAATGATGGAGTTTGCTGCAGCTGCCCCTTTGGCCAGGGCACAGACGAAGATCAGCACGGGCGAGTTGCCGATTTCGTCGGCGAGTTGCATGGGGCCCTTGTAGGCGTCGGGAAGGTCGTCCGGGGTATACCAACCTGAATCGTGGCGTTTGGCCCACCACGCCTCGTGATAGAGCGGTGCAAACTGGGCTCGCAATGAATCGTCGGTGACGACGAGAAAGTGCCATGGCTGCATATTGCCGCCGTTTGGCGCCTGGATCGCTGCGTCGAGAATCGCGCGGATGTCCTGGTCGGGGATTGGGTCTGGCTTCTGGCGCCGGATCGCTCGCAGCGAGTACACCGCCTCGCTCAGTGTCATGTCCAAACGTTCATCATGTGCCATTTGCACATCCTGTCGTTCGGATCAGATCTGCGCAAACGTAATGAAACGAGGCATGATCATTATGGCGAAGCCATTGCAACGATCTTTCAGCCCACTCTGTGGAGTCCGACCGTCGTTATGTCTGCCGGGGTTCGAGGACGAAGACCTCGATCTCGCGGTGAGATGCACGCTCGCGATACTTCGGGAAGCCGCCGTAGAACGCAGCTCCGGCCTGAAACGCTTGTTCCGTCTCGTCTTCGGTTGCGGAGCGAGCCGTTACCTCGACCGACTCTGCGCCGTATGCGATTGTCGCATCAGGTTTGGCTCGCAGGTTGTACACCCACCCTGGTGTCGCCTTTTGGCCGAAGTTGGACCCGATTATTGCAATATCGTCGGCCACTGGAATCCCCACGAGTGGCATTGTCCGGTCCTTGCCGGTTTTGGCGCCGGTCGTGATCACCATGATGACCGGTAGCCCGGCCATCAAGCCCGGCACTGTCAGTCTGCCCTGTGTTAGTCGGTACAGCGCTTTGTCGATTGGGTGCAGCGTTCGTTGGAAGGCCCAGGCACCGGGTCCGCTTGCGGCCACCCGCTGGGTCACGCGCTGGACCGCGTTTGGATCACGTACCACAAAGTGCAGTTCGCTAATCAGCCCCATCGGCAAACGGTACTGCAGTTGAGCCCGTAGCGTGCGACTCCAGGTGGTCAGCGCACTCAGTTTGCGGTTGCCACCACGGCTCTATTCGCTCCGGCTCAGCCAGACCCCGCTGTGGATTCGGCCACGCCCGCTGTTCGAACCGCTCAAGCCTGATAGGTCGACGGGGGTAGCAGGGGTACACGTCTATGAGCTGGCAAGGGTAGCCATTACATCGACGCCGGGATCGGCTTCCCGAAAGGCGACGTGACTCAGGAACGGCGTGTGGGTCGAGAAGTGTTGTCCTTCGCTGGAACCCGTCTCAGGAAGCGGTGCCGCTGCTCGGGTCGCCTCGAACACAAGCAGCCATGCCGTTGTTTCGGAGTCGTTCGTGAACCCAACCGTGAACCCAACCGTGAACGCTGTGTGGTTGTCGATCTGAGCAGTCAGATCGGCGGTATAACCGTCTTCGCCGAAACCAACACGCACGTCGCCGGCCGCCAAGGGGTAAGCAGCGGATCGCAGGCTCGAACTGTCTCACTTCCGACGCGACAGCAGCAGGGACCAAGGGCCCCATTTCCCTTTACGGGCAGGGAGACTTCTGCGTCACTGATGATGGCAACCTGCAGCTACGGCCGGGGACGGACCTGGCCGCTCGCTCCAGGTCGCTGACCGCGATGATTCTTTGGATCCCAACGCTGGTGGAGAACCCGACGTGGAGGCACAGCTCCTTGTTATGACGTTGCCGCCGAAGACGAAGCAGCAATGCACCTCGAGAACGAGAACTAAGCGGAGTGTTCCCACTTTCACCGATTTCACAACACGGGACGGCGTCAGAGACGGGTCGAGGCTTCGAGGCCTCGCTAGCCTAGAGCAGGCATGAACCACCAGCTGCAGATCGTTACCGGCAAGGGCGGGGTCGGTCGATCGGCAGTGACCGCAGCCATTGCCCTGGCCGCGGCGCGCTCGGGACGGCGCGTCCTCGCCGCTGCGATGACCGACTCGACCGGGCTCGCCGCTCACTTTGGTCTCGACCGGCTCGACTACCTGCCGGTTCCGATCCAACCGAATCTGCATGCGATGGGGATCGACCGTGGCCGGGCACTCGACGAGTATCTGCGACTTCAGCTGGGTCTGGGCAAACGGGTGCCACTGTTGCCGCTGTCACGCAACCTCGAGGCATTGTCACAAACTGTGCCCGGAATCCGAGATGTGGTGACCACGGGGAAGCTCTATCACGAGGTTCGTTCCGGTAACTGGGATCTTGTCATTGCCGATGGTCCTCCTACCGGTCAGATCATGAGCTACCTTCGGGCGTCGCGTGTGATTGCCTCGCTGGTCCGTACCGGGCGAGCCAGGGAACAAGCGGACGAGATGACGGATCTGCTCGCGGCGCCCGACTCTTCGCTCATCATGGTCACGCTTGCCGAGGAGCTACCCGTGACCGAGACCATGGAAGCGCTCGGCGAGCTCGAGGACGAGCGTTTGATCCGCCTCGGAGGGGTGTTCGCCAACCGAACCGTGCGTCCGCTTGGTGTAAGCGAGGCCTCTCTTGATGCCGTGCAAGATGACGCCGTGCGCGGTGCCGGTCTGTTGCATCGTGGGCTCTACCAGGGCCAAAGGCGGTGGCGACGCGAGCTGCCCGCCCACGTTGCCCTGCCGCTGTTGTTTGGCGAGCACAACCCTGCCGAAGTTGCCGAGCAGCTGTCGTTGGAGGTGGCGCCATGACTGACATTGTGCTGGTCGCTGGTGCGGGGGGAGTGGGCAAGACGACACTTGCGGCAGGTATTGGGGTGGCGGCGGCGCGCGAGGGCCGACGTACGTTGGTGCTCACCGTCGACCCGGCGCGACGGCTGGCGACGGCGCTTGGCCTGAAGAAACTCAGCAACGTCGCTCATCCGAACCCTGATCTGGACACCTTGTGGGCGGCCATGCTCGATGCCGGCGCGTCGTGGGAGGCGATCGCACGTCGTCACGCACCACCTGAAGTAGCCGAGCGCCTGGTAGCAAGCCCGTTCTTCGACGCCATCGCCCGTCAGTTCCCAGCGGGCGCTGCTTATGCCGCTTCCGAGGAGATGGCTGAGCAGGTCGAGAACGGAGCCTGGGATCTGGTCGTTGTTGATACGCCGCCGTCGAGCGGTGGAATTGATTTCCTCACCGCTCCTGCCCAGATGCGCACGCTGGTCGGAGGTCGGGTGTTGCGAATGCTCACCGGCGGGCGCCTGCCTGGCCGCAAGACGTTCTTTGACCGGGCCACGAAGCCAGCGCTGCGTTTGATGGACGGCATCCTTGGCGGCGGGCTGCTGCAGGATGTGGGTGACTTCTTGTTTGACCTCCGGCACACCTACGACGGCATCGCCCTCCGGTCGAAGTCGATCGCTGCTCACATGGAACGAGCGCACATGGTGTTAGTCACTACGAATGATCCGTTGCCGCTGATCGAAGCCGACCGCTTCGTCGCCGAACGTCCTGGCAATACCCGCACGCCGATCATCGTGTTTAATCGAACCCTCCCTGAGACCTGGATTACGGCCTCCACCGCGGTGACCAACCCACGATTGGTCGAGAACCTTTCACGATGGGCTGGCGAAGCGGCGTATCAACGAGATATGAGAACGGACTGGACAACTCGACACGAACTACCGGTGGTCGATGTGCCATGGCAAGCAGACACGCCCAACGACATAGGCGTACTCGAGACGCTCGCCGACCCGATCTGGGTTCGACTCGATATCGCTCCGATTGGGCTGCAGGGACCTGAGACGCCCGTGAATTAGTCGGACGACGCCTCGATCTCAGTGATCTCCCGGCTACGTCGGTTGAAGCTGCGCGAGGCGGCACTGCCGAGACCTAATGGGTCTCGGTCGTGTCGTTACGCAGTCCGAGTTCGCGTTGTTTCTTCTTAGATAAGCCGAGGCCGACCAGCCGGTGTGACTCGGCGATCTGTTCGCGTAGGTCTTCGTCGACAAGGCCGGGGGAGCGGTAGTGCTGCACCCAGGTGAAGCCTCGTGATGCCAGGTACGGGGCAGGCCGCACGCCGTCGATTGCGATGAGGAAGTCGAACTCGTCGGGTGATGTCTTGAATGTGACTGCGAAGCTGTTGCCGTCGTTCCAGCCGGCGATGGCGAAGACCTTGCCGCCGACTTTCCACACGTGTGCGTCGCCCCACTGGATGACATGGGTCGTGGCTGTCAGCGAGCCACAATAGGCGTTGTAGTCCTCAAGATCCATGCGGCACCTTCGACAGCGATGATGTTAAGGGCGCCGGCCCGACCGCACAATGGTGCGTTTGCCAAAGAGTGCGTCGGCCTCGTCGAAGAACAGGACTTGGCGGGTTGGCTGTGCCCCAACAGTGTTCGGATACGGGATAGATGTCCCGGTGATGATTGGTGGCTGCTGCGAAGGGGTGAAGTACATCATTGCCGGTGTCCTAACGACGTGTCGAGTTGCTTTGGTATGTCCACAGTGTCCACGAATGAATGAGGCTCGAGGGTCGTAACGGCAACAGTTGCTGGGTGACGTGAGACACATCTCGCCAACGAGTGGGGCTCCAGGTTTCCACCCGCCGGGTCCTCAGCTGGGTTCGATCAGCAGTTCTGGCCGCACGACTCGCGTCGTTGTCAGCACTCCGAGGGAAAGGTGGGTCAGGCAGCTGAGATCCCGCCATCGACCATGTAGACGCCGCCGGTGAGGAATTCGGCTTCGTTGCTGGCGAGGAAACACATCAGGTTGGCGACGTCGTCGGGTTCGCCGTAGCGACCCAGCGGGATCCTGTGGGCAATCGAGTCATGCGCCGATGCAGCGGCACCTGGCATCATTCCCTCCTCAAGTGAGCGCATCATCCGCGTCTCGACGGGTGAAGGGTTCACGGTGTTCACCCGGATATTCAGTGGCGCGCACTCAAGTGCCGCCGAGCGCATCATGCCGATGACGGCGTGTTTGCTGGTGACATAGGGAGAGACGCCCGGCGAACCATGAATGCCAGCGACGCTGGATGTGATGACGATCGCGCCACCACCGCGTTTAGCAATCTCTGGTATCGCGTACTTCAGGCCCAACCACACACCTCGGACGTTAACGGCGATGACCTTGTCGAACATCTCGACGTCCTGGTCCACGATTGGCTTCACCCGCCCTTCGATGCCAGCGTTTGCGAGAAGGATGTCGACACCGCCGAAGGCCTTGGTAGCGGCCTGGACATAGGACTGTGCGCCCTCGGGTTTGGACACGTCGGCGACGCACCACGCTGCCGCGTCACCGAGCTCGCGGGCGGCGTCAGCAAGTGCCGCCTGGTCGAGATCGACGAGCAGCACCTTTGCACCCTCGGCGACGAACTTGTTCGCCGCGGCGAGTCCGATGCCCCCGGCACCGCCGGTAATGATGGCCACCTTGTCTTGCAGTCTGCTCATGATTCGCTCCGCGTGAGAAAACCCGAGGCTAGCAATCTCTCGGCTTTGTGGCCCAGATCCCCTGCACGCACCTGACCGCAGCTTGTTGGGCTAGGTTCGGCGAGATGCGCACCAGTGGAGCAGTTCTCTTCGATTCGCCAGGGGAGTGGGAGATTGTCGACATCGATGTCGAAGCGCCGCGCCAGGCCGAGTTATTGGTCGAGATGACTGCAGCCGGTCTTTGCCATTCCGACGATCACTACGTGCGCGGTGACACCGCCGCGCCACTTCCGCTCGCCGGGGGTCACGAGGGTGCCGGGGTCGTCGTGCAGGTTGGGCCCCATACCAGCGGGTGGGCGGTTGGTGATCATGTCGTCATGTCGTTTCTGCCAGCGTGCGGACGGTGTCGCTGGTGTGCCACCGGCATGCAGAACTTGTGCGATATGGGTCGTTTCTTGCGAGACGGATGCCGTGAAGACGGCAGCTTTCGCATGTCGCTACCCGACGACGACCGCAATCTTGCCCAGATGTGCGGCATCTCGACATTCAGTCGGCACACACTGATCGATGTTGCAGCGGCGATCAAGGTGCCAGCAGAGTTGCCCCTGACCTCGGCGTGCCTGGCCGGTTGCGGCGTGGGCACCGGTTGGGGATCGGCTGTCAACTCGGCACAGGTAGCTCCGGGCGACACGGTGATCGTTATGGGCGTCGGCGGCATTGGTATTCATGCCGTGCAGGGAGCGAGTCACTCCGGCGCCAGCCACGTGATCGCCGTGGACCCAGTCGAGCTCAAGCGAGAAATGGCGGGCAAGGTCGGAGCGACCGCAGCCTTTGCTTCGATGCCCGAAGCCATCGAGTTTGCGCGATCGCGCACGAACGGCCAGGGTGCCGATTCGGCGATCGTGTGCACCGGCGTGCTTGAGCCAGACCATGTCAGTCAGGCCTTCGATGCGATTCGCAAGGCCGGCACTGTTGTGGTCACAGCGATTGGTCATGCGGACACCGACATAACGATCAATGCCCGCGAGCTCACGTTGTTTCAGAAGCGTATTCAGGGCTCGGTGTTCGGTGGTTCAAATCCGACGGCTGACATCCCTCGCATGCTCGACATGTATGTGAACGGCGACCTGCTGCTCGACGAGTTGGTCACCAGTACCTACGCACTTGAAGACATCAACCAGGGTTACAAAGACATGCATGCTGGCAAGAACATTCGCGGCGTGATCACTTACGACCAGTAGTAGTCGCGTTGCTCCAATCGCCCGACACGTCGGCTCAGCAGACTGCGACGTCCCAGGCAAGAGACAGAGTTATTGGGCTGGCCCGAAGATCCAGACGTCGTTGTCAACCCGTAAGTAGTTCTCGGGATCGGCGAAGTCGAAGGTTTCTCGGTCACCACCAAAGGTCATGATCATCGGACTGCCGTTGTTGTTGACGGTGATGGAGTCGAAGTCGTATTTCACCTGGGTCTGGTCCTGAGCATTCCAGGGCGGGTCTGCGAGCAGTTTCCGCTCACGTCCGTCCGAGCTCGACCACACGTCCATCGGATTCTCGATGAGCCCGAATCCGCCGAAACACACGAAGTCCCGTCTGAGGACCTCGCACTGGTGACCAGGTCGTTCGCTCCAGCCGGCCGACGGCGAGACCAGTTCCCATGTCGCACCGTCGACGGAGCGCCACACGTCATTGAAGTACGGGGCGTCGCAGTCGGGGAGTGGCGCTGGGTGGCTAGCCGGAGCGCTGATTGCGCTCATGTCGTGGTCGTGTGGGGGCTGGGCTATGCCGGGAAGGGTGTCGAGAACAATCACCGTCAAGTTGTCGTCGTTGTGCAGGACGTGTTCGCCGCCGAGTCGCCAGCCGTATTCGCTCGTGGGCACCTCGTTCTCGGTGAAAGGCGGAATCTGAGCGGCGAGGGCCTGAGGATCGGCGAAGAGTTCGTGTGTCTCACGCAAGATCGTGTCGCGAGGTGAATCGCTGTCGAGCGCTGCAAGACATGCCTTCACGAAGGCTTCTAGCACTGGTGGCGTCTGCAGAGGGGCCAGCCTAGAACCGAGATGCCCGGTCCTCAGACGCCTACGCCCGGACTTGTTGAGATCTGGGGCTTTGGTCCCTCGACAACGGTGCACTGACCGGTCGATACTTGACCGATGCCCACACGTCTAGAGGTTTTCGCTGATATCAGTTGCCCGTTCACCCACGTCGGGCTGAAGAGAGTCGTGCACGAACTGGCGGCGTCCGATGGCCAGGTCGACATCGTGGTGCGGGCCTGGCCGCTGGAGTGGGTCAACGGGGCGCCGCTCGAAGCCGCGGCTGTATCGGTCAAGATCGCGGCTCTGAAGAAACAACTGGCAACAAACGTCTTCGCCAACTTCAGCGAAGACACCTGGCCAACGACAACGATTCCTGCGTTGAATCTAGCTGCAGCAGCCTCTGATATCGATCAAGCCACTGGCCTGGCTATGAGTCTTGCGCTGCGCAACGCCTTGTTCGAGCAAGGCCGAAATCTGGGTGATGCCGACGTGTTGTCGTCGATTGCGAGTGAGTTCAATTTGGACGCGCCATCGGCCGAGGCACATGCCAGGGTGCTCGCCGACTACGAGGATGGGCAACGCCGCGGAGTGCGTGGGTCCCCAGATTTCTGGCTCGGTGAGGAGGAGTTCTTCTGTCCGGCATTGAGGCTCGGCCATGACGACGACGGTCTCACCGCTGCATTCGACACCGAGGGTTTTGGCGACTTCATGGACCATGTGTGGGCGTCGACGGCGACCTGAACGTCAACCCGGTAAGACCACGCGGCCGGCCTGACCCGCTCGGCTAGACGCTGGCCTAACATGGAATGGTGCTGAGAACGACGGGCCGTGCGTTCCTCGGCGAGGCGGAACTGACCGAACGCGAGGGAGCGGTGCTCCTTGCACTGGCTGGGACGGTCTTCAGTTTCACAGCGGTGGCCTACCGTGCTGTCGATGCTGCCAACGATTGGCAGTTTCTGGCCTACCGGGGTGGCTCGACGGCACTCGCTATGTTGGGGCTCGTCGCGCTTCGGCATCGGTCGCGTCCAGTTGACTTCGTTGCAACGACATGGAAGGCCATAGTCGCTGGGTTCTTGTTGGCGATCACGTCCATGCTGTACATCTTGGCGCTGAGCCGGATCTCGGCGGCCACCACGCTGCTGCTCCTTGCGGCAGCGCCGGTCTACGCCGCAGTGTTCGGCTGGCTGTTGCTGCGGGAACGGGTGCACAGCGCGACCTTCATCGCTATTGGCGTGACTATGGTCGGCGTTGCGATCATGGTCGGCACCGGGCTCGACGCTGGCTCGGGAGTGGGACTGGTGTTCGCGATGCTGATCCCGATTCTCGTGGGCCTATACAACGTGGTGCTTCGCTCCGCTCCAGGCACAGATCCGGTCGTCCCAGCCTTGCTTGCAGGTGTGTTCCTGGCTCTTGGTGCGACGGCCGCTGCATTAGCCAATGGCGGTCTCGCGGTGTCATGGCGCGACGCAGCTTTGGCATGTGTGAGTGGGGGAGTAGCGCTCGGGATCGGGTTACCGCTGTTCAACCTTGGACACCGGTCGGTTCCCGCCGCGCGGGTGTCGCTTCTGCTTATGACCGAGATCGTTCTTGCCCCGTTGTGGGTCTGGATCTGGCCCGGTGAGACGCCTCGGGTCGGAACGCTGATCGGCGGAGCGATCGTTCTGGCTGCCGTTGTGTGGCTGGTTACGAAATCGTCCGACTCCGAGGACCTGCTGATCGTGTGAGAACGAGACTTCGTCGGGTGCACGTTTGCCCCGTAGGTTGTATCGATGTCTTCGCCACTGTTGAGTCCGCTGCAATTACCCCGAGGTCGGGCGTTGCCGAACCATTTTGTGTTGGCCCCGCTGACGAATCAGCAGAGCAACGTCGATGGCACGTTGTCCGACGATGAGCATCGGTGGCTGACGATGCGAGCCGACGGCGGGTTCGGTTTGACCATGACGTGTGCTGCCCATGTACAAGCGGTGGGGCAGGGATTTCCCGGCCAGCTCGGTGTTTGGGGCGATCATCAGTTACCGGGTCTCACTCGGCTGGCGTCGGATATCAATGCGACTGGTTCGGTCTCGATCGCGCAGCTTCACCACGCTGGCAATCGCTCGCCCATCGAAGTAATAGGCACGACGCCGGTTTGTCCGTCCGACGACGAGGAGACGGGTGCCCGTGCGCTGACTACCGACGAGGTGCAAGAGTTGGTAGCTGACTTCGTTGCTGCGGCAGTGCGGTGTGAAGCCGCCGGGTTCGATGGCGTTGAGCTACACGGTGCTCATGGCTACATCATCTGCCAGTTTCTGAGCTCGACGTTGAATCGACGGGCCGATGAGTATGGCGGCTCGCTTGAGAACCGCAGTCGGCTGTTGTTCGAGATGTTGGCGGATATTCGCGAACAATGTGGCGACGACTTCATCGTGGGCGTCCGGCTGTCGCCGGAACGTTTTGGCATGGATCTGGCCGAGATCCGGACACTGACCCAGCAACTCATCGACACCGGCGCCGTCGACTTCATGGACCTCTCGTTGTGGGATTGTTTCAAGGAGCCCGAGGATGAGCAGTGGCATGGTCGTTCGCTCGTCGAGATCGTTTGTGACATCGAGCGCCGGACCGATCCGCAAGGTCGGCGAGTTCCTGTTGGTGTCGCAGGCAAGATCCACGATCCGGCCGATGCCGAGCGGGTCATCGCCGCCGGGGCCGACTTCCCAATTCTTGGTCGTGTCGCGATTCTGCACCACGACTATCCGCAGCGCCTCGCAGCCGATTCTGCATTCGTACCTGTGCGTCCGCCGGTGACGCGCCAGTACCTGGCTGAGCAGGGTCTGAGCCCGGCATTCGTCGAGTACATGAATCGCTGGGCCGGCTTCATCGCCGACTAGCCGAGCGCGAGGGTGAAACGGGAAAGCGGTGTGCAGCGTAGTCTCTGACGATGCCACGCCTCAGAGAACTCGGCTTCACCATCGGCACCTTCCCGACCGGTGATCGCAATGCAATAACCGATGTTGCCGGTGTTTCGGTGGGACATCAAACGGTGATCCGCAACGAACCTCGCGTTGCCCGAACTGGCGTGACGATCGTTAACTCAAGGCCGGTCGAAGCGCGCTCCGGTCTGTGCTTTGGTGGTCTGTTCTCGTTCAACGGCAACGGCGAGATGACCGGCTCCCACTGGCTTGACGAGTCGGGCTTGTTGAGCGGTCCAATCGGTATAACCAATACACACCAGGTCGGGCTAGTTCGCGACACACTCGTAGCGGCAGAGATCGAACGCGATCCGAAGGCCTCGTGGTGCCTGCCAGTGGTCGGTGAAACGTATGACGGCTTCTTGAACGACATCGGTGCCTTTCATCTCACTCTCGATGATGTGAAAGCAGCCATCGCCGACGCCGACGCTCATCCCGACGGAGCCGTGGCCGAGGGTAATGTTGGCGGCGGAACCGGCATGGTGTGCCATGGCTTCAAGGGCGGGATCGGTACTTCGTCACGGCGAGTCGAGACGGCGGGAAGCACCTACACCGTGGGCGCACTGGTGCAGGCCAACTATGGCGCCAGGGGACTACTGCGCTTGGAAGGACGACCGGTCGGCACAACGATCGACGCAGATGTGACCCCACTGCCGACCGACCCCGCAGTGGCAGATGCCGGCTCGATCATCGTGGTCATAGCGACCGATGCGCCGCTGCTGGCCGATCAGTGCAAACGACTGGCACGACGGGCAACGGTCGGGCTTGCCCGCGTGGGTGGCACCGGTGGAAACGGAAGCGGTGACATATTCATCGCCTTTTCGACTGGGAACACCGTTCCGCTCCATGCGGTCGAGCCAACAACAGTCACGACGGTGCCAGCAGCAGCGATGACGCCGTTATTCAACGCCACCGCCGAGGCAGTCGAGGAGTCGATCTGGAACGCACTGTGTGCGGCCGAGACGATGACCGGTTACCAGGGTCGGGTTGTGCATTCCATCCCGCACGATCGACTGGTCGCACTTCGCTGACGGTCGAGGTTTCCAGGTCCGCCACCGACGTGGATTGTGATGACGGTGATGCGGGCGAGACTCGTGGTTTGTTGGCGGTTGGTGGTTGTGAGCCGATTGTTCACGGTTTCGGGGTTGATCATCCGTATGTGTGTGGTGGCGGGTTGAGCGGCGAGATCCGGGGTGGTCTACCGC
>ERZ887942.1941-NODE-1941-length-13445-cov-5.862435_pt1 | contig 13445 bp, 9 predicted proteins | sample MGYA00521099_ERZ887942 | MGnify/ENA primary metagenome ERZ887942 (study PRJEB32303, sample SAMEA104408605) | aquatic metagenome | biome: Brackish water; feature: Pelagic; material: water | place: Baltic Sea | collected 2014-06-07T06:48:00 | depth 16,251 m ... | reverse complement strand
ATGGACAGTCGTTTACCGTGAAGACCAACTATGGAAAAGTCTATGTTGATGACGCGCAAGTGATCAAAACAGACATCATGGCCAGCAACGGAGTGATCCATGTAATCGACTCAGTGATACTGCCGAATTCTTAATTTCAGGTTCAATCCTATCATGAAGGGTCGGGTCGAGAGCCCGGCCCTTTTTTATGCTTAGATGTAGCGGACTTTCGTTTTCCACCCTATGACCGTATTTAGTATTTTGACTCTGTTTTCTGCCGTATCGTTTTTATGCTATGCGATTAGTTGCCTGGTTACCTCAGGCATGCTTGCCGAATTCGAACGCTATGGAATTGCGCGTTATCGATTACTCGTCGGCATTTCTCAGTTGTTTGCCGTTGCCGGTTTGCTTCTGGGGTTGTGGGTACCTTGGATGGGGGTACTAGCATCTGGAGGGTTGGCTCTGCAGATGTTACTGGCGCTGATAGTGCGGTTCAGAATTGGGGACGGTTTGCTGAGGGCTTTCCCTGCAATTATTTATTTCCTTTTGAATACCAGCTTGGTTGTTTTTTACATGAGAGCTAACTAATTCCGACGAATAATAGTATCGGGAATCGTGATACTGTAACTGTTTAGGATAGGCTCTGTCTATACCCTCTTGATTTAACCGGTTTCGTGTTGGAGCAAGGGGGGCTTATGGAATATCATTTGGGGAATGAAACCCCACGGGTTCGATTAGCAGATTCCGTTTGTAGCTTTGTCATTTGATGGCGAAGCGATTCTCGGCGATATCGGCAAGGCGGAGGAGGTTGAGCTCGGCGGGAGAAAGGGTGGCGCGGTGAGCGATAACTTCGCCGAGGAGTTTGGGGTCGTCAGTGATGATCTGGTTGACGCCCATGCCGATCATTTTATTCATCTGCTGGACGTTGTTGACGGTCCACACGTGGACTTCCAGATTGGCGAGCTTCGCGCGGTCGATGAGATCTCGGGTGACCGATCCGGCGCTGACACTGATGAGTTCGCCTCCGAGTTTGGTGACGTTGCCGATGGCTGAAGTGACGATGATTCCGGTGCGGAGCTCGGGGCCGGCTGCGCGGGCGCGTTGAAGACCGGCGTAGTCAAGTGAGGTAAGGATGCAGTCTTCGGTGAACGCGTTCTCTCTAACGATGCGGACAACTTCTTTGGCAAGCTGCTTTTGGTGGCCATTGAACTTGAGTTCGATGTTGAGCTTTGTCTTACCCTTTACGGCCTTGATTACTTGATCAAGCGTGGCCAGTCGCTGGTCGCTGTAATCGGGCGAGAACCAGCCGCCACTGTCGAGATCCTTAAGCTCGTCGAAGCTCACTTCCCAAATGCCTTTTCTGATGCCAAAGACACGTAGCAGGTCCTTGTCGTGGACGAGGACAACGGTGCCGTCGCTCGTTTCCTGAACGTCGATTTCTACGTATTCGGCCCCTTCTTCGGCCGCGAGCAGAATGGCGGCCATGGTGTTCTCGGGTGCGGTGATCGAGCTGCCGCGGTGGGCAGTGATGCCGACGTTCTCGGGGAGTCGGTTTGTTTCCAGAATCTTCATCGCGGCGTAACCGGAAAGCGCGGCAAAGATCACGGCGACAATCCAGCCAATACGGAGCAAAGCGGTAACCTTGTTGATCAGGTTGCTTTCTCCTTCGGTCAGGGCCACGGGGAGCGTGACTTCAGGCCCCCATTCCATGAAGCATTTTGAGATTTTACAGGCGAGCAACGAGTAAACCAATAGGCCGACTACACCGGCGCTGATAACTTGAACGACGGCGAGGATGGCGGTCATCGATATCACCAGGCTAACTCGCTTTCCGGCCAGGCCGAGTAGGGTCCATTCCAGCGCGAAGATGATGATCGAAAGCGCGAGAAACAGGAGCATTGTGATAAGTGCCCAGCGAAGAAGCATCATCATGAGTTCCTTCCTGTGCGGACGAGCGATTGCGGTACTCGCTTTAAGCGCTTGTGCCGGGCTGGCATCGGTCAATAGCACAAGGGGTATCGAAAAGATCCAATCGATAAAGCGACGGCCGGCGACAACGATGAAGGCGAGTGCGGAGCCCCCGGCGATGGCAACAGTTATCCAATAGGCGGGTGGCTTGGCTATGAGGTAGTAGTTGATGTCGCTTTCGGTGAGAAACTTCAGATAGGCGAGACCTGTAATCGCCAAACAGGGAATGGCTATGAGTAAGTAGACGAAGAACTGGCGGATCGAGAGGCGCCAGAGCTTGGGTAGCGATACCACCAGGAAGCGAAGAAGTCGGGGTAGGTTTATATTGGCCCCACGATGGATGGCCAGAGCGAGAGCGATGAGTCCGCCGAATTCGAAGAACAGCAGCGCAAAGGCGAGGCTAATGACGGTGGCGAGATAGAGCTGCCCGTTGACCGATAGTAGGAAATTAGCGATGTCGTAGTTGCTGATAGCGCCGTTACCAGACAGTTTGATCAGGCGGGTAGTTAACCAGGCGACCAGTGGGGTAAACAGAATGGCTCCGAGCAGACGAAATAGGACCTCGAAACCCACAAACTGAGGTAATCCCTCACGTAGCGTTTTACGGCTAGAGAAGGTTTGGGTCTCTTTAGATTTATTCACTGATAGAAAATTGCTTCTGGGCTATGCGGTCGCACGGGTGGGGTAGAAGTGAAGAAGCGAATACAGCATTCATGCTTACTCGAAACGGATAAATGTTCTAAAAGTCAATGGTTTGGCGGCAGGGGGGGGTATTTTCGGAAGACTGTGCTCAGGAACTGATGACGCTTTCTGGACTATGTCAATTTGTTCGATATGACGTAAGACTATTCCTTGCGGGTGGCTGAATAGTCGCTTTTGGCAGGTTCCCCGACTGTGGTAGAAATTAATTTAGTGAACGCTATTTGTTTGATCTGAAGACGGACCTTGCTGAACTTACGAACCGGAACGTCGATCCGCTGCTTAAAAAAGTGCGTGATAAACCGCGACAATAGCTCATAACGTGGACGTCTACTATCGGTGATCGAAACTTACCCAAACATGAGACATAATTTGCTACCTGTCTTTCTCATTATCGGACTTGGTAATACATTGTATGGCGTTGACGAGGAAACGGTGGATTTCGCCCATCAGATTGTTCCCATTTTAAAGCAACACTGCATCGAATGCCATGGTGGGGACGAAGCAAAGGGCGGTTTCTCCATCAACACTCGTCGTTTATTTTTAGAGGGAGAAGCGGCCATACCGGGTAATGCGATGGAGTCTTATTTTCTCGAATTGATTGAGGATCCCGATCCGGAATTCAGGATGCCACAAGAGGATAATCCTCCGCTTCCAGATGCCGAAGTGGCTTTGTTGAAACGATGGGTTAACCAGGGTATGGATTGGGAGCCCGGCTTTACCTTTGGAGAGCCGGCTTATGAGCCATCTCTGCGGCCACGCAATCCTGACCTACCTGAAGCGGTGGCCGGTCGTGACCATCCGGTTGATCGATGGATCGATACCTATCTGGCGGACCGCCAGTATACACGCCCGGAACCGATAACGGACGCCCAATTCCTGCGCCGGGTTTCGCTGGACTTGGTCGGGTTGCTGCCCACACCTCACGAAACACGAGCCTTTCTATCGGATCGGTCTACCGAAAAACGGGATCATCTGATTGATGAAATTCTGGCAAGAAATATCGACTACACCGAGCACTGGCTCACCTTTTGGAATGACTTGCTGCGCAATGACTATGACGGCACCGGATTCATCACTGGAGGGCGAACTCAAATCAGCAGTTGGCTCTACGACGCCCTGAAAGAGAATAGACCCTTCGACGTAATGGTGCGGCAACTCATAGCACCTCCCAATGAGGAGAGCGCCGGGTTTATTAATGGGATCAAATGGCGCGGAGAAGTTAGCGCGGGTCAGAGCCTGCCCATTCAATTTTCGCAAAATATTTCGCAGTCCCTTCTGGGAATCAATATGAAGTGTGCTTCCTGCCATGACAGCTTTGTTGATCGCTGGACTCTGGAAGAAGCTTATGGTCTGGCTGCGATCTTTTCCGAGGAACCGATGGAACTCTATCGGTGCGACCTACCGACCGGGGTGATGGCTCAAGCTGCTTGGCTTTTTCCTGAAATCGGCCAGGTCGATCCGGCAGCACCAAAGCGGGAGCGTCTCACCCAACTGGCTGACCTATTTACCCATCCTGAAAACGGACGAGTTCCACGGACCCTTATTAATCGGCTTTGGGGTCAATTGATGGGACGTGGGATTGTTCACCCGTTGGACGCGATGGGAACCGAGCCGTGGAATACTGATCTTCTGGATTGGCTGGCTACGGATTTTCAACAAAACGGTTTTGATATCAAGCGAACCCTGCGTCTGATCACTACCTCTCAGGCTTATCAAAGCCGGGCCGTAAGCACGGCATCCGGTTCGGACAAGGATCCCTACGTTTATCGGGGACCGGTCGCTAAGCGCTTCACGGCAGAGCAATTCGCAGATGCTATCTGGCAGATAAGTGATAGGGCGCCGGCTTCCATGGACGCTCCTATCGAACGCGACGAAATTCCGACCGACTTGGCTGAAGAGTTCGCGGTATCCAGTTCATGGATATGGGGGGCTTCGCTGGACGACGGGCTGCCCCCACATGGAGAAAACGTATTGGTGCGACGAGTATTCATGCCTGGAAAGCCGGTTCGTTTTGCGGGTATCATTGCTGCTGCCGACAATGCCTTCGAACTGTATCTTAATGGTGAGCCGATTTTCAACGGTAGTGGTTGGAAGGATCTTAAGACTGGAGCCATCACGTCTCGACTCGTGATAGGGGAAAACGAAATCCTGATCAGTGCGGAAAACCGTGGTTCTCAACCCAACGCGGCCGGGGTTTTTTGCGCGGTACGAATCGACTATCAAGATGGCTCTCATGAAGTCATCGTAACCGACGATCAATGGCAGTCCAGTCAGTCTATGCCGGAGGGAACTGGTCCGGATGACTGGGAAGTGGAATCCATTACGTGGGATACCGCACGGGTGGTGGAAGACACCAGTTGGGAGAAGGAAACCAGCGCTAAAACCGGTACCTCCTTGGCACAGGCATTGGTTGGTAGCGAATACCCAGTGCGGGCATCGCTGGTCAAGACCGACAATCTGATGCGGGCGCTTGGTCGCCCTAATCGGGACCAAATCGTCACCTCCCGTCCGAATGAGCTCACGACCTTGGAGGCCGTTAATTTATCCACCAACTCTCAGCTTATCGAACACCTGCGTTTGGGAGCCAGTCGGTTAATTCAAAGCACAGAGTCAGACCCTAAAGCCCTGGTTGACGAAATCTACCTGACCCTAATGACCCGCTTACCAACGAGGAGTGAAAAGCGACTCCTTTCCAAAAATCTGGGGCGTAAGCCAGATGTCGAGGCGGTTACCGATTTGCTCTGGGCGCTTGTCGTCACACCCGAATTCTTTATCATCCGATAAATCCCTCACAGCCAACCAAGCCATGCATTTCGAAATTGATCCGACCACTCTCCCAAGTATTGCCCGTCGCGATTTTCTTAAGAAACTCGCTCTCGCTTCGAGTGCGGCCTGGATGTCGGGAGCACCTCAAATGGTAAGAGGGAATGACGTGCAACACCCAGCGGCCCGTGCCGATGCCTGTATCCTCTTGTGGATGGCTGGGGGCATGGCGGCCCCGGAGACTTTCGACCCGAAGCGTTACGCGCCCTACCACCCTGGCATTGCGGTCAATTCTGTGCTCAGTACCTTTCCTTCGATCGATACGGTGGTGGATGATATCAAGATCTGCAAGGGACTCGAACATATCGCCGGTGTTATGGATCGGGGAACCCTGATACGTTCAGCCGTTCAACCCGACTTGGGCAGTATTTTGCATTCGAGGCACCAATATCATTGGCACACTGGTTATGTGCCTCCGCAGACCGTGGCGTGTCCTCATATCGGCGCCTGGGTGGCGCGCGTGCTTGGCCCTCGTAACGCTGTGATGCCGCCGTTTATCAACATTGGTCAACGCTTGGAGGGAGTCGGTGAAAAAGAGGAACTCAAGGCCTTTACGACGGCGGGATTTTTTGGAAGCGAGTATGGCCCGATGAATTTGCCGTTTCCGGAGGAAGCGGCTCAGTCCGTGCGTCCGCCAGAGGGTATGACGGGGAAACGTTTCAGTAATCGCCAACAGCTCTTCCAAAAACTTGTCGATAGTAGTCCTCACCGTGAATATGCCAGTGACTACCAGCAGGAATCCCTGATGCGTTCCATGGAAAATGCCTACCGCTTACTCAGCTCCAAAGAGCGCGAGGCCTTTGACCTGGAAGAGGAATCCAAGGAAACGCGTGAACGTTATGATACCGGCCGCTTCGGTCGCGGATGTCTACTGGCACGACGACTGGTGGAGAACGGCGCGCGATTTGTAGAAGTGACGACTGAGTATGTTCCGTTCTTGCATTGGGATACTCATGCAGCCGGCCACTCGACCGTCGATCGCATGCACCGAGAAATTGATCGCCCCATCGCTCAGCTGGTTCTTGATCTTGAAGAAAGAGGTCTGCTCGATCGCACGCTGGTCATCGTGGCATCCGAGTTCAGTCGCGATGCCCTCATCGAAGGTAAACCTGGCTCCAACGCCAATGATCAGGCCGCTCACAAAGGTGACACCATCACCGAGAGGAAGCATTATGGACTGCACCGCCATTTCACTGGCGGCTCCAGCGTGGCACTATTTGGGGGAGGTGTAAAAAAAGGCTTCCTCTACGGTAGAACGGCAGACGAACGGCCGCTTGTGGCGATTGAAAATCCTGTCACGATCACTGACCTACACGCAACGATCATGACTGCGATGGGGGTCAGTCCGAAAACTGAGTTCTCTGTAGAAGGCCGCCCGTTCTACGTGACCGAGGACGGGAAAGGTTCTCCGGCTACCGAAATCTTCACCTGAAACTATGCGTCAGGTGCAGGAAGTAGATATAAGTTTCACTCGTTTTTCAGTTGAGGCCGTTTTCAAAACTTCGCCGCCATGTAGCGGTTGATCTTTTCGTTCGCGGCCTGGATCAGTTTCACGTTTTCTTCATCGGGTCTTTCTAGCTCGTCGAGCAGACCGCGACCGCGAGTTTTATTGCGCTGATAGGCGCCACAGAGGTGAAACCCAATGCAGCCCGGCTGTCCACGTGAGGGCACGATGTCTCCTTTTGCGGAAAATACACCTCCTTCGACGTCGTATTGGGTCTGGGTTTTCCCACCGGCAGTTGTGTCGTCGATGAACATACGATCGATGCCGAGGCTGTTTTTGTTGGGATCGCTGAAGTCGTCGACGGTTGGGTCGAGGGCACCAGCGACAGTAGCATTTAGCGTCGTAGCGAACAGGGTGGCTGCAACGGTTTTACGAGCGATGTGAATCATTGAGTTGAGTGAATTCATGGTAGGTTATGGGTAATTGGTTTATTTCAGGTACGAATCGAAGGTGCCGATGGCAGCGCTTCAATTCGTAGTTCGTTTATTAAGTGCCGCCTGGTGGACTCGAGGTGACAGATTATTTTGTTTTTTCCTGATTTGAGCTCAGGCTTTGTTTTTTTCAAAAAAGTCTGTCACCTTCTGTGTGTTACTGGGCACTACTTAGTATGAACGTCATGAAAACAGATTCGAACAGTTCCGTCCTGGAAGAGCCTGGCGATGCATCCCTCGTGATCGCATCCCTTGGGGGCGACCGACAGGCCTTCGGTAAGATCGTTAACCGGTACCAGCGGCTCCTATGCTCGCTGGCGTATTCCTCACTCGGTAGTTTGAGTGAAAGCGAAGATGTGGCGCAGGAAGCCTTTGTCGAAGGGTGGAAGAAACTGGGGAGTTTGAGAGAGCCAGAGAAACTCAAGTCGTGGCTCTGCGGTATTCTCAGGTTCAAGGTCAGCCATCATCGGAGAAAGGAGGCGCGGCAGCCGATACACCACGCCGAGGAACTCTATGAAATGGATGTGTTGGAATCAAATGATGAAGCGATCGAAACTATTGCAATTAAAGAAGAAGAGCAGGCCTTGTTGTGGCAGGCCCTGGAAGCCGTGCCAGAAACCTACCGAGAAACCTTGGTCCTATACTACCGTGAGCACCGCTCTGTAGAGCATGTTGCCTGTGAATTGGATGTAAGCGAAGATGCGGTGAAGCAGCGGTTGTCTCGCGGCCGAAAACTGCTTCAGGAAAAGATGATGAGCTTCGTGGAAGGGGCTTTGGCGAAAAGTTCACCTGGGCACGTATTCACAACAGGAGTACTGGCCGCACTAGTAGCAGTACCTGCACCCGTCAAAGCGGCGGGAGTGGGAGCAACCGCCGCGAAGGTGGGTTCGGCCTTTAAGTGGGCGGGCATCGTAACCTTTATAGCTTCTGTATCAGGCTTGGTCAGCTCCTTTTTTGCCCTGCGTGCCAATTTAGACCAATCACGAACGAAGCGTGAGCGGAGAGCTGTCGTTAAAACCGTGGTAAGCTTCATGGGGGTTGCCCTCGCGTTTGTTGTTGGAATGTTCGGACTGCGCTATCTTGCCTTAGAGTCGTATTGGAATGTCGGACACATAACTGTGCTATCGCAAGCATTGGTGGTGGCCTTCGTGATCGGTTATATTCTTATGACCTTTATCATGCTAAAGCGTACGCGAGCTCTCAGAACCTCTGAAAGAATGCGCAGGCCAGATCTGTTTGCTTCGCCTGATGATCAGGTGGATCCGAAGAAACGTGAATATAAAAGCCGCCTTACCTTTCTGGGCGTGCCCTTGGTCCACGCCAAGTTTGCCATGCCGGAAGAAGGAGAAAAACCAGCGGTCGGGTGGATCGCTGCGGGCGATCGCGCCTACGGACTGCTATTCGCCTGGGGCGGTTTTGCGGTAGCACCGATTAGCGTAGGGATCGTCTCGATCGGACTTTTCACTGTCGGAGCCGTTGGGTTCGGTGTCATAGGAATGGGAACCGTCGGAATCGGGCTGCTCGCCATCGGCGCTTCTGCCATTGGTTACAACGCCTTTGGATCTATTTCTGCCCTGGGATGGGAGAGTGCCTACAGCCCCTGTTTTTCAATTGCGAAAGAAGCAGCAATAGGACCGATCGCCTACGCGAAACACGTCAACAACGAGCTGGCGGCCTCGATCGCCAATATGGCAGCGGCTGATCAGTCTTATTCAATAATCCTTGGATTTATGGCTCTTCTGGTCATTGTTCCGGTCGTTTGGTGGTCCCGAGTGGTTCGGAAGAAAATCCGCAAACCGGCAGTGGACGAAAGTCGCATGTAAGGAGCGACTGCTGAGCTGTTATCTTTAATTTGATTGATTTGGATTGGTCATCAGCAGATCGTTACAGGCAATTGAATCCGGTTTCATGAAACTATCCCACGTATTCACAGTTATTCTTCTTACGTTTGTTGTTCCTGTAGGGACTACGTTATTCGCCAATGGTGCGCCCAACTTCGTTGTTATTTTGACTGACGACCAGAGCTGGGTTGGCAGCTCGTTGCAAATTGATCCGAATGACCCGAGGACGAAAAGCGATTATTACCGCACGCCGAACATCGAGCGGATGGCATCTATGGGGACTCGATTTACCCAAGGGTATTCACCAGCGCCCTATTGTTGCCCTACTAGAAGGAGCTTGCTCATTGGACAAACTCCCGCCCGTCACATTTATCAAAAAGATCAGAAACAGTGGACAGCTAACTACCGCAAGCAATTGAGTATTCCTCAAATGCTCAAGGCGGCTAACCCGGACTATCGAACCGCCCATTTTGGGAAGTGGGATTTTCGTTTTGATGATGTGACTCCGGAAGCCATGGGTTATGATTTAAGTGATGGTGTTACGACGAACGGAACTGGCGGGGGAAAGGGCAGCGGTGGTCCTTCAGCAAACGAGGATCCAAAGTTGATTTGGGGTATCACCGAACGATCGATGGATTTCATGGAGGAGCAATCTAAAGCGGGCCATCCTTTCTACCTCCAAGTTTCTCATTACGCCGTCCACCTGGATATCTTCTACCGCGAGCAATCCTTGAAGGAAGCGAGTGGCTGGAAGAAAGGACAGAAACATTCCATGCCGGGGTTCGCGGCCATGACGTCCGATGTGGATACCGGAATCGGTGTTCTTCTCGAGGGGATCGAATCGCTGGGGCTTAAAGAGACGACTTATATTTTCTTCCTTTCGGACAACGGCGGCAGAACGGGGATCCCGGGCCAGGGTGATCATCGCGTGGAGCGCAATGACCCATTACGCGATGGTAAAGGCACTGTTTACGAAGGGGGTATACGAGTGCCTTTTATTGTCTCTGGACCCGGCGTTGCAGAAGGAATGGTTAGCAGCGTACCGGTTACTGGATTGGATATATTTCCCACTGTTGCCCATTTGGCCGGCTACAAACAATCCCTTCCTGAAGCACTCGACGGCGGTAACCTGACACCCGTCATACACAACGGTGGTAAAGGACGAGTTAAGCGAAACTATCCTTTCCTTATTTTTCATCAGGCGGTGGCACGTGATGCGGAGACGTCGCTCATTCTCGGGAACTACAAACTCGTCAAAACCTGGGACAATGATCGCTTGGAGCTGTTCGATCTTTCGAAAGACGTGGGCGAAGCCAACGACCTATCAAAAAAGAATCCCAAGAAGGCCTACGAACTACACACTCACATGGTAAATTTCCTCAACGAGGTCGGTGCTGAAACGCGTAAGGTAGGTTCGAAGGCTGAAGTCTACGAAAACGCCAAGTCGGAATAGTCTCATGAAATAGAAAAAACTACGTCATGTCTGCGCTTTTGACAGCGTGGCTGAGTATGCCTCATTTAGGGGAGCTTAAAAGGGAATGGTTGTTCGCTTATCGATGCACCTGAACTTACCTTTATAACGTATCTTCTAACGTTTTCTTAATTCGGTAAGCCACTCCTGCCCCTGGCGATTTTCGAAGGAGTCGTTTGGTCGCTCCAGGCGGACGATTTCGAAATGCTCTGAAAAGTGCTGGTCGATATCAGCTTGAGTAGTTTTGTGGGGGGGGCCGTCTTCGTCGTTATCCGTTTCGTAGAACAACCCGATTAGACGTCCGTTGTCTGTTAGGACTGCGCGGGTGACTTGGGCGTAGGCATCTCTCATCTCAGGGGGGATCGCGCAAAAACAGGTATGCTCAAGGACGATGTCGAAAGAAGCGGTGTGGTCTTGATCGAGGCTGAAGAGGTCTCGCAGCAAGGCGGTAATCGGTAGGTCTCCGGTTCTTGCTCTAATCGCGCTGATTGCTCCTTCGGCAAAATCGACGGCAGTAACCTGGAAGCCTTGGCTGGCTAGATGAAATACCTCGTGTCCAAAGCCACAACCGGGAACGAGGATACGGGTATCAGTGGGTAGCTTCAACGCATTGATAGCGCGGACCAAGGGCGGGGCGGGTTCGCCTTTGTCCCAACCGGTATCGCCCTCATCATAAATGGCCTGCCAAAAGTCTGCGTCTCTCGGAGAGTGTTTTCGTTCTTTAGTCATTTAATTACTTCCAGACTGTTTGGTCTGAGGTCGCAGTATATTGATTGTATTGTTCGAGATAGTCCTCTCTTAAGGGACTAAAGATGTCCAATACCTTCGCGGGCCCTTCGACCACCACACCTTCATGCATCACGTTGGGTGGAATTATGAACGCATCGCCCGCTTGCATAAGTTTTTCTTCTCCGCCGATCGTGAATCTGAGTTTACCCTCTAACAGTAATCCCGCCTGTTCGTGGGGATGACTATGGGGCGGGACCTCACTATCTTGTTCCATCTCTAAAAAGGAGAGCATGATGTTCTCGCCTGCTACAAGACCGCTGAGTGCGCCCGGAAACAGTTCCATTTTGGGAAGTTTTGACGGTTGAATAAACGGCATTTGTTGAGAGAGCTCTAGGAATTGTTGTAAACGGGATGCTGTTGGAGGGTATTCGTTATTTCTGAAAATCAGGATTGTATTCTCCGCGTTTGTTGAATCCGGGGAAGTAGCGCATAGATCCAAATCTTGGATACGACTCGAAGATGTTGCCGTTGCCAGTCATGCGAGGGTCTCCTTGGCGTTTGAGTTCCGACATGAGCGTTTTCTTTAACTCCTCCATCTGTGATGCGTAGTGGGGGTTGCGAGCCAAGTTATTCAAGCACCAGGGATCGTTGGCGATGTCGTAGAGTTGGTCTTCGGGCCGTCTATCGAAGCTGAGGAAATAGAGATCGGGATAACGGGCCTCATTTTCGAAAATGAAAGCCTTGCTGGGGGATGGATCAATATCCGGATAGCCCAATCCCATGGACTTGAAGTCGGGTGAGAACGCACCCGTGGAGTGGGCCTCATCCATGCCGTCGGGGATGGGGTTTCCGGCAGGCCAGCGATCGGATTTGATATTCCAGACATAGAGAAATTCTTCGGTTCGAATAGCTCGGGCTGGATAACCGAGGTTGTCTGGGCGTGAGTGAGAATGTCTTTCACGGCCTGTAAGAACATAGTCTCTGTGAGGCTTTCCTTGCTTTAGAAATGGGACGAGGCTTCTGCCGGTGATTCCATCGAAGAATGAGATTTCCAAGAGCTCCAAAATCGTGGGTGCGATATCAATCAAGCTGACAGGGGTCTTTGTTTCCCGCCCGCCTTCGAAGAATGCTTTTCCCGATACGACTAAAGGTACGTGCGTTCCGAACTCCTGAAGGTTGGCTTTGGCGTAGGGGAAGGGCATGCCGTTGTCGGCAGTAACGATGACGATGGTATTATCCAATTCGCCGATCTCCTCCAATTTCTTTAAGATGCTGCCGAGGTGGGTATCGAACCAGTCTACCTCTAAAGAGTAGTCCAGCACATCGTTGCGGATGATTTCTTCACCGACTGGCAGAAAGGCGGGGACCTCTGCATCGTCGATGTGTTTTCCGGCTTTGATGCCGGATCCGTATTCGTAGGTGCGATGCGGTTCTTTGCAGCCGTACCAAAAGAAAAAGGGTTGGTCGTTGTCCCGTTTTTCAAGAAAGGCATTGAAGTTCCCTGCATAGTCGATGTCCGAAATACCTTTCGCCGGTGGATCTAGCTTCACACTACTGTATTCGGTTCCGACGGGGTTTCGTTTCCATCCACTGTCTTCGTAGTTGCCTGGGCTCCAGCCTTTTCCGGTCCAGCCGACATGGTAGCCCTCGGTTTCAAGAACACGGGTGAATACTGGGAATTTCTTTGGGAAATAACTGCCGTGCGTGCCGGCTTCTTCGAGCTGCCAGATATTGCGGCCCGTCAGGATCGCTGCGCGGCAGGGACTGCATTGAGGGGCTGGAGCAAACGCATTGTGAAACAAAACGCCTTCCTCCGCCAGTCGGTCGAATGCCGGCGTATCGACTCCTTTCGTCCCGTAGGCCGATGCGTAAGGGTAGGACTGGTCATCGGCGATGGCGAAGAGTATATTGGGGCGGTCTTTGGCGCTTCCAGAAGTAGAAATTAGTAAGACTAGAAGTCCAACTATAATGGGGCCTATTCTTGAGTTAAATTGCAT
>ERZ887942.1940-NODE-1940-length-13455-cov-6.810000_pt1 | contig 13455 bp, 7 predicted proteins | sample MGYA00521099_ERZ887942 | MGnify/ENA primary metagenome ERZ887942 (study PRJEB32303, sample SAMEA104408605) | aquatic metagenome | biome: Brackish water; feature: Pelagic; material: water | place: Baltic Sea | collected 2014-06-07T06:48:00 | depth 16,251 m ... | reverse complement strand
TCGCTCACGATATCCACAAATCCGCCCAGAAAAATCAATGATTTATTATTCCGACAGCTTCTATTGGTTCGTAACAAGGAGTGTGGACATTCCTGTCCACTCGAGGCTCCGTCGTCGCTTGGAAAGCCGCCGTTCCTTGGAGGCCTGTTTGATCAAAAATTGCATCGCACGCCAACGGTCTTGTGTCGTGAGTTCTACTGCTTCATAGTTGCTTTCTTATGAAGATTTTTTTTCCAGCACTGCTGGCCTTCGCTTCGATTTCGATGGCTGGGGCGGAATCACCAAAACCGAACATTTTGCTCATCATGGCGGATGATTTGGGCTTCTCAGATCTGGGGTGTTACGGCGGCGAGATTGCGACTCCGAATTTGGATTCGGTGGCTGCGAATGGATTGAAGTTCACCCAGTTTTACAATACGGCGCGTTGTTGGCCGACGCGGGGATCACTGATGACGGGGTTCTACGCTCAGCAAATCCGCCGCGATACGTTGCCTGGAATTCCCTCGGGTGGTGGCAATCGTGGGAAGCGACCTGAGTGGGCGGTGTTGGCTCCGAAGCTTCTCAAGCCGGCGGGCTATCGGTCCTATCACACCGGTAAATGGCACATCGATGGAATGGCGTTCGAAGGTGGATTCGACCATTCATACATGGTGAAAGATCAGGGCCGATTTTTTAACCCGACGAAACTTTGGATGGATGATAAAGCTTTGCCGCCGGTCGAAAAAGGCACGGATTATTATGCAACAACAGCGCTGGCGGATCATGTGATTGATGTCCTGACAGACCATTCAGAAAATCATGCTGAAACTCCATTTTTTCATTACCTCGCTTTTGCGGCTCCGCATTTTCCGTTACACGGGCTGCCGGAAGATATCGCAATTTACGATGAAGTTTACAAAGCTGGCTGGGATGTAGTTCGACAAAAGCGTTGGCAGAAAATGCGGGCGATGGGTTTGCTTGATGAGAAAATGGTGAGCGAGCTTTCGCGCGTGGAGCGAGATCTTGGGCCGCCGTATCATTTTCCAGATGCGTTGAAAACTCTCGGAGCAGGGGAGATGAACAAGCCGCTTGCGTGGGAGTCATTGAATCCAGAGCAGCAGAAATTTCAGGCGAAAAAAATGGCGATTCATGCCGCGATGATTCACCGGATGGATATCGAGATCGGTCGGGTTTTTGATCAAATAAAAAAGATGGGCCAGTGGGAAAATACGTTGGTGATTTTTCTATCGGACAACGGCGCGAGTGCCGAAATCATGGTTCGTGATGATGGACACGATCCGGCGTTGCCTCCGGGTTCAGCCGGGACCTATCTGTGTCTCGGACCGGGGTGGTCGACGGCTGCAAATACTCCGTTTCGTCGCCACAAAACATGGACGCACGAGGGTGGAATTTCGACACCGTTCCTGATGTCATGGCCGAAAGCAATCGAAGCGCGTGGCGAAATTCGGCGAAATCCTGGTCATGTGATTGATGTGGTTCCGACTTTGCTGGAACTGGCCGGAGCTTCGCCTCGGGAAGATGCTCCCGCTTCGCCTGGAAAAAGTTTGAAGCCAGTTTTTAAGAGCGACGGTTCGGTAAACCACGATTCAATCTGGTGGTTTCACGACGGGCACAAAGCGATTCGCATGGGCGACTGGAAAGCGGTCGCTCCGATCGCGGAGCCGTGGGAGCTTTACCATTTGGCAAACGATCGGGACGAATCGACCGACCTCGCGACGGCGAATCAGGAACAGTTAAAGAAACTGGTCACGGAATGGGAGCGTCAGCTGGATTTGTTTACTGAACAGGCTTCGGCAGATCTTCCACCGGCAATTTTGGAAAAGGCGAAAGCGAAAATGAATCAGCCGGCCAAGTTCAATGCGGCTCAGGAAGCCGCGCGGCCGAAGCGGAATCAGGTGCTTCTGAACGGCGAATCGTTTTTGTTGAATGGTCGTCACGCATTTACGATGAAACCGAAAAGCCCCGCGAAATCGGAGAACAGAAAGCCATGGATTTTTTACGGTCCGACTTTGCAGCGGACACCTGACAAGTCCGAAAGCTGGATGCATCAGAAATTTCTCGATGCAGGGGTCGCGATTGCCGGCATCGATGTGGGCGAGGGCTACGGCAGCCCAAAAGTTTTTCCGCATTTCGAAGCATTGTATCAAAAAATGGTCGCTGACGGCTATTCGAAAACGCCGGCCTTGCTTGGTCGGAGTCGCGGAGGTTTGTGGGTCAGCAGCTGGGCGTTGGAACACCCAGATCGCGTCGCCGGAATTGGCGGAATTTATCCGGTTTACGATTTCACTTCATACCCCGGTGTCAAACGTGCGGCGCCGGTTTATGGATTGACTGAAGAAGAATTGCTGGCTCAGCAGGACACGTTGAATCCCATCAAGCGGGGCGGCGAATTGGCGGATGCAAAAATCCCTGTTTTTAACATTCACGGTGAAATTGATAAAGTGGTTCCGCTTGAGAAAAACTCAGCGGCTCTCGAAAAGATCTACGAGGCAAAAGGTGCCGGTGATTTAATTGACGTGATCCGAATTCCAGATCAAGGCCACAATTATTGGCGTGGCTTTTTCGAATGTCAGGAGCTTGTCGATTTCTTAATCAAACAAGCTCAAAGCAAATAGAAATAGACCGACGAATGCTGGTCTTTTGAGTTGCTGGGTTGCTCCGGTTTGTTGTAACACTGCCGACAGATCACTCGCTGGGAATGGCTTTGGCTTGAAGCGTCTGGCCGGAAATGACCATGCCCTTCAGTTTAACGCCTTGCGATTTCTTTGAAGGTGCGGGCTCACCCTCGGCGGATGGTGCGGTGGCTCTCGACGGAAGTTGATTAAGCCCCTTCAGAGAAACTGAACGATCACCTTGAACGGCGGAGCGATTCACAACGGCGGGAGCGGGAAGCGTAATTCGTTTTGCCTGCGCAGTCGCTTCCGAGGGTTCTGTGTTCTCGCGAATTGGAAATTGAATTTTTCTGACTTCGGCGATCGGTCTGGTTGTTTCCGGTTTTCTGGAACTCTCCGCTTCATGAGAGACCCGTCGGACTTTTGCCATCGGCGCACTGTTCTGAGCAGAGCTGCGTTGTGTTGTGTTGTCTGGCGCTGGCGAATTTCCTCCCGAAGTTTCGCTTGCCGTAATTTTGAAAGCCGAGCTTTTTCAGCAATTTGGGCAGGCGTCAATTTTAGGTTTGGCTGCACGGTTGCTGTGTTCGCCGTGGCTTTATTGTTTCTCGAAGCGATTGAGCATGGGCAGTCGAAAAAGCGCAAGCAACGAGAATGATCAAGGTAAGAGAACGGAATGATTTCATTTGTGGATAAGTTCTGACGTTAGGCATTCACAATGAACCGAAAAACGAATTGAATGTAATGAAAATTAAAGGATCAGAAAACGGGATTTTGTGCTTTGTTTAGCAGTGAAACAAATTTTTCTATCTTCATTCGTTGTCGCTCTGGTTCCTTTCATTCTAGCGGCAAGCAGCATTGCCGAAGAAAAAGACAAAGCTCCCGCCATTGATGAATCTGCCCTGGAGAAAGCCGCTCAGGAAAAGGATTTGGATGCAATTATCAAGCTGACCGCTGGAGCTGAAAAAGGTTCTCAATATGAATCCCTGAGAGCACGAGCATTTCAGATGCGCGGAGTGGAGAATTTCTATGATGCGAAGATAAAGGAATCAATCGCTGATTTCGACGCCTATCTGGCGATCGTTCCAGAAGAAGACCCGCATCACTGGCAGCGTGGTTTGTCCTACTACTATGCAGGGGCATATGAGAAGGGGGTAGCCCAGTTCGAGCGGCATCAAACGGTAAACTCTCAGGATGTAGAAAACGCCGTCTGGCATTTCATCTGTGCGGTTCGTGCCCCCGAAGGAACCGTCGAAAAAGCGCGGAAAGATTTCATCGATATCAAACGCGATTCGCGCGTGCCGATGGCGGAAATTCATCAGCTGTTCGAGGGCACGGGTTCCGAGGAAGCGGTTTTGAAATCTGCTAACTCAGGGACGCCGGAAAATTCCGAGGCGCGCAAAAATCATCTTTGCTACGCTCACCTTTATCTGGGGCTGTATTTCGAAGCCCTTGGCGAAGATAAAAAAGCCAAGATGCACATGGTGAAGGCAGCGGTGGATTACAAAATGGATCACTACATGGGAAAAACCGCTCAAGTTCATGCAAAAGTGCGCGGTTGGGTGAAGTGACATTTTTCTAAAGCAGTTCAACCTTGTTTGGCAACGCGCCTTCGTTGCCACCACAAAAACAGGACTGCTGCCAACGCGATGAGTGCGCCGAAGAATTCACGGGACAATTCAACGCGCGGGTCTTCTGCGTTCATACCGCCCTGAGTCATGTTGAATTCGGCATCTCCAAAAACGTTTTCCCATAAGCCTGGCCCGGACATTGCCATTTCGACAACGCAGGCAAGGACTCCGAGGGCGAGCAGCCAAATGGGGGCTTCCCGAAAAATTGCCATCATAAACATCCCAGCGATCAGTAAATAAAATAGGAACCACAGCACCGAATCAATTTCTGAAGCGTGATAGTAAATTTCCGGGTCGATGTCATTCCGTTGAAACCACGCGAACAGGACGAACAAAAGGACTCCAATGGCATTGACGATTTTCATGTGAAAAAATGGTGCGGGGTGAGGAAGGTTTCAACTGAAATCCCGTTTCACGAACGAACAGGGTATGTTTATCGAACTTACCCTTTTGGATCGAAATGACTCCACGATCGCATAGGGTTGGTTCGTCGGTCGGATACTGTTGGTTCGTGTTGGAGTGTTTTGCGGTATCGGATGTTCGTTGGAAAAAATACTGGTGAATCCCATCATTTAAGGATCCAATGGAGAGGTGGTCGAACAAAGGAAAACTTGAATGGGAAAGCTTCAATTGAACGAATCTTTCGGCCTAAAAAATGAGTGCAATAGATAAGGGACTCGTAATATGCGGGGAGCACGAGATCGGTGCTTACAGGGACTTCGGCATCACTCACGTTATCAGCGTTTCGAATCTGGGCATAACGGCGTCGATTCCTGATTGGTTCGAGGGCGATCGAATGACCTTTCAGTTCGGAGATGTAATTTCAGTGTCTGATGCAGCGAGTCTTGGAACGAGAGCGCCAGATGCTGATGATATTCGTCAGGCAATCGACTTTTTTAGTCGTGCATAGAGTTCTGGTTCGACCAGAATTTTGATTCACTGTAACTGCGGTGCGTCACGTTCACCCGCGTTGGCATTCGTGGGAATCGCTCATCAATTTGGGATAGGGCGGGAAGATGAATCCCTACAAGCAATCCTAAAGATTCGCCCTGAAGCGATACCCAATTTACTTGTCGTCCAGATTGCAGATACGATATTACAAAGGAGTGGTGCGCTGGTCTCTTCTCTAAGAAATTATTACCAAGAAGTAGAAGCTGAACTCAATCTTCATGAGCCGGTACACAAGTCCGAAAGTTGATCGACTTGGTTCGCATTTCAGAGCATTCAATCCTGGATAAACACCGCTCACGCCACAATCTCCGCAAGCTCACCCGTGCTATCCACAAATCCTTCGGTCGGGACGCCGAGGCGATTCAGCATGGTGACATGTAGATTTGTCAGCGGTGTGTCTTTGGAAAACTTGAGAAACTGTCCGTGATTGAGCCCGAGTTTTGAACCGCCTGCAAGCAGCAACGGGTAGTCGTTGTTGTTGTGCGTGTTGCTGTTCGAGCTGCCATAGAGCACTATCGTTGAATCGAGCATCGAGCCGTCGGCCTCGGGAGTTTCTTTGAGTCGTGTTAAGAAATGAGCGAGTTGTTCGGCGAGATATTGATCCCATTTTCCGAGTTTTTCGGCGCCACCGGTTTTGTTCCAACCGTGGGCGAGGCTGTGAATTTTATTTCCAAATCCGAGAAGCTGCGGGAACTGCCCGGCGACTGAGGTAGCGCCATTCATGTTGCCGAGTTGGTAGGTGGCAACGCGGGTCGAGTCGGTTTGGAAGGCGAGGAAAATGAGATCATACATCGTGCGGATGTATTCGGCGGGCGTGCTTTCATCGGAGTCGAGATGCAACTTGGAAGCATCGACTTCAGGCTTGGGAATATCGAGCCAGCGTTGGGAGCGATCGACGCGCTTTTCGATCGAACGGACGGATTCGAGATATTCGTCGAATTTTTGTTGGTCCTGATGACCGAGATTTTTGCGAACAGATTTTGAATGATCGAGCAACAGGTCGAGCATGCTGCCGGAGGTCTTCAATTCCTGCCGCTGTGATTTCATCGAGTCTGCGTTGATCCCGAAAAAGCGATCAAAGATAAGGCGTGGCCGATTGTGCGCAGGGACGGGCTGACCGTTTCTGCCAAAGGAAAGGGTGCTTGAGCGGGTGGGCTCACCGACACCACCATCAGTGGACATCGTCAATGATGAGTAACGAGTCGTTTCGCCAAAATGTTGTGCGGCGAGTTGGTCGATCGACGTGGAGTTTCGGAAATTTCCGCCTTTGAATTGAGCGCCCGTTAGCCAAATGTCAGCGGTGTCATGGCCGCCCATTTTGCGACCGTTCGGGTGGGAGAGCCCTTTGAAAACGGTCAGATCGTTCTGAAACGGTTCGAGCGATTTGAGGCTGTTGTTGAATGTGAAATCACGACCTTCGCCGTTCGGCATCCAACTCCAATTGGCATCGGGTGAGTCATTTTTAGGAAGTGACGCGCCGTAGGGAAAGTAGACCGCACACATTCGTTTCGGCCCGTTCTTCGCGATTTCGCCAGCGCCCATGCATTCGAGAAAAGGAAGCGAGAGCGATACGCCCGCAGTGCTTCGGAGAAAGGTGCGTCGGTTGAGGTGCCAAGGTTTATTGCTCATGGGAAAGGGCTATTTTGTTTGAAAAAGATCGCTGTTGGCAATGCCATAAATCAGCGGGCGAAGCTGGTAATCTGCTTCAGAAAATTGTTCGGTCAGGGCATCAAGTTCAGATTCATCAGTGAATTCAAGATTTCGGCCGAGAGCATAACCGGTGAGTCTTGCAACGATGGCGCGTGCGAATTGATCTTTGCGATGCTCTTTTAGAAAATCCTGTAAATCGGCGACGCCGTCGATGGTGTGACCGCCGGGGAGTTCAGTTTGGGCTTCCGCTGGTTGGGTGATGAATTTCTTGCCGTTTTTCCGACGAATTTCTGTTCGCCAGTTTCCGATGGCATTAAAATTTTCGAGGGCGATTCCCCATGGATCAATTCCGCGATGGCAATCGTCACAGGCGGGATCGTTCCGGTGAATTTCAAGTTGCTTGCGAACGGAGAGTTTCGCAAAATTTGGATCTTCCGATTCGAGTGGTGGAACGTTTGGTGGCGGAGGTGCCGGCGGGTCATTGAGGAGGCGCTCGCGAATCCAGACGGCTCGCAAAATCGGGTGAGAATCTTCGCCGGTGGAATTTCCCAGAAGAACGGATGCTTGAGTCATCAAGCCGCCGCGTGGAGAGTCTGCAGGCAGCGTGACGCGTTCGAATGCGTTTCCGCGAGGGCCGTTTTTGATTCCATAGTGGCGGGCCATGGGCTCGTTCAGCATTGCAAAATCGGAGTCGATGAAATTTAGAGCGCTTAAATCATGTCTCAAAATTTCCGCGAAGAAATGACGAGTCTCAGCTTGCATCGAGGGTTTGATGATGTCGTCCCAATCCGCGTAATAATCGGGATTCACGGCGACCCGATCGACTGATGCGAGGTCGAGCCATTGATTGGTGAATTGTTCGACAAATTGCCATGACTTTTCATGGGCAAGCATGCGATCGATCTGAGTTGCGAGTTTCTTTGGGGCGCGTAGTTCGCCATTCGACGCGGCTTCAAAAAGAGCAGCGTCCGGCATCGTGCTCCACAAAAAGTAGGACAATCGCGAAGCCAGTTCGTGATCGGTTAGTGCGGTTTTTGCTTTGCCGTCGCCGGTTTCAGGCTCGACCAAATAGAGGAAATCTGGCGACACCAAAACGAGGGCGAGGGTGTCGCGAATAGCGTCCTCGAACGTGGCGGAGGTGGGACGGATTTTTGTGTAAAGTCGCAGCATGGACTGGACCTCCGTTTTTTCGACGGGGCGGCGGTAGGCGCGAGTCATGAAATTCCCGACGATTTCTTGAGCATAAATCAGTTCGCCGTTTTCCCGATTTGCCGAAGGAAGAAAAATTCGGGTGTGATGCTCGGGCGGCCACGATTTGTAGATCGGCCCTTCAAATTCGACGGAATCGATCACGATTTTTGGGACATCGTCGTGTTCGATCCACTCAGTCTGTTTTTGTTTTTTGATCTGAACTTTTCCCTTTTTGTTTTTCACCTCGACCTCTTTTTCGATCGTCCGTTTGTCTTTGCGCTTAATGCCGTCGTCGAAAGCATTTCCGAGCATGACCAGCTGGCCGGGATATTTGCTCTGAGTTCGGCTTTGCACGGGAAATTGCTCCATTCGCCCCCGGAATTCGTAGGTCGTCGCTTCGGAGCTGATGATGTCAATTTCACCCAACTCTGCGCTCGGCGTTTGGGTGTCGGCGCGATATCCGAAGGTGGCTTTCAAGCGAGGAAACGCTTTTCCTTCGACCAATTCGGCGCGTGCTTTGACTCGAATGATGAAGGCGCCTTCATCAGGGAATTCGAGAAATTTTCCAACGAATGAGCCACTGTATCCGAGTCGGTTGGTGGAATTTTCACGGTTGCTCTTTTTTGTCGATTCAGTGGTGGTAATTTTTATTTTCTCCGGCGGCGGTCCGGAAACAATGGCGCGAGAAAGGCCTTCGCGGGCGGACGCGAGGTAATATTCAAGCTGAAGCGGCGACATGCTGAGGGCTGCTCCGTTGTTTTTGAATCCGTCTTCGGATGGAGTATCCGGCGGGAGGTTTTTCCCGTAATCCGCTTTGATGCCGAGGAGATCAGTCATCGTGTTTTGGTATTCCATGCGATTGAGCCGTCGCATGATGACTTCGCCGCCGGTCGATTTCTGAGCTGCAATGGCGGACTTGAGGGTGCCTCTGATCCAAGTGGTCAGGATCTTGCGGTCTTCGGATGAAAGCTCAGGTTCGTCCTCGGGAGGCATTTCCCCGAGGTTGATTGCATTCAGGGCGTCGTGCCAGGTTTCCGCGGCGGGACGATCGGATATCAAATCCGTGGAAAGTGTATCGAGACGGACTTTTGACTTCTGCTTTTCAGGGCCGTGGCATTTTGCGCAATGCTTTTCTATAATCGGGCGGACATCGGTTTCGAAATCTGGCACCTGAGCGAGGCAGGTCGAAGCACTGACGCATGCGATGGTGCTAACTATGGAACGAAGGGAAATCACACTCTGATTCTCAGGTGGTGGCGGGATTCTTCAATGGCGTAACTGTGCGGAGACGTTGTCGATTCAACAGCGTCTGTTCGGCGAATCAATACGGTTGGATCGCATTTCGAATGTGTTGACAAAGTCGAATGTGTTGACAAAGTATTCAAAAATCGATTTAATCTCCTGCGGCGCTCGATTGAATATAAATAGCTTATCGATACGAATTCTCGGTCTCAGTACCATTCCTCCTCGTATGAAAATTGTTCGCTTCATTAAAATCAAATCCACTAGGCGAGGATCTTCTCTTGTGGCAGTTCTTGGGGCGATCGCGATCATTACGATGTTGTTGATCGCTCTCTTGGGATTGGTGAGGACTGAGCATCGATCGACTCACGCCTTCGGCGACAGCACGGAAATTCGTTCACTGGCGGAGTGGCCCACGAATTTGGTCATCGGACAGCTGCGGGCGGCAACGGATAGCCAAAACGGAAAGCGAACATGGGCATCGCAACCGGGAATGATCCGCACCTATGAGACTAAAGCCAATCCTTCCACGGGGCGGGCAGAAGTCGACGCGGTTTATAAACTCTATTCTTCGAATGCGATGGTGGAGCTCAGTAAATTTAACCCTGATAACGAGTTGCCGCCGGGAGATTGGGATATCCAGCCAGCGCATTTTGTGGATTTAAATGAACCTGTTTTCGTAAAACGAGATGGGGTCTTGGAGCGGGATTTTCCGATCATTCACGCCAATGCGGCAGTGGCCGGGCATGATGGATTTGATGTAGGGCCTTTTGAAGGCGCGCAAGAAGATCAACCCATTCCAATGCCGGTCCGTTGGTTGTATGTGTTGGAAGACGGGAATTTAGCCGTGCCAAGTGTCGGTGGTGAGGGGACGCTGGCAAAATTTTCTGGTGGAAACCAGCCGACCAAGGAAAATCCGATTGTCGGAAGGATTGCTTTTTGGACCGATGACGAGACTTCGAAAGTGAACATCAATACCGCGAGCGAAGGTCGTTACTGGGATGTGCCGCGGGCAAATACGCACTACGATGGATACAATTACGCGGACAAGCAGCCTGTCCGTAACGAGTATCAGCGTTATCCCGGGCATCCGGCGACAACATCACTCAGCGCTGTTTTAGAACCGTATTTGGAAACTGAGCCGGGGAAGAAAGTAGATCCCGAGGTTTATTTTGATCTGGCTCCCTTTGTTGAACACGGCGGCTCGGAGCACGGAACCGTAAATGTGAATGGAAATACACCGCCGGTGGCGCTGGATTCAGATCGTTTGTATGCCAGCGTGGATGAGTTTTTCTTTCACGCAGAGGGAACGAAGGATCAGGAAAATCGGCGGATCAATCATCCGGGGATCACGCGGCAGATGCTTGAGGAAACCCGATTTTTGCTGACAGCTCACAGTCGTTCGCCGGAGGTTAATCTGTTGGATCGTCCGAGAATTTCACTGTGGCCGATTCAAAATGACGAGGGAGATCGAAACGTGGTGGATCGGTTATTTGCATTTTGTTCTGAAACGACGCAAGCGGGTGATGCACGGTTACCTTACTATTTTCAACGGCTCAGCACGCACGATTTGACGGATATCAAAGACGGCTATGGGAGTAGTCAGAGCACGGTGGATGATTTCGAAGAAATTCCGCGAAATCAGGATCTCTACAAATACCTGCAGTTTGTGACGGATCAGGAAGTGCCGGGATTCGGAAAGAGTTTTGGAACAAAATACCCGCTCGATCGAGATCAAATTTTGACGGAGATGGTCGATTATTGCCGCTCAGGTTTGAATACAATGTCGCTCGGGCTGGAAACGGCGAATAACGAAAAGGGGTATTTTTATACTCCGCCGCGTCAGGTGGAAGGCATCAATTCGATTGCGGGGGAAGGTCAGATACTGCCTTTGAAAATCGACGATACGATGGGATTTGGCCGGAATGTCACGATCTCCGAAGCAGCCATCGTTTTTTACGCGACGAAGCGAGACGATGAAAAGACGATCCGAGTCGATTATCCAGGACGTCGAACTCAATTTGCATCGGGATATCGCGCAAAGGAAATGAAAGCGTTTCTGGTGTTGGAATTTTTCACGCCAAGCCCGGGGTTGCCTTCGTGGAGTCAAAATGTGTCGATCACCATTGAGGGGATGGACAATTGGACGGTTGATGACAAGAGCATGAATTTCCCAATAGACGCGGCGTTGACCACTCATGCGATCAACGGCCTGCATCCTTTTGGAGGTGCCAATGGCAGTGGACATGCGTGTGCTCACATGAATATTTTCCAGCCATTTTACTATAACCAGGAGCAGAATCCGGGCTCAAAAACGACCGTTTTGAAACATCGGGATATGAACTCGCTGGATCCAATAACTGGATACGCTTGGCATTCAGCAAGCCCGATTTCGTTAACCGTTCCTGCGGGAGAGAATTCAACGCCTGCGGATGGCGATGATGATGACACGCTCGAATTTTCCGGCGGCCCCATAAAAATTGTTCTGCGAGATCCAACGGGGGCTGAAGTGATTCAGGAGATCAACATGGAGTTTCCGAAGACACAAATTCCAGTGCCGTATGCGTGGACCGAGCAGGCGAAAAAGTTGCCGGCTCCGCATAACGTTGAGACGTCTCTGAACGCCCGGATTCGCCACCGCCGGCCAAATGACATGGGGCATCATCTGATTCGGCCGGGAGATGTGGTTCGTTCCATGGAGGTTACGGCAGATCTCATCGGGATAGGTGGTGAACGGTTGCCTGGCGGCGATTTGAGGCTTTACGCGGCAACTCCTGAGGTTCCGGCTACATGGTTCAAGGCTGGCGGCGAGATCGATGACAATGGCGATTCATTTCAATATTTTGATCCGAAGCGGCGGTTCGCGCAGGGGCTCCGAAATGGAACTTCATGGCAGTACTGGGGCAATTTTGCCACGGAGAATAAAAGAGAGCATTACAACGACGTGATTCATTCTAACTCGGGGCAACCGCGGAATCCCTACGTCCGCCAATCAGCCTATCGCACAGCGGGTAGTATTTTCGAGGGATCAACGGGGTATTCATTTAATCGCGGGAGTGATCGGAGTAAGACGAAACTTTATCGGGATGCGCATCCTGTTGCCGCACGGGGCCAGGAAGCCGCGTATCGAGTTGATGAAAAACAAGGCGATTGGGATCAGGGAATCGGCAGTAATGAAGACGGCCCGTTCATCAATAAACCAGACGAGACGAATTCATCAAAACTCTACCGAGATTGGGGGCCGGCACAGCGGGGAGGCTATTTTCAGCGTGGCTATTTCGACGTCGATCCCAATGGTGTGAATTTCAGTCCGAATCGTCAGATCGCCTCGGCAGTCATGTTCGGGTCACTTTCGACCGGTGTGAAATCAATCCGTCCCTGGGAAACGCTTTTATTCTGCCCCAATCCAGCAGGACGGGATACGGGGGCTGATTCGACACCAACGGAGTCTGATCATATAGGATTTTCATTGCCACGTGATCACTTGATGCTCGATCTGTTCTGGATGCCGGTGACTGAGCCGTATGCGATCAGCGAACCTTTTTCCACAGCGGGAAAAGTGAACATGAATTACGAAATCATGCCGTTCCGATATATTAAAAGGCAGACAGGAATCAAAGCCGTGCTGGACTCAATCGAGATCATGGCGATCGAAGAAAAAGCTCTTTCACGGACGAATCTCGGAAGCATCAAAGGCGGGCGTGATCAGGCTCACCGCCAAGAGGTCCGTTACGCCATTTCGACGGATCAAGAGAACGGGACGCTTCGAGGATTCGAAAATCGCTTTGCTGAGGGCGACATTTTTCGGTCGGCCTCAGAAATGTGTGAAATCTTTCTGGTGCCGCGACCACTGGATGATGCGCGATTGCCTTATCCTCGGGGAATACCGAAGCCGACGTATTCGACAATGAATGACTGGTGGAAGAAATTTCGCGCGACGGGAGACAACGCACGCGAGACTCCGTATAACCACATCGTGCCGAGGTTAACAACGCAGTCGAACGTTTTTCAGGTTCATTATCGGGTGCAACTTTTGAAACCCCCCCGCCAGCAACCACCCGCCGAGTGGGATGAAAAAATGGGAGCCGTTCTCGGTGAATATCGAGGTTCCACTTTGCTGGAGCGTTATATCGATCCGAATGATCCCGATATTCCTGACTTTGCTTCCGGTCCGATGAACG
>ERZ887942.1938-NODE-1938-length-13459-cov-8.650925_pt1 | contig 13459 bp, 14 predicted proteins | sample MGYA00521099_ERZ887942 | MGnify/ENA primary metagenome ERZ887942 (study PRJEB32303, sample SAMEA104408605) | aquatic metagenome | biome: Brackish water; feature: Pelagic; material: water | place: Baltic Sea | collected 2014-06-07T06:48:00 | depth 16,251 m ... | reverse complement strand
GTTACTAATGTTCGGCATGGTCATACTGGAGATTTGTATTGTAAAATATCTGCTGAGACGCCAATCAATTTAACCAAGGAACAAAAAGATTTGCTGGGGCAATTGCAGGAATCGATTCAATTGGGCGGCAGTAAACATAGCCCAAAGGAATGCTCATGGGGCGATAAGATAAAAGGGTTTTTTGACGAGATCGTCTCGTAAAGACGACACAAGCGAGTTTTACTGCGCGATTCCTCGTAGTTAGAGACTTGGTCTTGAAATCGCTCTGGGTCGGATGGATAGCAATACGGGCGATTAGAAAAATAGCAGTTTGATTATAAATCCGATCAAAACAATATTGAGCACCCACTTAATTGATTTCTCGCCTTTTTGTACCTGAAAGCGTGCCCCAAATATCCCCCCAGCAGCCATCCCTACTCCTAGGACGATGCCATGCATCCAGTAAAGTTGAAGTTGGCTTGCAAACACAAATAAGGCAACGATTGTATACACTAACGCGATAAACACTTTGTGGCTGTTGGTTGTAACTAAATCCAGCCCCATAACGCGGTGGAGTATTGGCATCATAATAAAACCGACGCCGATTTGAATAAATCCTCCCCAAAAGCCTGCGCCTATCATTAATAGATGGCCTGCAATCAGTTGGTTTTTGGATGGAATATAGCCGGGTTTTGCTTGGGTGTTTTTCTTACCCGGTTTTATCGACATAACGACCATTACCAGCACCATGATTATGGCAAGCAAAGTATTGAAGTCTTGTTCTGGCATATTAGCCGCGACCCAGGCACCCAGAACAGCACCCGGAATTGCCGCTAAAGCCAGACTTAAGCTGAGTTTGAAATTTGCAAAACCTTGTTTTGCGAAGGCAGAAACAGCGGCGATGTTTTGCGCGATGATTGCAATTCGATTTGTTCCGTTCGCAATTGGCCCCGGGATTCCCATAAAAATCATGATGGGGACTGTTAACAAGGAGCCCCCTCCGGCCATAACATTTAAAAAGCCGCCGACACACCCGACTAAGAATAAAATCACTAACTCAATACCCATTCGCGTATTCTATGGTTATTAACGAGCATTGACGATGATTAGTTTGCTAGGCATGCTCTATATCTTATCGATAATTTAGAACAGTGATTTATGGCGCTCTATTTTCAAGAGTTTGGTGAAACTGACAGCCCGGCGGCACCGTTGGTTATAGTGCATGGTTTATTTGGCTCTTCGGTTAATTGGAGAGCAATGGCACGAAAACTAGCCGAAAAGCGGAAGGTGTATACCGTTGATATGCGCAATCATGGTAAATCCCCACACATGGATATTATGAGCTATGAGGCGATGGCTATGGATTTGGTGCGCTTTATGGACTCGGCCGGATTAAAGCAGGCGGATATTGTTGGGCATAGTATGGGGGGTAAAGCGTCGATGGTGGCAGCATTACTATATCCCGAGCATGTAAAATCACTCGCTGTTCTGGATATTGCTCCAGTAACTTATACCCATAGTTACAGCGAAATGTTAAATGCGATGCTCGCGGTTGATATGACCAAGTGCAGTTCGCGTTCTCAGGTTGAATCAAAACTAAAGAAAGGGATTCCTGATGATTCGACACGATTATTCATTATGCAAAATGTACTTGCCGCAGACGGCGAGCTGACTTGGCGTTTGAATCTTCCAGTCCTTATCGAATATATGGACGATATTATTGGTTTTCCCGCGGCACTTGTTGAAGCGCGCCAGTACGAGGGGAAGGTTGCAATGATTTATGGGAAAAACTCAGATTATGTAAAAGCTTCAGCTGGCCCAGTGGTAAGAGATTACTTTCCAGAGTCGGAATTTATTTCGGTTGAAGATGCAGGGCATTGGATTCACGTTGATCAGCCTGAGTATTTGTTAGAATTGTTACAAAATCATTTGAATTAATTATTAGTTTTTTATGTAAAATCTGCAATTAAACAAGCGATACAACGGTCTGTATGCGCATATGAATAAACAACAAAAATATAGCCTACTAGTTGAGGCGCATTCGACTGATTTATATCGATATGCCCATTGGAAATGCCGTGATCGATTGATGGCGGAAGAAGTCATCCAGGAAACTTTGCTAAGGGCGTGGAAGGGGATCGATAATTTACGCGAGGCAGGTGCTGCGAAAGCTTGGTTGTTCACAATATTTCGTAGGGAATACGCGCGTCAATTCGAACGAAAGCAACTCGATTATTCGGATATAGAGAACATGGACTCTATCGCAAGTACCGAAGGTATTGATGCCTCTGCGCCTGAATCAGCGGCTTTAAAAAAAGCTCTGGCGTCTATCGGTGGACAATATAGAGAACCGTTAGTATTGCAGGTCTTAGGTGGTTTTAGTTGCGACGAAATTGCCAGTATCCTTGAGATTAGTGCCAGTGCTGTGATGACCAGAGTGTTTAGAGCTAAACACAGTTAAGAGCAATTTTAGAAGAAAGTGGAAATGGTAAGGTGAGTCATGGATAAATTAACATTTAGGCGTAAATGTTTGGAAGATCCGCACACGGCCGATCCAGAATTTCGAGAGGCTTGGCGGCATGATTCTGAGCTAGAGGCTTTTCGACAGAGCGTCTTAAAAACTGACGACCAGCTGCGTTCGGCGTTGGATGTACCGCTACCGGAGGGTCTGGCGGCTCGTTTGTAGCTTGCCTGTTTACTCGATGATTCGTGTCGCTTGGGCAGCAAACCGACGCGCAATTGGCCGCGGATGCCCTTTGCTTTAGCAGCTAGCTTCTTGGTGACTATGGTGATCGGCGGTTGGGCAATTAGTGGGTCGATGTTTGGTTCAAATCTGGACTCATCTCAAGCTTTGACGAATGTCGTTGATTCAGGGGGTTCGGTAAATGGCAGTGACGGTGCCTTCTTTGAGCGAGTGAATTTGCAGATTGCTAATGCGGTTGTAGAACATGCGGGCCATGAAAGATGGGGTAGTTTAGACCTTACGCCAGAAAAAGCGGATCGTCTCGCAGAGTTATTTGTGGAATTCGAGCTGCCCAGCACTGCCGCCAATTTTTTGCCGAAGTATGCAGAACATTGCCCTGTTTTGGGGCAACGTACTTTACACGCTTTGTTTAAAGGCGAAAGCAGTGATGTAACACTAGTGGTTCTGCCAGAGCATATGACCGATTTGAACTCTGAAATGCTTGTGGATGACTATTTTGTTCATGTTCAACCTATTGATTCGGGTACTTTGGTACTATCAAGCGAATCGCAGACAGATCTTAACCACAGTTTGTCCCTGTTAACGGCGACATCGACCAGCACCACTGGGTTATTGTCGCTAGCGTTTTAGTTAGCACTTCTAGTTAGCTTTTAACTAGCTTGTTGGGCTGAACGAGGGTCAAAGTATTTCTGTTCTGGTATGGTTTTACTTTAGGGGAGGTTGTTATGCGTAACGCTTTTTTTCTGATTTTAGTCGTCTTTACTTCGGTTTCCACCGCTTTCGGTCAATCAGTAATGGTTGTAGGTGGGCAAGGGTCAGCGAAGCAATGCTTCGACAATGCGACGAATGCCGTCTTGTGGAAAATAGCCAGTATCCAGGATACTAGTGACTGTACTTACGCATTGGATAACGTCTCCTTAAATTTGCGAGACCGAACAGCAACTTTTATTAATCGGGGCGTAATTTATTCGGCTTCGGAAGAGTATGACCTGGCCATTAGCGACTACGAACGTGCTTTGAGCATGATGGCGGATGTCGGTGTCGCTTATTTAAACAAAGGGAATATTATGTTTATGGTCCGTGAGTTTGATGATGCGATCGAACAGTATAATCTGGCCTTACAACACGAAAAAAACAAACTTCATGTGGTGTATTTAAATCGAGGTATGGCATATGAGAATTCGGGTAAGGCTGATCTTGCATACAGCGATTACACAGAAGCCCTCAAGATAATACCTGAATGGCACGAAGCGACGAAAAGAATGGACCGGCTATTACTTCGATATCCAAATCTGAACCGAGCAGGGTAGTAAACACATTGCCGAGTTATTTTCTGGCCTATCAAACGAGATTGTAGGCCCAGAAAACATCTCGGCTTTCGTTTGTGGTTATAACCTCTTTGGTTACAACAAGAAGGTCTAAATCAAAGTTTACCCAGAGTTTAGGCCTTGGGCTCGGATGCCTTGATGGCAAGCGCATGGATGTCTGTCTGCATCATATCGCCAAGCGCTTGATAGATGAGTTGATGGCAGCGCAACTGACGTAATCCCGTGAACTCATCAGCTGAAATAGTTAAAGCATAGTGGCCGCGTCCATCTTTGGCTCCAGCGTGTCCAGCGTGTAGATGACTTTGATCCTCTATATTTAAGTCCTTCACAGTCAGCGCAGCGTGCAATAACTCTGTCATTTTTTGGATTCGTTGCGACATTAATTAATCGATTTGTTTAGTTGAATTTTGAGGATTCGTCTGCCCCATTATCCGCAGTCGAAGGTTTGGTCCCTGATTCTTCATTTAAGATATCGTACTTTCGAGACATCAAAAGCATCAGCGTAACCGCAAAAATCATAGTGATCGGTAGGAAACCAAATAATTTGAAAGCCGCCCATCGCTCTGTTTGAACCTCTTCAGGCAGGTGTGACCCGTAATAATATGCAACATATATATTCACAAACCCCATAACAAAAAAGAACAAAGCCCAAGCGGTATTCATGGTGCGCCACCCTTCCGCAGGCAAATTTAGTCCAGATTCCATCAAGTACTGGATCCCTGGTTTGGCAGTAAACCACTGGGTGCCAAATAATATAATGGTGAACGTCCAGTAAATAACGCTGGGTTTTAGCTTAAAGTAGAATGGGTCTTGTAAATAGAGGGTCAATCCGCCAAAAACGACGATCATCACCGTGGTTAGAATGTGTATAATTTCAAGCTTGTTTTGTAATTTTAGCCAGGTGATTTGAATTAGACCAGCCGCCATAGCAACAGCGGTAGCTGCAAATACATCGTACATTTTTAGAACAATGAAAAATAGCAGTGCGGGTAATAGGTCGAATAAGGCTTTCATTTTGTTTTCAGATAAATGCGTATATGTTTAGAGGTGAGCGAAAATTTGTCATTTGCAGGCGTACCTATCGAGGTGCGTCCAAAAATGAATCTGCGCCGATCAAGCTGACAGCGAATGATATACCGTGTTAGAAATATGTCCAGCGCGCTCGCCAAGAGCGCATGTTAGATTAAGTCTTAAATTGAAAATCAGGATATAACGTGACCACCGATTCCTCACCTATCAGCCCCGCAACAAACCCATTAATTGTGGATGCCCCTCAATATATTGTAGTGGAAGGTGCAATTGGTGTAGGAAAAACCAGTTTGACCCGGAAATTAGCCGATACCTTGGGCTACGAAATGGTACTGGAACGACCAAATGAGAACCCTTTTCTAGAGCGCTTTTATCGTGCACCCAAGCACAATGCTTTACCGACTCAGTTGTACTTTATTTTCCAACGGATAAAGCAGTTACAGGAACTTAAGCAGGATGATATGTTTTCGCTCGGAAGAGTTGCTGACTTTCTGCTGGAGAAAGACTATTTATTTGCTCAGGTAACTTTGGACGATGATGAGTTTCGTCTTTATCAACAAGTTTATTCAAACCTTAAGATCGACGTACCTACCCCTGATTTGGTGATCTATTTGCAGGCGAGTCCAGATGTGTTGATGTCGCGTGTGCGAAAGCGCGGAGTTAAGTATGAAGCAGATATCCATCCTGATTATTTACGTAAACTTTCTGACGCTTATACGGCTTATTTTCACCGATACGTTGAATCGCCATTGCTCATCGTGAACGCATCGGAAATGAATTTTGTTGAACGCGAAGAACATTATTTAGCCTTGGTTGAGCAGATTGCAATTACACGCAGTGGGCGTCACTTTTTTAACCCTTTAGTTGAGGCTTTATGAAGCCAGTTACTGTTAGTACGCTTTCTAGCATGAAAGCTGCTGGCGAGAAGATCGCCATGCTTACTGCCTACGATTATAGCTTTGGGCACTTGGTTGACCAATCTGGTGTTGATGTGATCTTGGTGGGTGATTCGCTCGGTATGGTAATTCAGGGCCACGATACTCCTGTGCCAGTCACAGTGGATGACTGCGCCTATCATTGCCGCTGTGTGTCTCGTGGTGTTGAACGCGCCATGATTATTGCTGATTTACCATTTGGCGCTTATCAGGCCAGCATTGAGCAAGCATGGACTAATTCTGTTCACTTGATGCAAGCTGGCCGTGCCCATATGGTGAAACTCGAAGGTGGAGAGCTAATGGCCGAGACAATTGACCATATTACGTCGCGTGGTATACCCGTATGTGGACATATTGGGCTTACGCCTCAGTCGGTACATCAACTCGGAGGGTTCAAGGTCCAGGGGCGAGAACCAGATGCCGCGAAACGATTGAAGAATGACGCGGCCGCTCAGCAAGAAGCTGGCGCCTCGATGATTGTGCTTGAAGCCGTACCTGCTAGTTTGGCAAAAGATATTTCTGAGAGCCTCGATATACCAACTATTGGAATCGGTGCTGGTGTGCACTGTGATGGCCAGGTGCTGGTGCTTCAGGACATGCTCGGTATATACCCCAAGCAAAGTCCTAAATTCAGCCGTAATTTTATGTTGGACAATGACGATATTGGTGCTGCGATTGAAGATTATGTCGCTTCAGTAAAGGACTCTCGATTCCCGGCGGTCGAGCACAGTTTTAAGTAAGTTGCTTTTTTACGGAATGGGTTGACTACATGCCTGCCTCTAAAGTTTATAGAAAGTAGTTGATTCAGTGACCAAGGCAAATATTTCTAACAATGTCGTTGATGGATTGACGATTTTAGATTTGTCTCGCGTGCTGGCAGGGCCATATTGTACTCAGGTTCTTGCAGACCACGGCGCTGAGGTGATTAAAGTCGAGTCGCCGATTGGTGACCATACGCGCTATTGGGGGCCGCCGATTCAAGATGGTACTGCTGCGTATTTCACAGGTTTAAATCGAAATAAGCGTTCTATTAGTTTAGATCTCACTACTGACGACGGTAAGGGTATTTTGCTTAAGCTGATTGAGTCTGCCGACGTTCTGATCGAAAACTTTAAGCCCGGAACAATGGAAAAGTGGGGCTTGGGTTATGAAAATGTGTTGAAGGATCGATTTCCAACTCTCGTTTACTGCAAAATATCGGGCTTCGGCGAAACGGGTCCGTTGGGAGGTTTACCCGGTTACGATGCGGTAATTCAAGCAATGAGTGGATTGATGTCTATTAACGGTGAGGAGAATTCAACACCGCTACGAATTGGCATTCCTATCGTTGATATTGCTTGTGGTTTGTATGCCTCCGTTGGCATTCTTATGGCGCTCAACGAGCGTGCAAGTTCTGGCGCCGGCCAACTTATCGACATCTCGCTTTTCGATACAGCGTTGTCGATAGTGCATCCTCATGCAGCGAATTATTTAATGTCAGAAGTTGACCCGGTTCCTTCGGGTAATGCGCACCCAAATATAAGTCCCTATGATAAATTTCCAACGCGCACATGTGACATTTACCTCGGGATAGGCAATGACTCGGCTTTTCGATCTTTATGCGCCCATTTGAAAATAGACTCCGTGGCTGAAGATCCTCGGTTTGGAAGCAATGAAAAACGCGTTCTCAATAAGAGCGCACTGCGCTCGATATTAGTCGAATCTATGCAGGGCTTCGATGGGCAAGAGCTCGCAGATCAATTGCTAAGAGCCGGGCTGGCTGCAGGGCCAGTGAGAACAGTGCGTGAGGCGTTGGCAAGTGAGCAAGCTATCTCCAACGGTTGTATGCTCGAAGCAGATGATTACCGTGGTGTTTCAACGCCCCTACATATGCAGCGCCCGACTGCTTCAGGGCTTAAGCACAAACCGCCACGGCTTGGAGAACACACGCGCGAAGTTTTGCGAGAACTGGGTTTTGATTCTCAGCAGATTGACCAGCTATTCAATGATGCGGTAGTTAAAGAAAACGATGCATGATCGAGCCAAATTCAGTATTGGAAGACCCGTGCTAATCGGTAGGTTTTGATTATGAAATGGATAGCTTTTTTATTAATTATTGCGGTCTGCGGGTGTGCGGACAACAACAAAGAACCATCCACGTTTGCAATTGCAACGGCTACCACTGGCGGGCTTTATTATCCGTTTGGCGGCAGTATGGCGTCCATTTGGTCAAACCAGCTTGAAGGGATCAATGCCAAGGCCGAGGTAACTGGAGGGTCCGTTATCAATGTTATTCAGGTTTCTCGGCATGAAAGTGAAATCGGTATCGCTATGGGTGACGTGGTGACTGATGCCTATTTAGGACAAGGTAATTTTTCACAACCATTGCCGCTACGGGTTTTGTTTACCGCCTATCCAAACATTGTGCATATCATGGCACTTGAGGGTAATGGTATACAAGGGCTAGCTGATTTGGTGGGTAAGCGAGTATCTCTAGGCGCTGCAGGCTCGGGAACGGCGGCAGCAGCAGAGAATATTATATCTGGAGTGGGCATGTCTCTGGACGATCTAGCTCTTAATTACCTTGGCTTTGGAGAGACCACCACAGCACTAAAAGATGGTGTTATTGATGCCGGTTTTATTTTTGGGGGGTTAGGAGTGGCCGCTGTAGCGGAGTTAGCGGTAACTAGAAATTTACGTCTGATACCGCTATCTGAGTCTGAGTTGAGTGCGATAGTCGAAAAATTCCCAGCGTACAGCGGCTATGATATACCTGCAGGTACTTACGATAAGATCGAGCACGATGTGCATACGTTAGGTGTATGGACTGTAGTTGTGGTGCATAGTGATATGGCCGAGAACACGGCTTACCAGCTCACATGTACGATCTACCGCGAACGCGAGCAACTTATTAAAGTCACTCAAGCGGCCAAAGACACTGCGCTTGAAAATATCCATCAACTAAAAGCCGTGCCACTGCATCCAGGTACATTACGTTACTTGGCGAACCCAGACGCACCGTGCGTAGATGATCCAGCCGCTTAATCATTTTCTTGATCGTTGGCTGACACCGACCAGCCGTTTGGTGATTGGTGTTGCCGTAGCCTTATCTATATTTCAAATCTGGCGACCATTAGCCGGCTTTATTCCCGCAGGTATGCTGCCTATGGAGCATATCCTGGGACTAATGCCCGCAACCTATTTTCGGCCGTTACACCTTTCTTGGATTCTATGTGTAGGGTTTCTGGTTTACCCGCTAGCGGGTCGCCTACGGTGGTTGGATCTATCCGCGATTGCTCTAGTTTTGTGGTCGTCTGCACGTATTCTCAGGTTTGACTATCAAGGGCTCGACCATTTATTAAATGGTCTGTCGGTTGTGGATCATGTGGCGGGACTAGTCATGATTTTGGCGACGCTTGAGATGGCTCGCCGTTCAGTTGGCTTGGTGATGACGATAATCGGATTGGGTTTCATTCTTTATGGAGCATTCGGGAACTATTTGCCAGATGTTTTAGCCACGCGAGGTTTCAGTTTCGAAAGGATTGTGCGGTTTCAGGTGTTCACCGCCGCCGGGATGTACGGCGCACCAATAGGCATTGCAGCTGGCGCGGTTTTTAGCTTTGTGTTGTTCGGTGCGTTCTTGCAGGCAACTGGTGCAGGAAAGTTTTTTATTGATCTTTCCTATGCGGCCGCAGGCCGTTATCGCGGAGGGCCGGCCAAAGCGAGCGTATTAGCGTCGGCAATGATGGGGTCTATTTCAGGCAGTGCGATTGCCAACACCGTGTCGACCGGGTCACTCACCATCCCGATGATGAAACAACTGGGTTACAAGCCAGCCCAAGCAGCAGGTATCGAAGCCGCCGCCTCAACGGGTGGGCAGATCATGCCGCCAATCATGGGTGCTGGCGCTTTTGTAATGGCGGAATTCACCCGAATCTCCTACAGCGATATCGTATGGATGTCACTTATTCCTGCGATCCTATTCTTTCTCTCGGTCTTGCTATACGTCCATATTATGGCGGTTAAGGGCGGGTTTAAAGGTATGACAGACACCATCGCCACACGTCATGTCTTAATACAAGGCGTGCACTTTATTCTGCCATTAGCGCTGATTATATTCTTGTTGTTACAGGACTATTCACCAGCACTTGTAGGGGTGGTTGGCTGCGTGACCGTTGCAGTGGCTAGTCTACTAAGGGTGCATACACGGGTAGGGTGGGCTGCAATTGGCAAAGCCTTACACCAAGGTGCAATCATGGCTGTGCCAATATCTGTAGCGTGTGCGGTAGCGGGTATTGTCGTAGGTGTGATAGGGCAAACCGGCATAGGATTGCAATTCACAGAGTCGGTTATTTCGCTCAGTGGGGGACAGCTTTGGTTAGGTCTTGGGCTGGTTGCCGTTGCTGCTTTGGTATTGGGCATGGGGCTGCCCGTTACGGCAGCATATATCGTCTTATCAGTAATGACGGCGCCCGCACTACAGGAGTTAGGTCTGGCACTGATAACTGCTCACATGATCATTTTTTGGTTGTCGCAAACGTCTAATATTACTCCGCCCATCGCGCTAGCCGCATTCGCAGGAGCCGGTATTGCGGGTGCGCCGCCGATGCGATCTGCAGTAGAGGCGTTTAAACTTGCCAGCGGGTTGTTTGTGATCCCGTTAATGATGGCGTACACGCCTTTGCTACTAGATGGTGTGAATGGTTGGGGAGATGTCTTATTTGCTGCTCTTTTAACACTTAGTCTGATTGTGACTATAGCCATGTTAAGTGAACGATTTTTATTCGACGTGGTTACATTGCCTTATGTGCTCGTTGGCCTCGTGGCGATCGGCTTATTGTTAGTGCCTCAGACTTGGGTTCGGATTGTCGGTATAGCAGTAGTTCTAGCATTGATTTTGCTGAATTACCGTGCAAGCCGAAGCAAATCAGACTATCGGTAAATTTGTCAAATTGAATTGCCAAGACCTTGGATTATTACGTGCGCAAATACGTTTGGCTAATTCTCGTTCTAACTACATTGATTAAAGTTTCGATTCTTGAATCCCTAATTAGTCTTGACGGCCACCGGATTCGCGTTTGTAGTTTTTGTCGATGTACCAACTCATGTATTCGAGCATTGTGACCGGATCGTAAGCGGTTGGGTGTTCCGCTGATACGCATGTTTCCAGAGGCGTAGCGAGTGTATCGGCATTCGGATTATAGAACATCGCCATTGAGTAACGATCACGGGAGGGCGCTATAACGCGATGTGGCGTCGCGAGAAACCGTCCATTTGTCCAGCGATTCAGAAATTCGCCAGTATTAACTAGAATGCCACCTTTAGTGGGTGTTGCGGGCAGCCAGTCCCCATTTGGCAACAAGATTTCGAGCCCTGGTACGTCCGATAGAGGCAAAAGGGTCATGAAGCTGTGATCCGAGTGAGGGGAAATGCCGTATTGGTTCTCTGCTGGTTCGACGGCCGGATAATAGGAATTCCGTGTCCACCACATCGGTTCGGTGAAGAATTCGGCGAAGTAGTCTTGAGGTAAATTGAGCGCACTAGCATAAAGGGGCAGCAACGCCGAACCAAGGTTTGACAAAGGCTTTTGGTAGGCAAGCATTGCATCCTGAAAACCCGGCAGGTTTTTCGGCCAGGGGTTAGGGCCTGCAAAGCGCATTCCGTGCTGTATCGCTGGATCATCCAGCGGACGCTCTCTTGCAAGTGTGATGGTCTCGTTAAGGTCAGGTTGGGTGTTAACGTTAATAGTCGACGTTACATAGACAGTTGTCTTGGCGGGAATATAGCCAACTGACTTTTGGTCGATGCGCAATGCGAGTTTTTCTTCGAGCGGTAGTGAGAAAAATTCCCGCAACGCAGTATATGCACGATCTATCACATTTTTCGGTACACCGTGATTTATTACGACATAGAATCCGATTGTTTCCTGAATTTCACGCAGTCTAGACGCAAGCTCTTCAAGAGATTTTGTATCTCCTGCAAGATAGGGCCCGAGGTCGAGCGTAGGTATTTTGTTCACAGGTGCTGGGTAAACCTCTGCCTAAAAGGTTAATTCGGTTTAAGTTCTTTCAGGCTACGGGATCCCTAGTTTTGAGCGCTAACCCACCGATTAGTGTTAGCGCTCCAACCAGCGTGAGCAAACCAGTCAAGCCTGTTTTTTGTTCATCTTGAATCTTCGATCTCAATGGGCGTTCTTTACTGGCTTGTTTTTGCTGAATGGCCCTCTGAGTAGATTTACTTTACGGGCCAACAACATTATTAGCGTTCTGCCGTTTCGTGCTTAGGCGAGAGCCTGCACAAAATCAGACATTTTTTTACGCATTGCCTGATCGGGCATTTCACCGTAAGCGGCTGTCATATTGTCGATAATGTGGCCGGGGTTGCTGGTCTCCATGACGACACTGGTCATGGCGGGGTTACCTAGAATCCATTTCAATGCATACTGGGCCCAACTTTCAATGCCAATTTCCTTGGCAAATTCTGGAACTTCCACGCCAGATACAATATTAAAGAGGGCACCATCTTCACCTGCTTTAAACGCTTCGACGCCAATCATTGCAATGCCCAGGTCTTGTGCCAACGCCATAACATCTTGTTCTTCTGGCCCTTGTTGAAAAAGCGAGAAGCCAATCATCACGAAGTCGGGTTTTTCTTCGCGCATAAAATCTTTGAGGCCGCTGAAATCAGGTTCGCGGGTACGGCTTACACCAATGTAGCGAGCCCGGCCTTCGGCTTTAAATTCTTTAACTACCGGATACTTGTTGGGCATATCCCTCATATTGTGCACAAGCAGTAGATCGACCGGATCTTTCCCTAAGACTTCAATCGCTCTTTCAGCTTCAAAAATACCGATATCTCTTCCAACATCAGTAGCGGGATGAGAAATTTTTGTGGTTAAGAACAGGTCATTCTGTATGCCACCCATGTCATTCATGATCTCACCAAAAACTGGATAAGGTTCATTTTCGCGAAAGAAGGCTGGTGTGTCACAAAGGCGACCACCCATGTCTATTACCGTTTGAAGTAATTGCTGCGATGCCTCTTTTCCACCTTCTTCCGGATACTTCCAGAAGTTAGCTGGGCCGCCGACGCCAACGACGGGGAGAGCTTCAAGGGTTCCCGGAATGTAACGCTTAACAATGTCACCCGTTGGAGGTGTATGTTGTGCTATAGCGCTCAACGGCAACGAGCCTACTGCAGCCGCCGCTGCTGTCTGACCTAAGAACTGACGGCGATTAATTGATTTTGAAAATGACATGTTAGAGATTCCCCAAAATTGGCAAATGTTAGCGAGTTATTTCTGATTGCTGGTTAGCATTCGAGTGCGAGCATAAAAAGAAAGTATAATTTATATTCTCCATAAAATAATCACTTTTAAGTGAAGCTTTTACACTACTAGGTATTAAAGTGGCTCTAAAGTGGGGTCAGATTCGATCGAAATCGCTAATGTTCAAATGTCCGTTATATACTGCGATTTCAACCGGTCGACGCAACACATTGGTTAA
>ERZ887942.1936-NODE-1936-length-13470-cov-12.190608_pt1 | contig 13470 bp, 18 predicted proteins | sample MGYA00521099_ERZ887942 | MGnify/ENA primary metagenome ERZ887942 (study PRJEB32303, sample SAMEA104408605) | aquatic metagenome | biome: Brackish water; feature: Pelagic; material: water | place: Baltic Sea | collected 2014-06-07T06:48:00 | depth 16,251 m ... | reverse complement strand
TTACTGGGCTAAAATAAAGGCTGAGAGAGAAGCTAAAAAAGAAGCAAAAAAGACAGAAAAAAAATAACTAACTACAACGCATTACTTCAGCAGTGGTCCATAATCACTGCTGAAGAATTCATACAATTCACTAGCTTTTAAAAATACAACATGTATTAAGGGGCGCATTATGGAATTAAAGTTAAGAAACATTGCAATTATTGCTCACGTCGACCACGGCAAAACTACTTTGCTGGATAACATTATGAAGCAAAGTGGAATGTTTAGAGACAACGAAGCTGTTGCAGAACGATTAATGGACTCTGGAGATTTAGAAAAAGAAAGAGGAATTACGATTCTTGCAAAACCAACTTCGGTAACTTGGAAAAATGTTCGTTTAAATATTATCGATACACCGGGCCACGCTGACTTTGGTGGAGAAGTGGAACGTGTTTTAGGAATGACGGACGGAGTTATTTTATTAGTCGATGCAGCTGAAGGACCAATGCCTCAGACAAAATTTGTTTTAGGAAAAGCTTTGAAGCAAGGTTTAAGACCCATTGTAGTCATTAATAAAATTGACAGACCAGACGGAAGACCAAAAGAAGTTATTGATGAAGTGTTTGATTTATTTGTTTCTTTAGATGCTACAGATGCACAGTTAGATTTTCCTATTTTATATGCATCGGGGAGAGCAGGATGGTGTACGAAAGAATTAGAAGATCCAAGAGAAAACTTGCATCCTTTATTAGATTTAATTTTAGCCCATGTTCCAGAACCAAAAGTAGAACAGAATAGACCTTTTGCAATGCTAGTTACTTTGCTTAGTTCTGATTCTTATTTAGGAAGATGTTTAGTTGGTCGAGTGATTCATGGATCAGCAAAAATAAACGACACGGTCAAAGCAATGAATTTACAAGGTGAAGAGGTAGACACGGGAAGATTAACAAAACTTTTTACTTTTGCCGGAACAGACCGGATTCCTGCTGAATCAGTTTCAGCTGGTGATATTGTTTGTATTGCAGGTTTAGCAGATGCTTCGGTAGCGGATACGATTTGCGATATCAGTGTAACTGAACCTTTAAAATCAACCCCAATTGATCCACCTACGATGTCGGTCACCATTACCGTCAACGATTCTCCATTTGCAGGAAAAGATGGAAAGAAAGTTACCTCAACAGTAATTCGCGAAAGATTAATGAAAGAAGCAGAAAGTAATGTTGCGATTACGTTTAAAGAAAATGATGGAAGAGATGCATTTGAAATAGGGGGTAGAGGAGAATTACAAATTGGCGTGTTGATTGAAACGATGAGAAGAGAAGGATTTGAACTTACGGTATCTAGACCAAAAGTTTTATTTCAAACAGAGGGTGGACAAAAATTAGAACCAATGGAAGAGGTTACCATTGATGTCGATGAAGAATACGCAAGTAACGTTATTGATAATATGAATCAGCGAAAAGCGGAAATGACCGACATGAAAGATACAGGTGCAGGAAAAAAACGAATTATTTTTAAAGCACCATCGAGAGGATTAATTGGTTATCAAAGTAGATTTTTAACAGATACAAAAGGAACAGGTGTATTAAATAGAATTTTTCATTCGTATGGTCCTTTCAAAGGAGAAATTGTTGGCAGAAGAAACGGAGCTTTAATTTCTATTGATTCTGGAAAAGCGGTAGCCTTTGCTATTTTTAACCTTCAAGATCGTGGTCGAATGTTTATCGAACATAATACGGAAGTTTACACAGGCATGATTGTAGGAGAGCATTCAAGAGATAATGATTTAGAAATCAATGTCATGAAAGGTAAGAAATTAACTAATATGAGAGCTTCTGGTTCAGATGAAGCTGTAACATTAGTTCCTCCCGTTAGAATGAACTTAGAGGAATTAATGGCTTATATTAATGAAGATGAGTTATTAGAAGTTACACCTAAATTTTTACGATTAAGAAAAAAATATCTAATCTCTCACGAGCGCAAACGTTTTTCTAAAGCCTCCGCTTAATAATTCACAAGCAGTGTTAGTAAGTACAATAAATTCAAGAGAATGTTCTTGTTTTGATTCTGTTTAAGACTCTTTTTGAAACTGTTACGTGCTCAACTTATTCACTTTGTGAATAGTTTTTTCTTTAAGCTGCTCTGGATAACTTTAGTTCATTCCAAATTTGATCTAAAGAATCGACCAAATACTTCATCTTCTCATCGTTATGATATGGAGTGGGAGTAAATCGTAATCGTTCAGTGCCTTTGGGAACAGTTGGATAATTAATTGGCTGAACATAAATAGAAAAATCATTTAATAAAATATCCGAAATTTCTTTGCATCGAGCAGAATCTTTTACCAATACAGGAACAATATGACTTTCGTTTTTAATAATAGGTAGATTTTTTTCCAACATGAGTTTTTTTAAAGTTTTAGCTCTTTCGTATAATTCTAATCTTAAGGAATGATTGTTTTTTACAAATCGAATACTTGCAACTGCAGCAGCAGCGATAGAAGGAGGCATCGAAGTGGTAAAAATAAATCCTGGTGCAAAAGATCTTATAACATCCGTAATATTTTTACTTGCAGCAATGTAACCGCCCATCAAACCAAATCCTTTTGCTAACGTTCCTTCAATAATATCTAAGCCTTCGGTTGCATTGCATTGCTCTGATAGACCTCCACCATGTTCACCATACAAACCAACTCCATGCACTTCATCTAAGTAAGTGAGTGCATTATATTTTTTTGAAACTCTTATAATGTCTTCTAAAGGACAAAAATCTCCATCCATGGAGTAAACGGATTCAAAGGCAACAATTTTGGGTTGCTCTTTAGGAGATTGTTTTAATAAATATTCTAAATGATCGACATCATTGTGTTTCCAAATTTGTTTATCGGATTTTCCATTTTTAATTCCTTCAATCATCGAAGCATGATTATTTGCATCCGAATACACCATGCAATTTGGTAAAAATCTTGCCATGGTACTCAAAGCACATTCATTGGCAATGTAACCAGATGTAAATATTAAAGCAGAATCTTTTTTATGAAATTTGCAAAGTTCTTTTTCTAATTCAACGTGATAGTTTGATGTTCCAGATATATTTCTTGTTCCACCAGCACCAGCACCTACAGCTTTTGCAGCGTTGACAAATGCATCAATTACTTCTGGGTTTTGTCCCATGCCAAGATAATCGTTGCTACACCAAATCGTAACATCGGATTTAATGCCCATCTCATTGCTAAAAACTGCCTTAGGAAACTCTCCAAGCTTTCTAGTGATATTATTAAATACTCTATACCTTCCTTCACTTCTTAATTGGCGAAGAGCATTTTCAAAAATATGGTTATAGTCAAATTTCATTTTGCAGGAATTTATACAAGACTAAAATTAAATAATCTAATTAAGTTTTGGAGATATAACTTTTCCATTTTCTAATTTTGGCGGAGTATATTGCAAACCAGCGGGTGCGTCATAAGCGAACCGATAAGAAACTAAAACAATTAAGAGCAAAAGAAGACTTGCAGAAGCAAGTTTTACAATAGGCCATTGCTTAGGAGTTTTTTTTACCAGCACATTGGAAATATAGTAGAGTAAAAAAGGGGTAACAATGGATGCAATGATAAGAATTTTTTTTAACATTTAATTTTAGTGTAAGAAATTATTTGGTGTCTCAGCATAACTCCGTAAAGGATTAAGATGGCCAAATAAGGAACGAATGCTGAGACGGGTTGTTGTATAGCAAATTTTTTGGAAAAAATTATGACAAAAATTATTTTTTTTAAATTGCAACAAAATCACAGTTTTATTGACCTTTTGACTGAAGAAAGCCAACAAAACCTGAAAAACCTGCAATGATCATTTGTCCTTCTAAGGAAAAAATAAATTGAGGATAGATACCCATGAGCCACCAGCCGCCTAAAATTAAAATGTACCAAATAAGGCTAATTTGGATACTTTTTCTGATCGTTTTCCAGTCAATTTCTTTGATTTTTTCTTCATCCATAACAAAAGGTTAAGGCAATTTAATAACGAAGTCATCTATTTTTAGGATGGGAGATATATCAAATTAACATATAAAAAATCTGCCGAATAAGGGTAAAAAATTCTTATGACAAATACATTAAAAATAAATTTATTTAGCCTTTCTTGCATAGCGATTTTAGGATTTGCTATGTATTTTGTGGCTTAAAATAAAGCTTAATTGCCAATTGACACTTTTGTAAAAAAGCGTAAATTGACCTATGCATATTATGTATAGGTGATATGCGCCATCCACATGGATACAAAAAGTGGCTCATCTACATGAGTTAAAAGTAGGTAAACTTTTAACAAGAGGTACTTAAGATGGATATAAAATCACACTTACTAAAAAGCTATAGTGCTACGCACGATGCTGAGCAAAAAAGAAAAGTTTTGCAAAAAAGTGTTAAAGCGGTTGCCGTAAATGCTAATGGTACGCCTGGCTATATGGTGAAAGAGGGTTCTAACAAAGGAAAAATTTTAGGACACCTAGCTACTAAATCTAATAATAATTTTTAAATTTTTTTTTAACCAAGGGTAATTTTATTACCCTTGGTTATATATTGCTTAAGCAAGATATTTTTTAAAGAATAATATTGTTCTCTCCCAAGCAAGATTAGCTGAAGCTTCATCGTAGCGTGGTGTGCTATCATTATGAAATCCATGATTCACTCCTGGATACATGTGAGCGGTATAATTTTTTTTATGTTGTTTTAAGGCAGCTTCATACACAGGCCAACCTTCATTAATTCTTCTATCGAGTTCTGCAAAATGTAGTAATAACGGTGCCTGAATTTTTGGTACATCTTGTTCAGCAGCTTGTCTTCCATAAAAAGGAACCGAAGCATGTAATTCAGGGTAAGCAACTGCCAAAGCGTTACAAACTCCTCCTCCATAACAAAAACCTACACAACCAACTTTACCAGTTCCAATTTTTTTACTACGTAAAAATTCATAACCTGCGAAAAAGTCATTCATCAATTTAACTGGATCTACTTGTTTTTGTAGTTCTTTTCCTTTTTCATCATTTCCAGGATAACCTCCTTGAGAAGTTAAGCCATCTGGTGCTAGTGCTACAAAACCAGCTTTAGCAACTCTTCGTGCTACATCTTTTATATAAGGGTTGAGTCCCCTGTTTTCATGAATGACTAATACAGCAGCAGTTGTGCTAGTCATCGTTGTGGGTTCAACTAAATAGCTTTTTACTTTGTTATTTCCTAGCGGAGAGTCATACGTAACATAGCTTGGTTTAATTGCTGGATCATTAAAATTCACCTGTTCCGCATAAGCATAGTTCGGGCTTAATAGTTTTAAAATACCAAGTGCTGTAATTCCACTGACGGTAAAGCGGTTGGCTTCTTTTAAAAATTCTCTTTTGCTTATTTTTCCATGAGCATAAAAGTCATATAGATCCAATAATTTTTGATCAAAGTCTTTAGCGGTGAGTCTGTTCATAGATTAGATATTAAATTAGAAGTTTTTCTTGTAAAGATTATTTATAGTAGTACAAAAAAGACGTTAAAGTTATTAACTTAAACAGGTAACAACTATGGGCAAAAGTAAAGACGTAAAAAAAGAAAAGAAAAAGCCTAAGAGTACTGCGCCTAAACAAAGCAAGTCTAAGAAGCAGTATTAGTTAGGTAAATCACAAAAGGACATTAACGAAAATTAGTGTCCTTTGTAAAAATAAGAAAAATACAATGATTAAAGATAATCTATATTGGATATTATTAGGACTTGCTCTTGGTTTTGCTGTTTATTTAGTTGATAAATATATTTTCTAATTTTTCTCATCCCTATTCATGCAGCTAGCTATACTTGCAAAACTTATAGAAGTTATTTTTCCAGTTTTTTTTATTATTGGAGTTGGATATTGGATTGGAAAAAAAAATCCAAACTTCGATACCAATTTCATCACTAGTTTTTCAGGATCGATTGGTGTTCCGAGTATGTTGTTTTATTCGTTAACTTCTACCAGTTTAGATTTTTCTGTTTTTTTTAAGTTTGCCATGATCACAGCTTTGTTTGTTGCTTTGTTTGCAGTAACCGGAATTATTATTTTACTTATCTTAAAAAGAAATATTTTAATGGAGCTACCGCCATTAATTTTACCGAATACAGGAAATATTGGTCTACCTTTGTGTTTGTTTGCCTATGGCGCAAGTGGTTTTTCCATTGCAAGTTCGATTGCTGCAATGATTATGTTGTTTCACTTTACTATTGGAATTTTCTTAGCAAGTGGCAAACTTTCTTTGAAGCCACTGGTAACCTCCGTTCCAATGTATGCTATTTTTCTAACGGGAGGTATTTTATATTTTCAAATACCAGTTCCGCAATTCATCATTAATACGACGATGCTAATTGCTTATGCTACTATTTTTTTAATTCTGACATCTTTGGGAATTGCTTTAACCAAATTACAAGCAGTTAACTTTAAAGGTAATTTGGCTATATCATTAGTACGATTAATTTCTGGACCGATCATTGCTTTTATTATTATTCGTTGGCTGAATTTAGAAAGTTATCAAGCAGGCGCTTTATTAATTCAGTGTTCAATGCCTTCTGCTGTACTTACGTATCTAGTGGCAAAAATGTATTCACCCAAAGAGCATGTAGATAATATTGCAAGTGTTATTGTTACCTCCACAACTATTAGTTTGGTTACAACACCCATCATTGTCTTTATTGCTTTGAATTATTTTTCTTAAACCTGTTTCGTTTGTAGTATTTGTAAAATTCCTTTTACATTTTTTCGTTGTCTCGATTTTTTTATTTTTTGTTGGTAGGTTTTTCTTTTTCGCTTCGTTTTCATAAACCTTGGTTTTTGCTATTTCTTTCAGCCTTTTTTGATACTAGCAAAGGAAGAATAATGAGGGCGAAGACAATTATCCCAGCTAGCAGGGATAAAAGAAACCAATTCATTTTGATTTTTCGAAGGTTTTTGCGTTTTGTAGAATAGCTTCTACCTTTTTATAATTTTCTGCTGATAGTGTTTTTTTAGGATCAAAGTAAGCTTTTTCAATTTTACTCATGTCGAAGTTAATTTCTTCTAATAATTTCATGCCCTGATCATAATTGCGTTGCATAGAAAAAGCCAAACCCCTTAATTTGATATCATTTTTTTCCCTAGCAATAAGTTTTGAAATAGCACTAACTTCTTTTAAGTGTTGAAAAGCTTTTTCTTCAATTTGTTTATTTTTTGATTTGAAGATATTTGAAATAAAATTAAACACCATGTAGCTCCTTAAGGGTTAAATTATCAAAAGTTAGATCAAATGTCTAAATTTAAAATAATGAGACGATATAACGATGCAACACAAATCCAACAACTAGCAAGATAACACCAATCGCATAAATCAACCAAAAATTCATACCAAGACTTTTAGCAAAAAAGAAAGGTAGAAAAAAAAGGTATGAGATAGGAACCCCTATTAAAATACTTTTGGCAAACGTGATACTGGTTTCTGGATTTTTATGTTCTAGATAAGAAAAAACTAATGCGATTAAACTTGCAAGCGGTAAGGCAATAATAAATCCTGACAGCTCTGGTTTTTTTCCCGACAACCAACTAGCAAAAGCTATAACGACTGCTGCTAATAAAACTTTTAGAAAAAAAAGCATATTATCTTTTTATAGTTATTAATTGGTAACTTTTATTTAAAAGATTCTTTAGGCATAAATTGTATTACATTGCCTCGGTAGTATTCAAATAGTGCTGGGCTTTCTCGGTAGATATTACCACAAGCAAAATTTCTTTGTTCTTCTGTTAATTTAATATCTTTATTATTTAAGTGCTCTAAGCAATTTCCCATATAGCGAAAGCTTCGATACTGTTGTTCAATTTGTAAGCCAACTAGTAAAAAAATTCCAAGACAAATTCCTACTCCTGCATATGCCTTCATAAAATATCCAGCACATTTCAAGATTTGCGGACAGTTGCTAGACCACGGACAGGTTTTGTTTTCTTCTTTTTTTTTCATTTATTTTTTGAACTTATCTTGATTTGAATAAATTAGAAACAAATTTTGCCACTTCGTTTTAATCGTGCTATGCTTATTGAAATTAAAGGAGAAACAATGTCAGCAACTTACAAATGTCCAAAATGCAACATGGCTGTTAATGCTAGCTGCGCTAATTGTAACGAACCATTAGTCAATGACACATTAGATGTGAATGGAACACAAGTGCAAATATCCAAATGTCCAAAATGCCAAGGGAAAATTAAATCTCCTATGTGTTGTGGCCAGGATATGACTTGTTCGGTTTAATTACTTTATTTATTTAGAAATTCTAGTTCTTCGTCTGTATAGGGGATCATTCAGGGTTTTCTTGTTCTTTTGGAATTGCCAACTCAACAAACTTTCGGGGGAGAAAATAATTTTAAATTGGCAAATCCAAAAGAATAATTGTTTATACTTTTAAATTAGCCATCTCATAGTCCTATTATTGGGCATCAGATATGTTTATTTGACATATCAAACAACCCAAAGTGTCGCTATTTTTCAGTCTAAACAGAGATACTTTCATCAATCATTTCTACTTTTGCTCATCTTAATGGTATTATTTTTTTTATGAAAAAAATTACTATCGTTGGAGCTGGTTTTTCTGCTGCTGTGTTATCTGCTTTACTTAATCAGCACGATCTTACTATCGTAGATAAGGGAAGAGGACCTGGTGGTAGATCTTCTGCACGAAGAGTGGATGGGGTAGGAGTTTTTGATCATGGGTTACAGTATGTTCATCCTAAACATAATGAGTTTCAATTATTTCTAGATGAGCATTTGTCTAGTCATATTCATAACTGGCAAGGCTACTTCTATGAAGATGGCAAACAGATGGACGAAGATAAAATTAGATATGTTGGAAATACTGGAAACAATGATTTTGTAAAACATTTGCTAGCAAAGAACACAAGTTACCAAAAAGAATTAGCTTCCCTAAAACAGAATAGCTCTGGTTGGGATTTGTCATTTAAAGATGGTTCAGAAACATCTGCACACAATGTAATTTTAACCATTCCTTTAGAACAGTGCCGTGTGTTACTCGAGCCACTTAAATTAGCAATTCAATTAGAAGGAGGGATGCAACCTATCTTTAGTGTGATGTTAGCGCTGAATACATCATCTGGGATAAAAGGATCAGGACATATCATTCATAATAATTCAATTATTGGTTGGTGCGCCAACGAAAGTTCCAAGAACAGAGACAACAATAATAGCAATTTAGAATTATGGAGTATTCAAAGTACAATTGAATATGCAAAAAATAATTACAAACATTACCGAGAAAAAAAAGAAGCAATGTTACAAGAAATGATAAAAGCTTTTACTGATCATTTTCAGTTAGAACAATTAGATATTCATTATCAGAATATACATGGTTGGCTTTATGCTTATAATGAACAACCGAAAACAGAAAAATATATTTGGTTACCAGAAATTGGCCTTGGTATTTGTGGAGATTGGATGGCTGGGCCAAAAGCTGAAAACTCTTGGCAAAGTGCAAGTTTATTAGCCAAGGCAATTATGAAAGATGATACATGAAAAAGTTTAAAGATGGCTTAACATGGGCTTTTTTTGTGGTTTTGATGCTTTGGTGTGCTTATCATTTGCTTGGTTTAAACCTGTTATGAAAAAGTTTATGAAAACTTTTTTTATTATAATTATTTTGTGTATCGTATTTGTTTTTGCCAAATACCTTGGACAATTTATGATTTAGGAAAATAATGAGTACAAAAAATATTGGTTGGAATTTTGATAATAGCTATTTGCAGTTACCAGAAATCATGGCAACGAAATACTCACCTGTTCCAGTAAAAGAACCAAAAGTAATTATCTTTAACCATACTTTAGCAAAAACATTAGGGTTAGATTTTTCCTCCTTAACCGAAGAAGAAAAAGCAAAATTATTCTCTGGCAATTCCATCCCTGACAATACCCAAACTTTTGCTCAAAGTTATGCAGGTCATCAGTTTGGTCATTTTACAATGTTAGGTGACGGTAGAGCCATTGTGTTAGGAGAGCATGTTTCACCAGAACAAAAAAGATTTGATATTCAGTTTAAAGGATCAGGTAGAACACCTTTTTCACGAAGTGGTGATGGTAGAGCAGCGCTAGGACCGATGTTACGAGAGTATATTATAAGTGAAGCCATGCATCATTTGGGAATTCCTACTACGAGAAGTCTTGCCGTAGTTGCTACAGGAGAAGATGTAATACGAGAAACGTCTTTGCCAGGAGCTATTTTAACTAGGGTTGCTGCAAGCCATATTAGAGTTGGCACTTTTGAATTTGTAGCTGCACAAAAAGATATCAATGCGCTGCAAGCTTTAATTAAGTATTCGATTAGAAGGCATTATCCAGAATTAGCAGAAGCTACTAACCCTGCTTTAACTTTATTTAGAGCAGTTAGAAATAAACAGATAGATTTAATTGTACATTATATGCGTGTTGGTTTCATTCACGGAGTATTAAACACTGACAATGTAGCAATCTCTGGAGAAAGTATTGATTATGGACCTTGTGCATTCATGGATCATTATGATCCTAAAACAAAATTTAGTTCGATCGATCATGCAGGTCGCTATGCTTATGGAAACCAGCCATTAATAGCTAAATGGAATCTGGCAAGATTTGCTGAAACACTTATTCCTTTAGTGGATATTGATCTCAACAAAGCAGTTGAGATTTTGGAAGCCGAAGTTAATCAATGCAGCGAAATATATAAGAAAAAAAGCCTAGAAATGATGCGAAAAAAGCTAGGAATGGAGGGGACTATTGAAGAAGATAATTCTTTAATTACCAAATTATTGCAATGGATGAATAAAAGCCAAGCAGATTACACTAATACTTTTAAAGACTTAACCAATGGAACTTTATCTCATTCGATGTATCAAGATTTAGATTTTCAGAATTGGAATGATCTTTATCAAAAGAGAAAACCAAATAGAGAAGTGATGAAACAACATAACCCCCAAGTTATTCCAAGAAATCATAAAGTGGAAGAAGCTTTGCAAGCAGCAACTAATCATAACTTACAACCCTTACATTCATTACTAAAAGCTTTAGAGAAACCTTATCAAGAAAATCATGAGATGAAAAATTATCAGGATCCAGCTCCAGCTAGTAATGAGCCATATCAAACTTTTTGTGGAACGTAATGATCAAGGTCACTAAACTTTTTTTTTCTCCCTTTAAATCAATGCACATGACAGAAACAAATAGTTTTAATCTTATTCCTAATGTTGGTATTGAAGGAGACCGTGTATTTTGTTTTACCAGATTTTTAGATGAACAAGATGCTTTACGTTTTCAAGAAGATAGAAAAGCAAGAAACATTATTAATTTTTTATCCATGAAACATTCTCCTATTTTAAATCACTATCATTTTTCTTTTGAGGATAATCAAATTTCATTGTTTAAATTACATAACAAATTAATTTCTGTACAAGATAAAAACTTTTCTACATTGCAAACTATCGTTGATGTATTTAAACAAGAAGAGAAGTTAGAAGAGAGTAAGATTTTTTTACTTTATAATCCAAAGCAACCTTTTTTTGATTATATTCGTGAGCCTGTTATTTCTTTGATTAATGTAGAAAGTTTAAAAGATTTTAATCATAAAAATAATTTACAAATTGATTTAGAAAGATTTAGAGGAAATATTTATGTAGAAGGATTAGCGCCATTTGAAGAATTTAAATGGATCGGTAAAACTATCACAATTAATCAAAAAGAATTTGAGGTGTTGTCAGCTATTCCAAGATGTAAATCCACTCACTATCCTTATAAATCGATCCAAGCAGATTGTAATGTTCCGCAGCTTCTACAACAAACTTATAATCATGTAGATATGGGGATTTATCTAAAACCAACCGCATCTACTATTGTTGACTTAAACTCTTCAATCCAATTTAATTAGGATGATGAAACAATTTTTGTTTTTCATTTTCTTAATAGGGTTTGCTAGCGCATCAGTCGCAAAAGACTGTAATATCAAGCCTAAATTAGGCTCTAAAAACTTCATTATTGGCTATGGTTCTTTGATGGAAAGAGATTCTAGAATTAGCACGAATCCTGCAGCGTACCGTGTTGAACCAGTGATGATTAAGGGTTTTCAACGAATATGGGGACACAATGGAAAAAATTATAAAACAACTTTTTTAACTATTATTGAAAAACAAGATTCACAAGTGAATGCAATTTTTTATCCTCTTTCTATTCAAGGGTTACAAAAACTAGATGAAAGAGAAAAAAGTTATTGCAGAGTAAAAGTGGATACAAATAATTTAAATTTTTATGGAAGAAAAGTGAAAACAAGTAATGCTAATTTTTGGGTCTATGCTGCTAATCCTGCAAGATTACAAGAACCAAGCGAAAGTCATCCTATTGCTCAATCCTATGTCGATATTTTTTTAAATGGCTGCATGCAAATACAAGAGGAATATAAAATTGAAACCTTTGCAAAAGATTGTGTAGAAACAACATCGGGTTGGTCAGAACATTGGGTGAATGACAGGGTGCATGCAAGAAGACCCTTTCAGCTTCCTAATGCTTATAAGATTGATCAGTTATTAGGAAAATATTTTAACCATTATTATAATCATAAGTTTAACTAATGTGCGGTAGATACGTAATTACAAAAGCAGCAAGTAAAACAAAAAACATTATCCAAAAAAATAATGGAGTAGTAGATGAAATTAATTACAATGCATTTCCAGGTAGCGTGCTTCCCGTTATTACTAAGGAAGAAGATCAATTAGCTTTACATAAATTTCATTGGGGACTGGTTCCCAAGTGGTCTGAAAAAATGAAAGATTTTAAACCACTCAATAATGCAAGATTAGAAACGATACATGAAAAAGTAACTTTTAAAGGTTTGATAGCTGCTCGAAGATGCGTAGTTCCAGCTGATGGTTATTATGAATGGAGAAAAGATGAAAACGATAGAAAAGTTCCTTATTATTTTACGGGAACAGATTTACAAACTTTATACTTTGCAGGTTTATATCAAAAAAATACTAATACAGAATTTTCGATCATCACCACAGAAGCCAAAGGCGACGTGACAGAAATTCACCACCGCATGCCTGTTATTTTACAAGAACAAGATATTCATCGTTATTTAGATCTTAAAACGGATGCATTAACTTTATTAAATGTTTATCCTGGCGTGCCTTTAACCTTTAATGAAGTAAGTAGGGAAGTGAATAATCCTGCCAATAATACGCCAGAGTTAATTCAGTCACTCTAGACCCTTGTGGACAAACGAAGCCAAATAACCCTTGATTTATGACCTTTATTATTACGAATTATTGAATTTTGTCACTAGAATCATAATAAAATATTTAAATTAAAATTAGCAAACATTGTATTGGGAAGCTAATAATTAAAGTTCTGTATTATTTTTCCTTACATGTATTGCATTTAAAATGATGGAAATAATTATTTATATTACTTGTGGAGCTATTCTTGCTTTT
>ERZ887942.1932-NODE-1932-length-13484-cov-4.609576_pt1 | contig 13484 bp, 9 predicted proteins | sample MGYA00521099_ERZ887942 | MGnify/ENA primary metagenome ERZ887942 (study PRJEB32303, sample SAMEA104408605) | aquatic metagenome | biome: Brackish water; feature: Pelagic; material: water | place: Baltic Sea | collected 2014-06-07T06:48:00 | depth 16,251 m ... | reverse complement strand
CTAATCTTCAAAAATAAAGGGGCGCGAGCAGGGGCTTCTCTCGATCATGCTCATTCACAGATGATTGTCAGTCCGATCGTGCCAATCACAATCCAGGAAGAACTTGACGGCGCAGCGAAATTCTACAACTACCGAGGTCGTTCAATTTTTTCAGACATGATCCAACAAGAGCTTTCGACCGAAGATCGTATTGTTCTGGAAACTGAACACTTCGTCGTGATGTGTCCCTATGCGAGTCGATTTCCGTTTGAAACCTGGATTGTTCCCAAGCAACAATCGAGTCACTACGAAGATGTCACGCAGCCAGTGATTGAAGATCTGGGGACTGTCATGAAGTCGGTGCTGATGAAATTCGAAATCGCACTCGATGATCCCGCGTACAACTACGTCTTACACTCAGCACCGTTTTCCAGCAAAGATTTACCGCATTTCCGTTGGCATATCGAACTCTTCCCCCGCACGAGTCGAGTCGCTGGCTTCGAATGGGGCAGCGGGTTCTACATCAACTCCGTTCCGCCTGAAGAGGCTGCGAAGTTTCTGCGTGAAACTGAAATAGAGTAGTGTGATTCGTCGAGCGTTTATCGTTTAGCGTTGAGATGACTAACTTTTCTCTTAACGCTAAACCCTCAACGAAAAATCAGTGATACAGGACTTTGCGGATGTTTGCGAGAACGGACTAATCGCACGTCTTCGTGAAGCCGACTCCCTATGCAGCGTCTGCCTGATCGTGAGCCTGGTACTGATTCAGCTTGTTGTACAGCGTCTTCAACGCAATCCCAAGTTCATCAGCGGTCAGAGGTTTGTCGCCGTTGAATTTGTCGAGGGTTTGCAGAATCACTTCCATTTCAATTTCACGCAGCGTCAATGGATGCGAGAAATTTGTGACTACGAATGGCTTATCAGAACTGGCAGAGCGACGAGTGATGCTGCTCGGTAGGTGTTCCGGCTCGATTGTTTCTCCGTAAGAAAGAATCACTGCATGCTCAATCGCATTTGCTAATTCTCTTACGTTGCCTGACCAGTCGTGAGCACGCAACATGTCGACAGCTTTTGGCGAGAGCAGAGTCTCTGGAACAGTCGCACGTTTCATACACCTCGCTGCAAGGAAGCGAGAGAGTTCGGGAATATCATCTTTCCGTTCACGGAGTGCCGGCAAACGAATTTCGAAGGTGTTTACTCGGAAGAAGAGATCTTCTCGGAATTTGCCATCTGTTACCATATCTTGCAAGTGACGATTTGTAGCACAGACGACGCGAACATCGACATTGAAGGCGTCGTTCTCACCGACTCGGCGGATTTCACCAGACTCTAGAAAACGGAGCAGTTTCACCTGCATCGACTTGTCGAGTTCACCAAGCTCATCGAGAAACAATGTTCCACCATTGGCGACTTCGATGAGTCCTTTGCGTGGTGCATCGGCGCCTGTGAAGGCACCTTTCTTATGTCCGAAGAGTTCACTTTCAACGAGGCTTTCAGGCAGTGCTCCGCAGTTGACTGCGACGAATGGCATCTTTGAACGCGAGCTATGGTCATGAATGCTCCGAGCAACAACCTCTTTACCGGTTCCCGTTTCTCCTAAGATGAGAACGCTGGAATCCGTAGGTGCAATTCGCTCGACGAGTGTTTTCACTCGCTTCATTGTTTCGGTTTCACCGATAAGCTGTGTTTTGCCACGTACCGATTGTAGTTCGGTCTCTAAGGCTTTCGCTCGGTTTTCGAGAGATCGCTTGGCTGCGACTCGATTGAGAACATTCGCAATCTCGACAATTTTGTATGGCTTTCGCAAGAAGTCGTAAGCCCCCTCACGAATCGCTCGGATCGCATCTTCGATTCCACCATGACCGGTGCTGATGATGATATCGGTATCGATTTTTGCCTTGTTGATATGCTCAATCACACCCCAACCATCGATGCCAGGCATCTTGAGGTCTGTGATGACAGCGTCGTAGACATTTTCGGAAAGCTTATCGATGGCTTCTTGACCACCTTCACAAACGGTCACATCGTGACCAATCTGTTCAAGTTCGTCGCCCATCACCATACGGATCGGAGCTTCGTCATCCACGAAAAGCAATCGTAAACGCTGAGCACCTTTGGCACTCGCGTCGTCGTTCCTTGACGACATATTGACTTCCTGTCTTATTGAGTCGAGTGAAACATTTGCGAATGTGCCACCCGGTCATTGCCTTGAAGTGTCTTGGAAAGAGAGTGATAACAGAATCTTCAAAACGTGACAATTCGATTTCTTTAAGGAAATCATGCGTCTTAGGGGTCTTTTTATAAAACTTTCAAAAAACTCTCCCAGTTGTGCATCCTTCACCTAGGGCGTTACTCTCTACCTGACAAAAGTTCATCAAAGAGTGTTAAACCATGCCTCCTCAACTGCTTGTGAGCGTTCGATCTCCTCAAGAAGCTATCATCGCTGCGAGGGTTGCGGTTCCAATCATTGATATGAAAGAGCCAAATTCAGGCTCGTTGGGGATGTTAGATTCTTCAAAGATCAATGAATGTGTGAATGCAATTCATGCTGTGAATTCAAATTTGCGAGCTAGTGCAGCTTTAGGAGAGGCAATTGACTGGATTGAGCCCGAATGCAGTCTAGACTTTCAGCTACCTCAACTGGATTACATGAAACTAGGGCTATCGAGACTCGCGTCACTTCAAGACTGGCGAGATATATGGGTTTCGATAAGAAGCAGAATCGAAGCTTGCCTTGAGGATTCTTCACAAACCAATTGGATCGCAGTTGCTTATGCCGATGCCAAGATTGCCCAGGCTCCCAGCATTCCAGAAATCATCTCCGCTGCCGCTGAGAGCAATTGTCGCGGTGTTTTGTTCGACACCTTCCAGAAGGGCAATCTTCGCTTTTCCGACTGGGTCAGCGACTCGCAGCTGATTAAGTATTTGGAATCAATTCACAATGCGGGAATGTTCTGCTCGGTCGCTGGCAGATTGAACGAGAGCGATGTTGAACGACTCGCAAAACTTCCTGTTGATGTTATTGCAGTCAGGTCAGCAGTCTGTGCAGGTGGAAAACGAACTGCGGAAATCAGCGAGGAGAAAATCCGACAACTTCAAGATTCCATGATCTCTTCGTCGAATTACGAGATTGAAAATAATGAGGAAGGGAAATTCACCACGGGGGCACAGAGGCACGGAGGTTTGAATTCAAGATGAAGAGAGTACCCATGCACACACAGAGAAGCTATTTCGCTCAACGGTCCTTCCATGAGAACACAGAGTCGACTCTTAACTTAACTTCTTGATCAATTTCGATTTCGAAACGAGTGTCCGACGGTGCAACCCCTTGGAGATCAGTTTACCATGATTGGTCGCTTGCACATTAAAGAGGAGTTGACGGCCTTCCATTTGAATCATCGTGGCTGAGAAAATGACCTCATCACCAATCCGCGCCATGCCTAAATGCTCGATATCAATTTGTGTTCCGAGTGTCAGTTCGTCTTCCTCAAGGAACTCCGCTATCAGCGACATCGCAGATTCTTCAAGCATCCAAACCAGAAACGGTGTTGCCAGTACCGGCGGGAGACCATCGAAAGTGATTGTCTGAGACTCATTGATGTGCCTGGTGATCTCAATTTTGGAACCGGTTTTCAGTCCAGATCGCATTTTCATTCCTAATAGTGTCTGATGTGCTTTTAAATAATGTTATCGCTGAGTACACGTCAAGCGAATTAGGGATTGAGAATGGTGTCAGGTCTGTTTCACCCTGATGCCGCGAGAATGATTTGATCTAATGAGACGTTCGATTTCAAATAGAATTTTTAAATGAAGAGCTTTATGTCTGAGGATTACGAAGAAGGGGGAGTGGAATACAGACTGCCTTTGTCTGAACAACTGGCGATTAACGCGTCGAGCGAACTGAAGGCGCAGCGAGTATTGTGTACCACGAACGGCAGAGGACAATGTGCCATGGAAATTGCACAGAATCTTCCCGAGGCAGAAGTCTATTGCCATTTTGTAGAACTGTTCCCTGCCAGCGAAACAGCAGAGTGGTGCCAAGAGCTTGATTCTCGAGTGCAAGTTCTTTGCTCTGCGGATTTGCCAGATGAAGAATTTGACCTGTGTGTGTTACCGATGTCACGTTCGGGGGAAAGTGAACTTTCTCGCGACTTGCTACAACAGGCTTATGATCGCTTAAAAATTGGCGGAACGCTCATTGTCTCAATTGATTACAAGAAAGATAAATGGTTTCACCACGAAGTTGAAAAATTAGGCAAGAATCTGACGCGATTACAGAAACGCAAAGGCGTCGCTTATCGGCTTAAAAAATTGAAGCCATTAAAAAAAATAAAAGACTTCTCCGCTGAGTTTGGCTTTCGAGATGGAGAGAACCTCATCAAAGCGACCAGTCGGGCAGGGGTCTTCAGCCATCGACGATTGGATGTGGGGGCAAGAGCACTGATCGAAACGATGGAAATCAAAGCGAATGATCATGTCCTGGACATCGGCTGCGGAGCGGGAACAGTAGGGTGTGCAGCGGCAAAGAGAGCAGAGAATGTTGCTGTCCACTTTGTAGATGCGAATGCACGTGCTGTGGAAAGTGCCATGCTAAGTGCAGAACTCAATGAACTCACAGATGTGGCTGCAACTCTTTCGCATGATGGGACGGCAGGAGAGGACGATGGACTTGAAGGGGAGTTCGATGTCGTCGTCGGAAATCCTCCGTACTACTCACACTTTCAAATCTCTGAGATCTTTCTTCAATCAGCCGTTCGCAATCTGAAAGAAGGTGGTCGCGTCTACATCGTGACGAAAGATCGAGAGTGGCTCGAAGCGCGCATGTCTCAGTTGTTTTCAGAGATACAAGTCGCAGAACTACGGGGCTACACCGTAGTCAGCGGAGTACGGTGATCTCAACTACAAGTTACATGATTGAAAAATAATTTTCGACGGCTTGATCGATGGCATCCTTTGTGATCTCTTTCGGCAGATTATGCAATGTGCTGCGATTTTCGATTTGTCGCATCAAATCACGAGGATGGCAATAGCGGAATGGTCGCTGAGCTGCCACATAGTGCTCTTGAATTAGATAATCAACAGCTTCTGGAGAACATGAAAACTTATCTTTGCGAGCGAGTTTGATAAACAAGTTTCGGAAATCGTTTTCTTCAGCATCGAGTACATGGATTTTGTATGGGATTCTTCTCAAGAACGCATCATCGACTAAGTCCCGAGGTTCGAGGTTACTGGAGAAGATGATTAGCTGATCGAACGGAACTTGTATTGTTCTTCCACTTTCCATGTGGAGAAAGTCGATGCGTTGTTCAAGGGGCACAATCCAACGATTCAAAAGTTCATCGGTGCTCATTCGCTGACGTCCAAAGTCGTCGATCAGCAATGTCCCACAATTCGATTTCATTTGTAATGGGGCTTCCCCGATTCCGGTTTTACGGATGTACGTGATCTCCAGATTTTCCATCGTCAATTCACCGCCTGCGATGATCGTCGGTCGTTCAATTTTCACCCAGCGACCATCAACTTCCTGTTCCTCTTGTTCTGTGATAGGAACGATACGATGCCGATTCGGATCGTACATTCTCAACACTTCACCCGATGCGATTATTGCTTTAGGAATCCAGATCGTATCTCCGAACGATTTGGTCACCCGTTCCGCCATGCTCGTTTTTCCATTCCCCGCAGGGCCATAAAGGAACATTCCGCGACCAGAATGAATTGCTTGACCGATATTGGAAATCATTCGATCATTGATATCCAAGTCGGCAAAAGCGCGACGGATCGATTCGAGAGGAGGTTTGCGATCGGCGATTGACTGTTGGTGGACACTTTCGATGTACATTTTGAGAGGAACAGGTGCCGTTCCGAAGTACGTAGACTGCTGCGTCAGCGTGCGGGATCTTTCTCTGCCAAGATCGGTTAATTCGTAAAGGTAGTCGCCTCCGGCAATCGAATTCTTATAGCCGACTAAGCGTTCGAGTTTCAGTTGCCGCAATATCGCTTCGATCAAAGGGAACTTTAATCCTAGTTGAATCGAAACTCGGTAACCTGTTTCAACCCCGCTACTATAGAGAAACTTCAGAATTAAATTTGAAACCTCGGAAAGGCTCGCCCCCGCTTCTTCAAGTGTATTAGGACTGGAAGGGAAAAATACTCCATCCTTCGTATTTCGCTTGGATGCGGTTGAATTCGAAGTCGCTGTCCCGATGAGATCCGGATTAATTCTAGAATTTGTTCGGGCGGCTTCAATTTTTTCTGCGTGAGAAAGCGGTTCCTTTGCGGCTGGCTTTAGCTGTTCCTCTTGGACGATATCAACCTTCTCTCTTAAGGATGGTGACGCTTGAGGCTCACTCTTTTCCTCGACGGTTTTTACTTCTGCTTGAACCGTAGCGGTTGGAGTTTCTTGCGGAGGAGGTGGAGTAGATTGACCATTTTCTTCTGGAGAAATTCCGAAACTGAGGAGTAGATCATCAATTTGAGGCATTGTCACACTTCTATTTAGGTCATCACTGATATCTGTCCAACGGAAACAGAGCGTCTAATAAGTCTGTGACGAAAACTCCCACAAGGTCGAAGCCACTATGTAGATGGGCATGATTGGCTCCAGGTTAGTTTCACAGATTGAGGGATGCACCGATTGTATCGATCAGAAGGTGTTTTCAGAGACAGTATTTTTGTAACCGTTCACGGACTGGAACGACGAGACAGTCTCTGAACCACGAAATATTCGAATTACACGAAAGGTTAAAGACGTCTGCCTCATTTCAAGTCAGCCAACTTCGGAGCTGGAACCACAGTCAAGAATCCTGACGGTCCAACTATCATCAGAAAAGTAAGTAAACAGGATGGACATGATATACAGGATCAGATGAGCACCATCAAAATCTTCAATTTGAATTCTCTTTAGAAACGACGAGTTCGTTCAATCTGAGGGGGAGTTCAAAAATTCATCATGTTGATCATGTCAATCCTGTCTAAGTTTTCAGAATGAGATAGACAGGGGCAGTGACACATGCAGGGCTGTTACGGCTGTTTTTTCGTGCCATTTGTGTGTTTCGTGGTTGTCCAGTAGTTACAAGACCGCGAACAGTTCCGTCTTTTTTGTGCTACGAATGAAGCTGCTATTGAGTTTGCGATGCAGTTCGAATGGTGAGCAAGTAGTCTCTGGTTCAGTCTTTTTCAGCAGAGATTCTAATCGACTTGCCGATGAAAACGTTTTCCCTTGAGCTCAAAGCGAGGGAGTGAATCGACCTCAACTGGAATGACCTCAGCCTGGAAATTCAATCGATCTTTGATTGACTGTTGCACTGAATGGATCAGTTTTTCGACCTGATCCGAAGAGTTAGAAATTGTTGAAGTCGGTTCGATTTCGATTTTCATGTGGGGCATTGAGCGTTTGGTTGTGACAACAATTCTGTACTCAGCGACGTCTGGAAACTCACGAATGATGGCGTCCAAGCTGGATGGAAAAACATTGTTGCCGCGGATGGTGACCATGTCGTCGACACGTCCCAAGATGCCACCTTCAAGACGCAATAGGTTATAGCCGCTTGGGCACAGACTTGTAGCGGGTTTCACGAGATCGCCGGTTCGGTAACGAATGACAGGTTGTCCCCAGCGACCGAGGTTTGTGATGACGAGTTCACCCAACTCTCCCGGCTGAACAGGCTCGTGAGTTTCAGGGTTGATGATCTCTGCGATACATTCTGTTTCGAGTATTAGTAGACCGCCAGGTGCTTGTGCCGGTTCAATTCCCAGAGAACCGATGTCGGTCATGCCCCAGTGATCGATGACACGTGCGTCCCAGGCGTTTTCAATGCGTGAACGAACTGCCGGGACTGCTCCTCCCGGTTCGCCAGCGACGATGATCATTCTCACGGCGCTATCAGCGATGGGGAGTTCCAATTGCTCAGCCACTTCAATGAGTCGAAGAGCGTATGTGGGAGTACAGCAAACGACGGTGGCGTTCATTTCAAGAATGAGTTTCAGTCGCGCTTCGCTGGTCATGCCTCCCATCGTCAGCGAGAGATTCTGAATTCTTTGAGAACCTTCGAACGCTGCCCAGAATCCAATAAACGGCCCAAACGAAAACGGGAACGCGAAGATATCATCAGAAGTAATTCCAGAGATACGATAAATCTGCGCCCAACACTCCATGAACCAGTCCCAGCTTTCTGGCGTATCAAGCCATCGCATTGGTTTGCCGGTGGTCCCAGACGTCTGATGTAAACGCGAATAGCCTGAGAGTGGGTAAGTCAGATTCGTCCCGAAGGGTGGGTTGGCATTTTGGTCGTCGACCAGTTCCTGTTTCGTTAAGAGAGGAAACTGGCGGAAATCTTCCAGAGACTGAATGTCTTGGCGATTGATCCCAGCAGAATTGAATTTCGATTTCCAGAAAGGATTCTTCTCTTCGACTTCGCTGAGGAGTGCTTGCAAACGGTCTAATTGTCGCGCAGCGAGTTCAGGTCGAGAAAGAGATTCTGGATAAGGGTCTGACATAGATATTGTGTAAGCCGTTGATGTTCCCAAAGAGATTTCTGAAATCAGAGGATACACTATTTAAGAAGTATGCCTCAACGATCAGCGAAAGCGGTTTGCTTGGAACTTGAAGATGTTCCGCAGGGAGAATCAATTATTTTGATAGCATATAGGGTCGCCCGCCTTGAATGGGCAGATAAAGGTGCGCGAGAATCATACGCCTTAACACTTACAATCACTGGGGCGCCGCCAGCGACGTGGGTTACAAATACGGTCCAGATCGGCATCTCGAGTGAACAGTTTTGTTCCGACTTGTCGACCAGTCATCCGTCATTAATGTCTTGCATCCCCATCACCTGTTTTGCCGAAGCCAATAGTTGCTGTGCCGAGTCGCATTCAGAGTCAAACTCAAATGAAATGCTGTTTCCGTTTTGAATGCCGTATGCATTGTTGCAACGCCAACAGACAGATGCCTCAAGTACTATTGCGCCATCCGAAATGAACCGAAAGCCAATTGGAGGGATATGACATCGTGCAGCCATACCGGAGCATAGACTTCGCCAAGCGTTCGCGAATAGTTGCGCAGAGTCACCATCGAGTCGTTGATACGGGGCGTTACTGGCAATGTCCATGTAATCGGATACACGATTTGCATTCAAGTGGCGCAAGTCGACGATTTCGACGGAGTCAATCGCTGGCAAGAATTTGGGATTGTACATGTTCACTTCATGAATTGTGGAATAACGATTTGTTATGCAAGCGAACAGCTGAACTATGTAGTTGAGGATCCTTTACGGTGCGTTACGCAAAGGCTTTCCGCATCCTATTCACTGGTACCATGCTCATGACATATCGAGTGCGGAGTTGTTTGTTGAAGATTCGAAGTATTCGACCATGCAGTAATCAATAATTTTCAACGCGGCACGAAGCGGCATATAGCTCGCGTTTGAGTATTTGCCGTTTCGGATGAATCCATCGGAGCCCGCTCGACCATCAGACGGAAGTTCACCAGCAGCATCCGAAACTTCACAACTCCATTCGGCGTGACGAGCACGGAAGAAGAATTCGCGACCGCCTATCTCGCCGAACGCCTGAACAGGGGCTTCACCGAACATTTCGAAGCTGAAATCGTGCTTCTTATCATGGACGCAAAGCAGATGTGGCGTCTCTTTGGTTATGCATTCGTGGAGCCACATTGTTTTGCTACATAATAAATTTTAAACAGCGCGAAGAATCGCGGCTGCGCTTTGTCCCATCGTTGTGCGGTTGACGCTGATGGCGACTGGAGCTTTCATTGGTTGTGGCTCGCGGACGACATTCAGGCGGCAGTTTGGGTCAGGATTTTTGTAGTTGAGTGTGGCGGGGATAACACCATGTTTGAGTGCTAAGACACTGCCTGCTAACTCAACTGCGCCTGAACCTGCTTCGAAGTTTCCGAAGTAGCTTTTCAGAGCGGTGACAGGAATCTTCTCTGCATCGACACCGAATGTGTCGTGGTACGCCTTCGCTTCGACATAGTCGTCGCGGCGTGTGCTTTTTCCATGTGCGTTGATGTGACCAACATCAGAAGTCTTGATTCCGGAGCGTTTCATAGCTGCGTTCATGGCGTTGGTGAGACCACGTCCACCTGAACCGTTCTCGTAGCCACGACCGTCACAACCAGAACCGACTGCCATGACTTCGCAGTAGATGTCTGCCCCACGGGCTATCGCGTGGCTGTACCGTTCGACAACGAATACACCGGAACCTTCACCGACAATTGTTCCATCTCGATCACGATCGAAAGGACGGCAACCAATATCAGGATCGCTTTGTGTAGAAAGGTTGTCGTAAAGACTGATGCGAGCGATATCGACAGGATGAATGTTTGAACTACATGCTCCGACGATCATCACGTCGGCTGAGTCACGTTGAATGCAACGCATTGCCTCTTGCAATGCTAGAATCATGGAAGAGTCAGCACTGGTGATTGTATTGTTTGGTCCACGGGCATCGTGTTCGATGGCAACGTGACAGGCGGGCATGTTTGGAAGTTGACGCAACATCCAAAGTGGAGCGATCTTGCCCAAGGCATCTTCACCCCAGCGCGTGTAGCCTTCACGTTGTGAAGGGTCAGCGAAGTCGCGAGCGGCTTCTGACAATTCGTCAGGCGTGAAAGAAATGTGACCAGAACCGAATTCGACACCTAAGCGATCTGGCTCAATTTGACCTGTTGAGAAGCCAGCATCTTGCATTGCTAGTGAGGCAGCAGAAACACCAAGTTGGATGTCGCGGGACATCACTTTCAGGAATTTTTTCTCGTAAACATATTGTAGGGGATCGAAATCATGGATCTCAGCTGCAAGCTTGCAGGGCAGACTATCGCCTGAGAGAGAATTTAATGGTCCAATACCCGAACGCCCGGCTACCAGATTGCTCCAGAACCGTTGGTTCCCGATGCCGACGGGTGAAACAACTCCGACGCCAGTAATGACGAATTCAGGAGCTTTCTTGCCAGCCATCATAGCTTGACCTCAGTTACGGAAAACGAGCCTCCAACTTCTATAACATAGATATCGGAGATATACCGTCGCCACGATGAGCGACACCTACGCGATTTTGAATTCTGAGTCAATGCAATCCAAGCACGACCAGTATTCACCGCAAGGGTGCAACCTTTTTTTGAAAAAACGACAACCAATCCCACGGTCGTTAATTCGGTTCCACGAACTTTACTTAAAACAGCTAACTACCGACCCCTCGGTAGCATTTGGATAGAAAGCTTACTGGGTTTCCCCAGCCTGACCCCTCAGGACAGCATTCATCCATCGTTATTAAACGTCAATCACATTCGAATGTCAATGAAATCAAACTAGATTTTCTCTTTTGAGAATGTTTTAACTTAATGAGTTCGTCAGCCATGAACTACAATATCTCGCTGATGGGTAAGCCTTCGTCCACAATACGTAGTGGTCTGCCTTCCGGGGTGATTAATTCTTCGTCGGGGTCTATTGTCATCGCAGTGCAGATGGTTGAGAACAAATCGTCGACAGTGATTGGACGTTTGGTGATTTCCATTCCATCTTTGCTGGTTTTCCCAACGCAGACTCCTCCTTTTACTCCACCCCCGCCAATTAGCAGGTTGAAGTTCTTTGCCCAGTGGTCTCGACCGCCATTTCCGTTTAGCTTTGGAGTCCTGCCGAACTCACCCAGGCAGATGACGAGAGTTTTTTCCAGCAGGCCTCGCTGTTTTAGATCTTTTAACAAAGTTGATAGTCCTTGATCGACTTCACCGGCGACTTTCGGCATATTCTGCCAGAGGTTGGTGTGCATGTCCCATCCACCTCTTTGGATTTCAACGAACGGAATTCCCGATTCGACGAGCCTCCTGGCGGTAAGGCAGCTCTTACCGAACTCGTGGTTTCCATAGTCTGATTTCGTTTTCTCTGACTCTCCATTCAGGGTAAAAGCCTTTAAGCGGTTCGATGCCATCATCTTGGCAGCTTTTCGATATAACTCCTGATGTTCGTGGGCGATGTACGACGCTCCCGCAGCAGCGAATGCTTGATCCTGCTGATTGAGCATGGCTAGCCGACGTTGTGCTCGGCTTCCAGTGGTTATTGCTTGCACATTGTCGGGGAGGACACCTGCTTTGCTAATTGTGAACGGTGCAACTTCCACACCCAGGAAGCCAGAACTGACTGTTTGCCCGATGCTCACAAAGTTCGGAATGTCTGCATCGGGATCACCGAGTTTATGAGCGACCAAAGAACCGACGTGTGGAAACTTTGTTGGTCCCAGCAAACGGTGACCAGTTCTCAGGTGATAACGTCCTCGATCATGAGCAGCTTCTTTACCAGCCATGCTGCGGATGACAGACATCTCGTTCATCATGCCTGCCATCTTCGGCCAGTATTCAGCGAATTCGATTCCCGGAATCTTGGTCTTGATCGACTTGGTCTGACCACCATTGGGGGCACCCGGCTTGGGGTCCCATGTTTCCATTTGACTAGGAGCACCAGACAAGAAAACCATGATGCACGAGCGACCTTCTCTTTTGAGTTCCTCGGCGTTGACTCCCAGCGACTTCAGGAAGCCCATGCCTGCCAGAGAAGCAAAACCACCGCCAGCGAGTTGCAGTAATTTGCGACGCGTGACATCTCCGTGGCGATTCAAGTTGACGTGCAGTAGGTTGTTGTTGATCAAGAGTCTCTCCCGATATTATACGATTGAAGTCTTAAGTTTCACTTCACAAGTTTTTAGTTTAACGGCAAGCCGGAGGCGTTGGATTTTAGTTTGAAAAACAGACGCCTTTGGCTAGCCGTTAAACGATTTATTTCGAAGGACTTACGCACGTGTACATAACTACCGCTTCGTAACAAACTCGGCTGTGTTGATGAGGATCCAGAGAAGGTCATCCACTGCTTCGTTTCGGTTTTTTGATTCCTTGATGAATTGGCGGTATCTGACCAATTCAACTTCGGTTGGTGAACGAGAAAGAATCCCCAAGTGGGCTTCTTTGATCATTTGATCATCATTCTTGATCCCCATCAGGGACTTCTTGAGTTGACTGCTGCTAAGTCTTTTATTGAGTGTTTCGTCGTTCATCATCAGCAGTGCTTGCTGCACGGATCCCTCAAGGTCTCGCTGTGGTATTGAGGGGTTTTGATCGAAGGCGGAGTTCACTTCTCTGCGAATGTTTGGGTTTTCGCCCACAATTTGGTCGATATTATCTGCCACTTCATAAGGTCTCAGGCGTGCAGGGCGGACAGCGGTAAAGAGATCGGCATCGTTGTCTAGTGTTGCGATCTCTCTTTGATAAGCTCTTGAATTCAGGATGACTTTATAGAGCCATTTTGGCTTGAAGCCGGCGTAGCGGAACGAGGCTGCCATGCGGTTGACCACAAGCTGATGCATGACTTCTTTGTCTTGTCCAAGGCTGTCGACCGCATAAAAACCGTCGCCTATTAACTCATTCCAAACACGGTTTACGTATGCTCGGGCAAACCAGTAGTTGTCTGGGTTGTAGATGAGATACGCCGCCCCAGCGA
>ERZ887942.1931-NODE-1931-length-13486-cov-7.983918_pt1 | contig 13486 bp, 18 predicted proteins | sample MGYA00521099_ERZ887942 | MGnify/ENA primary metagenome ERZ887942 (study PRJEB32303, sample SAMEA104408605) | aquatic metagenome | biome: Brackish water; feature: Pelagic; material: water | place: Baltic Sea | collected 2014-06-07T06:48:00 | depth 16,251 m ... | reverse complement strand
GATGAGTCGCTCACTGTCATAGGGCCATTCGACTGAAAGGTAGGGACTGTCTCTGTTAATTGGAGGCTTTCACCGTTCGAACTTGTTCTTCGAGTTGATGGAGGATCTGGGTCAGACGTTGAAGCTCTGGGTGCTCCGCAATGGAGGCATCGATGCGCTTTTGCGGCAATTTGAGCTTTTGCCCCATGCCAATGACATCTTTGCGAAGACGCTCCATGTAGGCCGTTAGCTCTTCTATCGACTCCTGAAGTTCGCTCAAAGATGATTCAGCCATCGACAGTCAAAGGTTTTAAAAAGGCTAATAGAAGGGTTCGCTACGGAATACGTCAGCCAGTCGGGGCTCAAATCCGAAGCAAATGTTAAATGCGTGCCTTGGTGTGGATGGTTGGGCCGTATTTCAGGCTCATCTCGGTGATGAAACCCTCTCCAGGGCCTGTGCTCTCAGCCGATACATCTGTAACGATGACGAACCTTTGCGTGATTTCGCAAAATGCACGGCCCCCCAGTTTGAGCCCCTTAAGTTGATTGAGCTTTCGACCACGAAACGGATACGTCAGGTTTTCTTGACCCCTTATCAAGTCTTAGGCCTCAAGCTCCCTTAGTCCGGCTCCCAATGCTCGACGCATTCTCCCGCTCAGTTTTGAGCGCTGACGCCAAAACCGCTCCTGTTGGTTCTGGCGACATCGCTGCTCTCCGTTCGTACGTTGCCGCAGGCAACAAGCGACTGGACGCTGTCAACGCAATTACATCTAATGCTTCCTGCATCGTTTCCGATGCAGTGACAGGCATGATTTGTGAGAACACAGGTCTGATCCAGGCCGGTGGTAACTGCTATCCCACCCGCCGCATGGCTGCTTGCCTGCGTGATGGTGAGATTGTTCTCCGTTACATCTCCTACGCATTGCTCGCCGGTGACGCATCTGTCCTTGACGATCGTTGCCTGAATGGTCTTAAAGAGACCTACATCGCTCTTGGTGTGCCTGCACAGTCCGCAGGCCGTGCTGTTGCCATCATGAAGGCTTCAGCGACTGCGCACATCGGCGAGACCAACACCCCCGCACTGGGTGGAACCAAGTTCCGCAAGATGGAAACCATTCAGGGCGACTGCTCTGCTCTGGTTGCTGAGGCTGCCTCTTACTTCGATCGCGTGATCAGCGCCATCAGCTGAGTCATCCGGTTTTTCTCTTCTCAACGCAAACCTCCCTCTAAAGGATCTCAACGATGAAATCCGTCGTCACGACCGTTGTGACTGCTGCTGATGCAGCAGGTCGCTTCCCTTCACAGAACGACCTCGAAGCCGTTCAAGGCAACATCCAACGTGCTGCTGCTCGTCTCGAAGCTGCTGAAAAGCTGGCTTCTGGTCTCGATGCAGTCACCAAAGAAGCTGGTGATGCTTGCTTCAACAAGTATCCCTACCTCAAGCAGCCCGGTGAGGCTGGTGAGAACCAGACCAAGGTGGACAAGTGCTACCGCGATCTGGGCCACTACATGCGCCTGATCAACTACTGCCTGATTGTTGGCGGTACAGGCCCTCTCGATGAGTGGGGCATCGCTGGTGCTCGTGAGGTTTACCGCGGCTTAGGTCTGCCTACTTCCGCTTACGTGGAAGCTCTCACCTACACCCGTGACCGCGCTTGTGCACCTCGTGACATGAGCCCCCAGGCTCTGAACGAGTTCAAGTCCTACCTCGATTACACCATCAACGCTCTTTCCTGAAGACGTTGGTTTAGGTCCTTAAACGGAACGAAAGGAGGCCAATTGGCCTCCTTTTTTTATGCCACTTCCCAAGCTAGCGATGAAGTGGATTGGTTTTCTAGTAGATTTATAGGGACGATTTGATGGGTTTCAAGCGTCTTTCATTGCTTAGATTTCATGGCTTCTTCGAATGACCAGCGTCGTGAATTGGATGATCTCTTCGCTGATCTAGCCCATCCCAATCCGAGGATTCAGCAAGAGGCTTATACGGCAATGGTTGATGATTGGCCGGAAGAATCTGTTCCACGCTTGTTGTCTTTACTCGATCAACCAGATGTTTCTTTGCGCCGCGCCGCGGTGCGTGGTTTAGGTGCTTTTGGAGTGTCGACTCTGCACCCCCTAGCTGACTTGTTTGCTCAGAGCACCGATGCAACGGTGCGGGCAAGTTGTGTGAAAGCCTATGCGCAGATCGCTTCAAACTATCCAGAGCAAGACTTCAGCTCCGAGGCGATGTCTCTCTTAGAAGTTGCTCTCGATGATGCCTCGCCAGTTGTTTCTCAGTCTGCCGTGATGGCATTGGGCCAAGTGGGCACGCAAGCACTCCCTCTTTTGATTCGCATTTGTAAGGGTGGCAATATTGCTCATATTCAGTCTGCAGCGATGGCATTAGCTGAAATTCCAGATCCTGCGGCGGAACAGTGCTTAAGAGACATTTTGGCTAACCCTGAAACAGATCCACTCTCGCGTGAGACTGTCGATGCTTCTTTAAGTCGGATGATTGGCCAAAGGTAATGCCAGGGGAAGATGATCGCTGAGGTTTTGAAATTGATTAATCATTTTCTTCGCGAGATAGTTGATTGATTGCAAGGTTGAAAATGGTAATCACGCTGCTGTCTTGTTCATGCTCAAGTTCTGTGCGAAGTCTAGAGATCACCTGCGGATCCCTAAGTTTCATGAGTGAAAGTGCTGCATTCTTTCGTACTTGAGCATCTTGATCGCGCAACATTGGTAGTAGGAGTGGGGCTCCCCAGTTGGTGTCATGAAGCTTCCCTAGCAATGTGGTTGCCTCGGCTCGAACCTCTTCTTCTGGATCCTTCAGTGCATTTTGCAGAAGTTCACGGGCGTCAAGATCGTCAAGCTGTTGGATCTGATCCCCCAGTGCTGCAATGGCGGCTGTTCTCACTTGTGCATGTTCTGAACAGGCTGCTTTGCGCAGGGCTTCTGGTGCTTTTGCTCCCACAAAAGACAACCCCCAACTCGCTAGTCCAATTTGCATTTGACTGCTTTTAGGGTTGATGAGCACATCAAGAAGGCCATCAACGGACGCTGCACCAATGCATGCCATGGCACCAACTGCAGACCCTTGGACGACAGGATCTGGATCCTCCAAGAGAGCTTCAAGGAGATCGGGCAGTGCTTTCACGTCATTAATTAACGTTAGCGTTTTGGCAGCAGCTCGACGAACGGTGACGTTCTCGTGCCGGCGCATCGCAATGCAAAGTGAGGGCACGGCAGCGCTGCCGACCGCACCCAAACTTTCCGCAAAAGTAAGTCGTAATAAGCCACGTTTATCACCTAATCCAGCCACCATTTTTTCAATGGCATCACTGTCGCCTGCAGGTATTTCTCCTTGGCGCAACTGTTGCTTAAGTCCTTCGGCAAGCTGCGCTGCTTCTTCTCCACTCAGTTGGATTTGATCAGAGCTATTGGGCTGAGCTGAAGGGTGTGACACTGGAGGCTGAACGCGATAGTTCATTATCGACCTCGTTCGATCGCTATGGTCATGAAAGCAACGAGATTTGTGTGACTAGCTACGTTCTCTCTCATAATCTTCAAGTCCAAGATTCTTCTGTTCCTGCCCTTGGCTTCGAGGAGCTTGCGCTTGCTTTAAAGAATGAAGACACCTCCTTCACCTCGGTAGAGGCGCTGACACATCCTCATTGGAAGTTAAAAATCGAATCTTCTCTCGATCCTGAGACGTTTGGAAAACGTCTCAGCTCGTCTTGGCGTGCTGTTCGAAAAAGCATGGGTCATGGTACGAACCATGCTGTGATGGCTTTGGGCGGCCGCAAAGACAGCCCCGGCAATCCCGGTGCCCCCCTTCAGGAAGGAGGCTGGGGGGTTGATGTTGTTGAGACCAACGACTCTGATGCGTTTTTAATCGCAATCAATTGGAGTGGGTTGATCTCGGGGCGCCCTGCGGATGGGGTGATTCAGGTGATTGATCAGCAGGGTTGATCAGTCGCTTGTTCTTTAGTTTCGGCGCTTACGACCAGATCGCTTGGACGAGTTATTGCTGGAAGTCTCAGCCTTGTCCGCTTTTGTAGAAGCTGCCTTCTTTTGGGACGTCTCTCCTCCGAGGCCTGATCCTGCGGATGCGCCGAAGCCCATGTCGATTGATTCGATTAACAGGCCTTTGCTATGCATTGCCTGGATTGTCCTTGCAAGATGCTGGAGCGGAACTCTGATCACCTGTTGAGAGGAAAGACGAGAGCCCTGCTCAATCGTGGTTTTCACTAAGACGGAAGAAGACTGTGTAGGGCCCATGTGTGCGAATCGAACCTTTCACTAGCCTCTCGCAGTTTTTTCCTTTGGCGAGAGTTGCTTAATTTTCGTTAGAGATTGATTTTGCCCCTCGCATGTCTCAGCATCCTTCAGACTTAGTGGATTAAGACCCAAAGGTGGCGACAGCGATGAGTGGTGCTTTCGACAATATCCATCCTGGACTGACGCAGCCTGACGCAATCCGAATGCTGTTGACGCCAATCGATCAGTTGGAGTCGCAGAGCGACCCTTACATGGCGGCTGCGCATCTGCTCAATTTTCCTGGTCAATCCACGGAGCAGGCATTGTTGGCTCTTGTTGACGATCAGGACCAGTCTCAGCCGAGGCGTCTGGCGCGTCGTAAGGCTGTGGAAGTTTTAGGCCGCTTGAAATGTCAGGACGCCATCCCTGCAATCGGTCGTTGTTTGAATAGTGATGATCCCTATCTTGTTGAGAATTCAGCATGGGCTCTCGCTCAACTTGATTGCCAAGTTGATGCATTACACGAAACCATGATTTCGTTGGTGTCCCGTTCTGATCAAAATCAACGTGTCCTAATCCAGAGTTTGGCGAGTCTTCAAGTGGCCTCTGCTGCTGGGGTGATCGAGCCATTGCAGGACAGTGAAACTCCCGGAGTTCGTGGTGCCGCCATCAGTGCTTGCATCAAGTTGGGCGCCTCCTGTGATCGTCTCGATGTGCTCCAACAGCATTTTTTGCTGCCAAATCAGATGGATCGGCAGTCTGGAATTCAGGATGCGATTGATTGTGGTGCTAGAGATTTACTTCCTGCTATTTTGCAGGCCCCAGTGTCTCCCGTGTTCAGAATGCGGGCGCTTCGTGCGCTTTGGCCAGAAGGGGATTTGATCTTTGGTGAATTATCGCTGGTTTCAGTTGTGGATGCTCTGCTTAATGATCATCCTAGTGATTTGGAATTGGTCCATGAATATGATCAAGCTCCTGCAAATGAATTTCTGATTCAAGAATTTTTTGGAACAGATTTTAGTCGCTGTTATTTAGCTCTGAAAACGCTTGGTGACCGGTCAGCTGTTGAAATTTGGCCATTGCTCTATCAGCGCTGGATTGAAGAAGCTCACAATGATTATGGTGCACACTATTTTTTTATAAAGCTGTTTGGAAGTCGTTGTGACTGGCCTAAGGAGGCGTTGCCTGTTATTGAACAGATCTTAAATGAAGCAATCTTATCTCAACGTCCGCAATTCATGAAATCAAAGGCTGCTGCAGTCTTGTCAATGTATCGATTGGGAATTGGTTTTGAACAAGAAAGGCTCATTCAACTCTTGTCTTCTGATTCGATGCCTTTTTGGGAGGTGAGATATGCTGTTTTGATGCTTTTGTCTGATTCGAAATTCGATTTGGACCGGGACCGTTGCCTTGAATGCTCAGCCGTTGATCCCCATCCTTTTGTTGCTGCTCGAGCTAAGGCGATGACGAGTGATTCTATTTAGCAGTGGTGATTGCTTCCCTTTTAAACATAAAAAAGGGGCGAAATGATTCGCCCCAAATCGTTATGGATGAAAAACTCGGCTGAGAATCAGGCGAGTGAATTGATCACATAGTCAAGTGCACCGTTGTACTCGGTGAGAGCCTGGGGGCTCAGGTCACGAGGGGCACAACCGTCGTTACGCATGTGGGTGAAACCAGCAACGTAGGTGCCGGGGTCGATGCTGAGGGCCTTGTAAACCTCGCGCTGACCATTGATAGCCAGTTCGTCGAGAGGGCCTGTGCCGCCGACAACCAAGGAGTAGTTGATGAGACGGAGGTAGTGCACGAAATCGCGCTTGCACTTCTCTTTGCCTTCAGTCGCGCACTGGCGAGGCTGGCGGCCGGTGGCGCCGTTGGGGTACTGGGTGTACACAGCGTCAACAGCACGCTGAGCAATCGCATCGTAGTTCTGAGCGATTTTTTCAGCAGCCTCGAGACGGGCAGCAGCGCGTTGCAGGGAACCCTGTACAGCTTCCAGGTCAGAGCTGGTAGGGAAGCGAGATCCGCTGTCAGCGGATCCGATGGCGGTGGTCAGGACAGACTTCATTGATTTTAGAGATGTGTTTGGTTGAAAATCTCAGATGAGCTTCAGCTGATGGCGCTGATCACCATGTCGAAGTAGGAGCCAGCTTCAGCAGACAGAGCGTTGCAATCACCCTGAGCCACAGGCATCTTGCGCTTTTCGCCAGTGCTGTTGTTGGTGTTGGTGATGTGGGCACAGGCAGAAGCCTTCATGATGGCCACAGCACGTGAAGCGGATCCTGAAGGAACGCCCAATGCGGCATAGGTCTCACGCAGACCATTCAGGCAACGGTCCTGAAGCACGGAGGCATCGCCGGCCAGCAGTGCATAGGAGACGTAGCGCATGATGATTTCAGCATCACGCAGGCATGCAGCCATTTTGCGGTTGGTGTACACACCACCGTTAGGAGCTGTCAGACCTGTGTTTTCGCAGCAGATGCCTGCGACGGAGTCGGACACAACGCAGGAAGCGTTACTAGTAATGGCGTTCACAGCGTCGAGACGCTTGTTGCCTTCAGAGATGAATGAGCGAAGCGCGGAGAGCTGATCGCCACCAATGAAGCTGCCGCTGGAATCGGCGGAAACAGCTTGCCTGGAGAATGCGTCGAGCATAATAAAATGCTTACAAGAGGGGGGACTTAGATGCGATGCATCACCCCGGAACCGTAACCTCATCTGCCAGCTAGAAATCATTCCTCTCTGGCTTCTCAATACAAGTTTGCACTTAAAATATGAAGAGACTTTGAAGCCTCAGCCCATTTTGTCCAAGACCTGAGTACATGACCATCTCAAGGGCTCCCAGGGATGGGTCTCTGCAAGCTCTTTGAGAAGAGGTTTTTGGTCATCGAGTTGAAGACGAAGGCAACTCCATGCGGCCGCAATTCTTGATTTGGAGTACTGAGGACCGGTTTCTTGCAGGGCTCGTCTCACCAGGTTGCTGCGATCCTGCAGCTCGAGTAGGCCAACGCAGCTGGCCAGGAGATAGTGCACTCCATAGTCGCTTCCCTGGTTCTCCTCAAGGTCGTCGATGAGAGCCAGGCGTTCCGTCGCTGGCATCTCGCACAAGGCTTTGGCGGCTTCGTATTGACGCGCCTCGTCGCGGTGTTGAAGTCCAGCCCGTATCGCTTCTGCTTCTGAGGGGATCGGAGAGGGGTTGGCGAGAGCAAGCGTGCGCGGATCATCCCTCAGGAGCGTTTCAAGCAAGTCGTCTGAATGGGTTTTGTTGATGTCTTCTCTGTTGCCTTCGCTTTGGGCCTTGGTAATGAGAAAGGCGCTTTTGGCCCGTAGCGGCATCGAAACAGGACATCGGGTGAGCGCTTCTAAGGCCGCCAAGTGTTGAGCATCGCCTAAATCAATGACTGCCGCTCTGCGTCGTCCTGGATTGGTGTCTTGTAATTGACTCAGCAATGGCCCCAAGCTTTCGTCTCGATTGGTTAGCCGTAGGGCATGGGCATGGGCCGCTCCTGCGACTAAAGGATTTAAATCTCCGCGCAGTTCCGCAATCACATCGTTGCTATCTGGAAGGTTCAGACGCGTAAAGGCCTGAATAACGGCCCGCTTTTGGTTGTCCGGACCGTTCAGTGCAGTCAGTAATTGCTGCTGCTGGGTTTCGGTGAGTGATGCGCCAATGCGTGCAATGGAATCAACAGCGTTAACGACCGTTGGTTCATCTTGATCAGTCAGAGCCTCAATTAACACAGGGAGAGCCGTCTTTTGTTTTCGTCTGCCCAGAGCTTCAAGAGCTTTTCGTCGGGTGATTCGTTGATAGAGGTCATCGCTTTCCTTTGATGCAACCTCAATCAATCGGTCAAGAGACTGTTGCGATGTGCAGGCTCCTAGGCGTGAGGCAGCTAAGTACTTAACACCGGGATTATCGAGTTGGCTTGGATCAGTGATAATGAGATTGAGAGCATTCTCCTCACTCATTCCCGAAAATAATGTGTCAAAGCGCTCACTCATTGCCTACAGGGAAGAATGGGATTTTGATGCCGGCACTTGTCTTAATGCCCGACGAGGCCAGAGCCTTTGGCTCGGGTTGATCCTTTCTCTATAGTAGTGCTCAGCCTCATTGGTGAATGAATGTGACGTCCGCATCTTCTGCATTGAGCGAGATCAACCGCTTTGTTAAAGCATTTGATTTGGATGATGCTCTGAATACTATTTCCAGTATCGAGGATCTCAAAAAACTTCTCGTGGATTTTGATAGCCCGCTTTCCGGATCGTTAATCCCCCTTGAGCAGGCAACGCGGACCCCAAAGATTCTTGTTGACTCTGGTACAACTCAGCTGGGAATCCCATGGAGAACGCTTCAGTGTCCTGGTGGCCCCATTGTTCTACAAATGATTTGCGAAAAAGTTAATTTTGCCCTTTGGATTGAGGAGTGTTGAGTATGTCATCGTCTGAACTTGATCGGTTTATCCAAGCTGTCGTTGATGATCACGGCATTGCGACTGGAATTAAGCCTCTTGCCACCCATTATGATCTCGTCGCTTATGCAAACATCAGCGGCTTCTCAATCACATTGGTTGAATGGGGAAGGCATCTTGCGATGGATTGGCTTCAATCAACCGATGCAGAATTGGAATTGCTTCAGCTTGCCGACCCTGCCCATTGGAGTTGGGCTTTTAGGCAACTGTCGAGTTGGCGTCCTTTGTTAATGGAAGGCACCCTTTCTGAGGGGTTGTTGGGAACGGCCAATTTTGCCTCCATCTCTGAGTCCGATGATCAAAATGGGCTTCAGGGAACGGATGCTGTTGCTCAGCAAGAAAAGCCCCTCACGGATGCTGAGCGAGATGCGGCCCTGGAATCTTTCATTGAAATGCTTAAAAGTAGGCCTGATTTAAAAGATCAAGTGAAGTTTGCAAGGGATCAGGATGCAGTGATTGAACTTGCGAACGCACAAGGCTTTCCGGTTGATTCGTTGACATTATTACGTCGTTGGAACAAGGTATCTGACTTCTCCAAGCCGACTTGGTTTGGTTGGTTTGACGAGTAATTTATTTAGCTGATTTCTGCATAACGAGTTTGCGATGTTCCGCGCTTTGCCCAATAGGTCACAATGGCTTCTCCCCCTGGGCGGGGGACTGGGGCATTGGCCCGAAGAATTTTGAATGTTCGGTTTGGTCCCATTGGCCAATTGCCTGCAGCTGAAACGGAACGAATTCTGCCACCAAGTAATTCAATACAACGCTCAAACTTTTCGAGTTGACTTTGATCAACAGTCTCGAAAATAAAATCTGTTCCAACACAAATCAAGTGTTGCGACCGGATCCAAGCTTTTAATTGTTTTTCCGCATCTAGCGCGGACATTCAAACCACATGCTTGCTTGATCAACCATCTTATCGAAGCCAGTCGAGGTTTAGACAGTCGCCAAGGGATGTCACTCGTTTGAATTTTAAGGGTCCGTGTTCGGAGCCCCATTTTTGCGCATGGGTTTCTGGATCAAAACCGCGATCACGGCTAACCCAAGTTGTGCTGTCTACATCAACCTCGCTGATCAGATAGGTCAATTGCCCATCGCGCGGGACCAAACACTTGTGGCCGGGCTCCACTTCTCCCCGATAACAATCAGTTCCGACTTCGTGAAAATGCATATCACATCCACAGCGTGGTTTGAGGGACTCCACGTTTAAGCTGCTGAGCAATTCAGGACGCTGTCCTGCACCAGCGAGTCTTATTGAATCAGCAAATCCAAAATTTTCAACAACAAAGACGTCTTCAATTTGTGTGAGGCGATGGATCCCTTGCCGGTAAGGGCTCCATGGGTCATGGTCGTAACTTTGTTCAGAGTAGAAGCCAGGACCTTTTAGCGTTTCCCAAGGTAGTGGTCTGAAAAAGATATTGATATGTGCGAAATCTTTTGGGTTGTCTTGAGATTGCTCAAAATTGCTGTAATGTCCAGCCAGTATTTTGGCAAATCTCAATAATGCTTCTTTAGAGCTCATCGATTATTGATGTAGTTACTGAATGTTTAAGCGTCTTACTTCTGATGCAAATGAAGTTTGTAGGATTCCTGAGCCTGCAGATGTTCGAAGGACGGAGGACCGACAGCGTACGTTTTCTGAGACAAACCAAATCCTTTCTTCTGCAATGGATTGCTCATATTGAGTCTTGAGCAGAAAGGTGCCATCTTCGAGGAATTTATAGTCGGAAACTGCGAATTCAGATTCTGCGTACCCTACGCTCCTGATGATTTTTCCTTCGGTCTCGTTGATGGCGATGGGAACGAGGAGGCAAGATCCAGATGTGACATCGCTGGGATCGTCTGGCTCCCAATCACTTTCTGCTTTCCATTCCATTTGAAATGGGCAGGTTGTGGTTGCCTTGGAATCTAAGTTTGATGATTCGATTAATTCTTGAATACTGCTAGAAGAGGGATCAACACTTTTGATCTCTACTTCACTTAGCACGTCTTCAAATTGTTGGAAGGCTAGAGAGTGCCCAGAGCGCATCGAGCGCCATTTGCCTTCGCTTTGTTGAACGAAAGTCTCAATATTCATTCAGGTGTGCATCAATCGTTGCCGATGTGGCAGCCGGATGAGGTTGATTGATATGCACCATATTCACCATGGAGTCAATCATCATTGACATGGCCATAGGAACGCCAGAAACCGAATCATGAAAACTTTCGTTTTCTCCTGATTTCTTTCGGTTGGAGGTGTTTCTAAAGATTGGCATGTCGTTTTGAGAAATTAAAGGAGCTAACGGCTTTGGCTGCGAGAACGCCAGATTGGGCCTGTGAACGACCAGGCCCCAATCATGACCGATTCGATCTGCTCAGTGAGCAGATTCCCCTAAGGGTTAAGCATTCGCAATAGAGATGATGCGACCGCGTTGGGCTTGGATGCTTTTGATCGTTGTGGACAAGGAGTTGTAGCTAACCACCGATCGCTGGGCCGAACGGCGAGCCGTTCCGAGCTGAACCCGTGAGGTCCAGATGATCGTGTAGCGGCCACCACCACCCACGGCCTTGCGAGCTCCAGCTGCTGTGGGATTGGTATTGGACGCAATGCTGGTGAGCAAAACAGGCTTTTTCGTTCCATCAAACCCAGCGAAGCCTGGATCCATGGCGATGTTGCGTTGATAAGCAACTGTGCTCCCGCCCACAACTGTTGTTGCCGTTCTGGCATAAGGAACTGTATCGATGCCGAAGCTATTGAGGTATTCATCGCTGTAGGTGTAGCTGGCGATCTCAGCTTCGAATCCCTCTGTTGCAAGTCTGTTCACGTGCTCGCTGATCTCAGCCTGATTACGTGGGGGGCGTCCCATCAGGTGCTTGAAATTCAGCTCTACAAAGCGATAAGGACTGTTGGGTTCGAGTGTGTAACGCCGATAGGTCTCCGATTGGGCCAAGGCAGTGATCAGCCCCTGAACGGTGAGGTCACCGTTCATGAACAGCGCATCGATGGAGGGACAGACATCGAGTTCCATCAGATAACGGTTGCCGAACACCTGGCGGTAAGCGGCCTTCAAAACGATGGAGGCTTGCTCTCTGTCCTGATTAGCGGCGCAGGTGAGGGTCAAAGGGGCAGTCATGGTGGTGGGGGAAAGAAAAAAAGAAGGCTTCATCGCAGACGTGGTCTGATGAAGCCAAATTGCATCAAAGAGTTTGGGAATAGGGAATGAAAGTATCCCTAGTCGGTCACATCACCTCGGTGATGGAGACAATCCGTCCGCCGCGGCGGTGGATGTATTTCATTTGGCTTGTCATGTCCTTGCCTGACACCAAGTAACTTGCATTTGGTGTTCTTTGACGGCCACCTGCGGGTTGTGCCTGCACCACGATGCGGAAGCGCCTCTTGGTGGGATCGGGAGATCCAGCAATCGCACTGTTGCGATTGCTGCGTACCGTTGTGGTGCGCCAGCCACTTGGCACAGTTTTCGTAGCTACGGACGTAACCAGGGACGAACTGTTTGCTACTGAGTCGCTGGCTGCATAGCCCTCGGAGAGAGACAGATGGCGGTTGAAGGCCAGCTGTGAGCGCCCTTGCTCAGAGAGGATTCGCATGTAAGGAACCGTGTCCTCGCCGAATGTGCTTTGGTATTCGGCGCTATCAACGTAGCTATTGATTTCAGCTTCGTAGCCTTCGTTGGCAAGGATTTGAATGTGCTCGCTCACCTCTGCTTGAGAGATGGGTGCACGTCCAAGCATGTGCTTGAAGTTCAGCTCAACAAAGCGATATGGCGCGTTGGTTTCAAAGAAACGACGAACGTATTCAGGAGATAGGCCGATGGCACGAACCAGTTCGCGGGTGCTGTAGTAGCCCTCTGTGAACTTGCTTTCTGCTGAAAGGGCTCTCTCTGCTTCCATGAGATGAGGATTGCCCATCACCTGGCGATAGGTTGCACGAATCAAAGCGTTGACTTGGTCTGCGCTGTCACCAGGGCAGCGTTGGAATACTTCCTGTTCCCGCTGACCTAGTCCGAAGCCCACGTAAGCATCGCCCCGTGCTGGCATCGAGTCGCCTCCATCACTGCTTCTGCGAACCTTGGAGGTGAATTTGACATTTGTTCCCATGCCGCTGCTCTTCGCTCCACGGGAGGCGGAGACGGAACTGGGAAGCTGTATGTAAGGAACGGCACCACGGGCAAGCGTGTTGCTCAGCTGACTACGCGCGCCAACGGCACTGTCGCTGATGGCAAAGCCTCGCTCAAGAGCGGCAATGTTGACAAAGCTGCTGGTGGGGATGCCAGCGGCAGATGTAAAGGAACGGGTGTAAGGAACAACGTCATTGCCAAACACTTCGGCGTACTCAGCAGAATCAACGATGAAGTCGATGACAGCATCGTGACCAGCTTCTGCCAGCAGAGTGATGTGCGCAGACATCTCTGCCTGGGATGTTGGAGGACGACCCAGCAGGTGCTTGATGTTTAGTTCAACACCGCGCATGGGGGCAACGCCTTGGAAGAAACGTGCGCGATAGAACTCAGTCTTTGCAAGGCCTCTCACGAATTCGCGTACATTACGCTCGCCATTGCAGAACTGAGCCTCTAGTTCTCTCGAGCGCTCATGTTCCATCACATGAGCATTTCCATAAACCTGACGGTAGGAAGCGTTGATGGCTGCTTCGAGCCCAGCTGCGTCATCGACGGCATAACGCTGAGTCGAGGAGTCGGACTGGCGCAAAAACTCAGCGTTGCTCAGTGCTGGCTTGTTGGCTGCATTTCGATTCCTGCTGAATGAGACAGGGTTCGAGTTGAGGGAGCTGGCTCCGAAACCTT
>ERZ887942.1929-NODE-1929-length-13493-cov-6.337550_pt1 | contig 13493 bp, 14 predicted proteins | sample MGYA00521099_ERZ887942 | MGnify/ENA primary metagenome ERZ887942 (study PRJEB32303, sample SAMEA104408605) | aquatic metagenome | biome: Brackish water; feature: Pelagic; material: water | place: Baltic Sea | collected 2014-06-07T06:48:00 | depth 16,251 m ... | reverse complement strand
TCATGTCCGCGATTATATGCATGAACATGGAACAAATATCAATATGGAAATACAGATGTTTATACTATTCCTGGGGGGAACTTGGAATTTGGCGAAGCCCTAGAAGAGGCACTGATAAGAGAGTATGAAGAAGAACTATGCATACTCACGGAGGTGAAAGAAGAGGCATTTACCTGTGAGACCTTACGAGACTCCGAAAAGACATTACACCAACTTTACTGGCTAAAAATTAGGGAAGGAAAACCAGAAATAAACCGGGCAGAAACATCTGCTCTAGCCATTTGTTGGTTGGAACTAGATAAGTTGGACACGTATAATCTTTATCCTAGTGTTGGTACGTATATAAAAGAGTCATCTAACTTGAAAGGCAAGTATTTGGGTGATGTACAACAAAAGTGGTTTTAATGAAAATAACAGCAGTGTTTACTGCCGAGACAGAAGCCTATTTTAGAAAGAAGGGCTGGTTAAAGTCCAATGAAGAAGTACTAAGTTTTGCAAAAGCAGGGGAGGGTAACATGAACTTTGTGGCTAGAGTAAGTACCAATCAAGGCAGTTTTATTGTAAAACAGTCTAGAGCTTATGTAGAGAAATACCAACAAGTGCCAGCACCCATTGAACGCATAGAAGTAGAAAATGCTTTTTACGAGTTGGTTTCGGAATCGGAGACGCTTAAAGGCTTTTCGCCTGAAATCATAGCTTTTGATAAGGCAAACCATACATTAGTTATGGGTGACCTTGGACAAGCCTCTGATTACACAGGCCTTTATTCTGGAAGCGTTCTAATAGGAAAGGAGGAGATTCAAAACCTAATGTCTTATTTGACGACTTTGCATGCCTTACTGCCAAAAACGTTTTTGGATAATTCTCAAATGAAGGAGCTTAATCACGAGCACATTTTTAATTATCCCTTTTTAGAGGAGAATGGCTTTGATTTAGACACTGTCCAAGAGGGCTTGCAAAAGTTAGCCATGGTTTATAAAACGAATGACTTGCTTAAAAGGCAGGCGACACTTTTGGGAGAAAGGTATTTATCAAACGGCACCATCTTATTACATGGAGATTACTATCCTGGGAGCTGGTTAAAGACAGAAGGTGGACTTAAGGTAATAGATCCTGAGTTTGGCTTTATGGGCGATGCAGAGTTTGATCTTGGTGTGATGTTGGCACATTTTAAAATGGCAGGCGTGGAAGAAGCATTGATAAGCTTTACCTTAGAGGAATATCAAGCTAGTCTTGGCCTAAACACCGATTTACTAAATCAGTATATTGGTATTGAAGTATTGAGAAGGCTAATTGGCCTCGCTCAATTGCCATTAAATCTTTCCTTGGAGCGTAAAAAGATTCTGTTAGATGAAGCTGTTGCCTTAGTCATAAATTAATTAAAACATGAAAAAAACCGTCCTATTTATAGCTCTTGTATTTAGCCTTATGGCATGCGATAGATTTCAAGACACCACTGTATATACAGATGAGACGGTCGAGGGTTTAGACCTTACTGAGGCCGAGCTGTACGACAAGGTCTTGGGAAACATAGTAGGTTCAGCCATTGGCGATGCAATGGGGGCTCCTACGGAAATGTGGAGCCGATGGGCTATTGATTTAGAGTATGGTTTTGTAAAAGGCTTGGACTCTATGGTGAGAGAAGTTTCACCTGAGGGGGTTTGGAAAGCCAATTTACCTGCAGGAGGCACCACAGATGATACTCGCTGGAAGGAATTGACTTATAACTATCTAAGCAAACAAACATCAAATACGTTAAATGGAAGGGAGTTCGCCCAAGAGATTATTAGGAGTTATCAAGCTGCCATTGATAATTATAAGACCATTGAATCTTTTGATCCCGAGCCGTTTGAAGAAAATACGCTCAGGGTGGCCTGGCTCCAAGAATGGGCTAAAGTTGCAAAGCCTTATGTAGAAAACAGTTTGGATGGTTATGCCGTTGCTATGAGTAAGTTTTATGGTGGCGAAATGGTATGTGCAGGCTTGCTTTATGCACCGGCTATTGGTGTTTTTTACCCAAACCAGCCAGAGTTAGCCTATAATGAAATGTACAAATTGGGGATTTTTGATGTTGGCTATGCACGAGACATAAGTGGTTTAGCGGCCGCGATGACGGCAGTAGGAATGAAGAAAGGAGCCCGTAAGGAAGATATGCTGGATGTGCTCCGAAGTGTTGACCCTCAAAGTTACTTTAAGAGTCGGTTGGTAGGAAGAACCTCTTATAGGATTCTTCAAAAAGCTCTGGGGATTGTAAAAGAAGCAAAGGCAGAAGAAGAACCAATGCAAAAGGCTTTTGAATTATTAGACGGAAATCAACAAGACATGCCATTCCATGCAGGAGAAATTCATCTTCAAGTTTTGGTGGCCATGCTTTATGCAGACTTTGACTTCATGGGTACCATGCAATTTCTGGTAAACTATGGTAGAGATAATGATACTACAGCCGCAGTAGCAGGAGGTATTTTAGGTTCTTTTCATGGCTTTCAAAAACTGCCGAAAACTGAAAGAGAGGAAGTATTAAAAGTAAGTCGGGAGTATTTGGACATTGATTTAGAAAAACTGGCTCAGACACTTACGACGAAAATTCTGGAACTTCAGTAAGCATATAAGTGGTGTTCGTCTATTTGATTTGGCAATCACAGCATTAATAGGGTAATTCGAATCGTAAAAAAACCTAATTGAATTATGAAAAGTAAATTATTGGCGGTTGTCTTATTTTTGACGGCTTCATTTTTAGCTAATGCCCAAGACGGCTCCATGAGAGCATTGTTATTCACTAAAACGGCGGGCTTTCACCATGAGTCTATCCACGAAGGTGTAGCCGCGGTTAGAGGATTGGCCGCTAGGCATTCCTTTAAAGTAGATTGGCACGAGGCCACTCAAGTATTTTCTGATCAAGGCTTAAAAAAGTATGACGTAGTTATTTTTCTAAATACTACAGGCGATGTATTAAACGATAAAGAGCAAGCCGCGTTTGAAAAATATATTCAAAACGGGGGAGGTTTTGTTGGAGTACATTCGGCGTCTGACACTGAGTATGACTGGGAATGGTACACTAAAATGGTGGGTATGATGTTTAAAATTCACCCTGCACAGCAAACAGCTTATATACACGTAGAAGATCATAACTTCCCTGGTATGGAGCGTTTCCCTAAAAAGCTATTATGGACAGACGAGTGGTATGAATACCAGAAACCTGCTCTGTCAGACGACCTACACTTTTTAGTGTCTGTGGATGAGAGCACCTATAAGCCTTACGCTAAGTGGGGAAATAACGAAGGAAAAGGAATGGGAGACTTTCACCCATTAGCCTGGTATCATGAGTATGATGGCGGTAGAGCCTTTTACACGGGCCTTGGCCATATTGGTGCTATATATTCAGACCAAACCTTCTTAGACCATCTGTATGGAGGTATCTATTGGGCTGCCACTGGTATGGGCATCGAATAAAATTAATTTGTTTGTCTGCTGACTGAGGTTCTCGAAGTCAGCCAACGAAAAACCCCGCTGACATTGTCAGCGGGGTTTTGTTCTATAGAACACCATAAATTTTAGTTTCTTCTTGAAGAACTTCTACTGCTAGAAGACTTTGTAGACCTACTTGAAGAAGGTCTTGCAGAAGAGCTTCTGCTACTGCTTCTTGGAGCAGAAGACCTAGCCGAAGAACTTCTAGAGCTCGAAGATGGTCTGGCAGTTGACTTTCTACTGCTACTTCTTGGAGCAGTAGACCTTGCAGACGAGCTTCTATTGTTAGAAGATGGTCTTGCAGTTGACGTTCTGCTGCTACTTCTCGGAGCAGTAGACCTTGCAGACGAACTTCTATTGCTAGAAGACGGTCTTGCAGTTGACGTTCTGCTGCTACTCCTTGGAGTTGCCGACCTTGCAGATGAACTTCTATTGCTAGAAGATGGTCTGGCAGATGAACTTCTCGTGCTTGAAGATCCTCTTGGGGCTGTTCTGGTTGTGGCAGATGGCCTGTTACTCGTTCCAGTTCTCAGATTACCGTTGCTTCTATTTCTAGAGCTATTGATATCTCTGTTACTATTTGGCGTATAGCTTCTACTTCTTGTAGACGCTCTGCTGTCTGTTCTAGTAGAGCTAGTGCTTCTTCTAGTGTTCGCAGTACTACCGTTAGTTCTGCTGTTAGAGTTACCTACTCTTGCAGAAGGGTTCGTTCTGTTTCTTCTTACTACATTGCCATTGGCTCTGTTGTCTACTCTAGCAGTGGTTCTTCCGCTATTAAGGTTAGAGTTCACATTATTGTTACGGTATCTACTACCATTTCTATATATGTATCGCTCATTGTTAAAGACATAAACTCTTGTTCTAGGAATAAAGAACCTCGACCCGTATCCGAAAGCACAGCTTCCCCAACCCAGATTATCGAATCTGTTAAAGTCCCATCCACCTACATAGTATCTATTGTACCAGAAAGGATAAGAATTGAAGCCAAAGTATACTCTATTAAAGCCATAGTAGCTTCTGTCGTAGTCAGATAAGTCTAAACCTACTCGGCGGTTTAGCCAAGCTACATCTTCCCACACATCGTCCTGCTCCCATTCATCGTAGTTGCCATCGGCCATGTAGTTGTACTCTTTCTCTTCTATGCGTTCTAGTTTTCTGTAAAGTCTTCTAGACTCCCAGTTGGTTATAAGACCAGACTCAATCCCGTTTGTGATTCTCACTCGCACATCCCAGTGCCAGTCAAACTCCTCATCGTAGTGATGCCTGTCGTCGTATCGGTTATATGATTGGGCGGTAGCCGTGAAGCTAAAAAGGCCCAAAAGTAAAAATGTTATTATATTTCTCATTGTCGTAATATTTATGGTGTATGCTTCTTAGATGCAGGAAACGTTGCTCAGGTTGTATATGAAATGTTAACAGAGGACTTTTTCCAGAAAACATTGCAGAATACAGCGAATTGGTGTTGAGGAGTGCCCCTTTACCTTCCACGGCACAAAACCCACACTCAGCTAAAGGGTCGGGCTATCCAGGGCTCCACTGTCGCTTCGGTCTTTCTGTATAACAAGTATCTAATATATAAGGTAAACAGAATGACTAAACCCTTTCTATCCCTCACGCGGGTATTGCAGAGGTAGACTTAGCTCCCAATCATCAAAACACCTCCCAAAACCAGTGCAGAACCAATCATCTCTTGTGGACTGAAGGTTTCCCCAAGAAAGAGGTAGGCTAATATAATAGTGGATACAGGGCCAATACTCGCGACTATGGAAGCCTTGTTTGCTCCCAAAAGCTTGATGCCCTCCATGACCATAAAAGTAGGTATGATGGTGCTCACAACTGCCAGCAATATACCATAGCCGTGTAAACCAAGCTCTAAATGCTGTATTTGGATGTTGGAGAACAGATTAAAATGGACCAATACATATATAGAAGACAATATCATGGAGATGCTATTGAAATTGATAGAGCCATATTTATTGATTAGCTCTCCACCAAAAACCAGATACAAGGCATAGGTGACGGCACTGATAAGTATCAATGTGCCTCCTTTCATAAAATTTGAGGATTCAAATATTCTGGGCTCAGCAGCAATGATAATCACGCCTATATAGGTGATGGCTAGAGCTAGGAGAGCTTTTTTTGAGATGTGTTTTTTAAGGAATACTCTAGAGAAGATAACCACCAAAGTAGGGTAAATAAACAGTATGATTCTTTCTAGACCGGCTGTGATGTATTGTAAACCTTTGAAATCAAACCAACTTGCTGAATAATAACCGAGCATGGCCAAAATAGCTATGAAGCCCAAATCCTTTTTACTTACAGAATTGAATTCGCCTAGTTTATATCTCCAAATCGCAATTCCCGTAAAAATTGGCAGAGCATATCCGAAGCGTAATGTGAGCAGCGTAATATCATCTACATCATATTCGGCATAGGCCATTTTAATAAAGATGGCTTTGGCCGAGAAGCAGATAGCTCCTACGGCTACTAATACTATTCCTTTTTGCGTGTTGCTCATGTGCTCTACAAATGTGGACATTTGTAAATGACGCAAATGCTTCTTGATAACAAATGGACTTTTTAAGACATTAAGAAAGCCAGTACCGATAAACAGAAAACCCCACCAAAAGGCAGGGTTTTCAAAATCTAAAGTCTCCAGCTTATGTCTAAAAGTCTGCACTCCTAAATCATTCCCTTTCCATTCAAATATTCGGCTATCTGAACGGCGTTGGTGGCGGCACCTTTGCGGAGGTTATCTGCTACACACCATAAGTTAAGTGTATTTGGCTGAGACTCGTCTCTTCTTATTCTACCTACAAAAGTCTCATTCTTACCATGAGCGTTTATCGGCATTGGGTAAATGTTATTGGCTGGGTCATCCTGAACCACTACGCCTTCCATATTGGCCAATAGCGATTTCACCTCGTCCAAATCAAAATCATTCTCAAACTCAATGTTTAGGGCCTCTGAGTGACCACCCACCGTAGGAATACGCACTGTAGTAGCCGTTACACGGATACTATCATCTTCCATTATTTTGTTGGTCTCTTTTATCATTTTCATTTCCTCTTTGGTGTAGCCATTATCTTGGAATACATCTATGTGAGGAATCACATTCAAATCTATTTTATGAGGATATGCAGGGTCTTCTATGGCTTTGCCTTCACGCTCACCAAACAGCTGGTCCACGGCTTTCTTTCCAGAACCGGTTACAGATTGGTAGGTACTTACCACCACTCTTTTGATTTTGTATTTGTCGTGAAGGGGCTTCATCACCACCACCATCTGTATGGTAGAGCAGTTTGGGTTGGCTATTATTTTATCCTCGTTTGTGATAGAGGTAGCATTTACCTCTGGCACTACCAGTTTTTTAGTAGGGTCCATTCTCCAGGCCGAAGAATTATCTATCACCGTAATGCCTGCAGCAGCAAACTTAGGGGCTACTTCTAAAGAAGTACCACCGCCAGCAGAGAATATGGCTACGTTAGGTTTCATTTTTATAGCATCCTCAAAACCCACCACGGTGTATGCTGTGCCTTTATAAGAAACCTTGTTTCCGATAGACCTCTCAGAGGCTACAGGAATGATTTCTGTTACCGGAAAATCTCTTTCCGCTAATACTTTAAGGATTTCGCCACCTACTAGACCAGTGGCTCCTACTACTGCTATTTTCATTTTATATCTATGCCCCCTGACCAAAATGGAGCACTTTATGTTTACAGAGAGAAAGGTCTGTTCTCTCATTATAACTCACAGCAATTAAGCTGCTTAAACTGTTTGGGCTGCAAAAGTAGGGGGAAAACTAAGTTTGCAACCATTATCTATCTAAAAACTATAAACCCTCTTAGGTGTAACCACATGATGAAGAGGTATATCTGTTTCTTCTTTATCCTCAATGTCCTCTTCTGCTTCAAAAAATGACAAGCCCGTAATGGTTGTGTTTTCTGTGGCGTTTTCTAAAAAACGGTCATAGAAGCCTTTTCCGTAACCCACTCTTTGCCCATTTTTATCATATGCCAGAAGCGGGACTATGACCAGTATGTCATCATCTGTGTCAAAGAATGCCTCAGAAGAAACACCTTCATTGATAGGCTCTGGAACGCCCCACCTATTTAATTCAGTAGCTGCCCCGTTCTCATATAAATGATGCCTTAGTATGCTATCTTCTCCAACTTTCGGCACATATAAACTTACGGGAAAGTCTTCGTGAAGCGTATTGACAATAATTCTGCTGTCTACTTCATTTAATTTATAGATAGGTAAATAGCAATGCACTTTATCATACCTATGCATCATGAGCCGGCTAAAAAGCAAATCTCTAACCTTAAGGCTTTGTGCTGTCACCTCTTCAAGACTTAAGTGTAACCTTTCTGCCAAATACTTCTTACGTAGTTCAGCCTTTTTCATACTTAGCTTATTAAGTCAAAACCACAATAGGGTTGAAGTACTTTGGGTATTTTGATACCCTCAGGCGTTTGATTGTTCTCTAAAATAGAAGCTAATATTCTAGGCAAGGCTAGAGCAGAGCCGTTCAGCGTATGCAGTAATTCTGTTTTGCCGTCTACTTTATGTCTTAGCTTTAGCCTATTGGCTTGGTAACTTTCAAAGTTAGAAACAGAGCTTACCTCTAACCACCTTCCCTGTGCCGCAGAATAAACCTCAAAATCATAGGTGATGGCGGCCGTGAAGCTCATATCTCCACCACATAGACGTAGTATTCTATATGGCAATTCTAGTTTCCCTAAGAGGTTCTTTACATGATCCACCATTTCGTCCATGGCCTGATAAGATTCCTCTGGTTTTCTTACCTGGACTATCTCTACTTTGTCAAATTGATGTAATCTGTTTAAGCCACGAACATGAGCTCCCCAGCTTCCAGCTTCCCTTCTAAAACACGGCGTGTATCCAGTAACCTTTATAGGCAGCTGTTCTTCTTTGATAATTTCACCTCTAAACATATTGGTCAAAGGAATCTCTGCTGTAGGAATCAAGAATAGGCCATCAGTTTGTGCTTCATACATTTGGCCTTCTTTATCTGGAAGGTTACCTGTACCATAGCCAGAAGCCTCATTGATTAGAATTGGTGGCTGTATTTCGGTGTAGCCAGCATCGCTGCCTTCGTTTAGAAAAAAGTTGATTAAAGCTCGCTGTATTTTGGCTCCTTTGCCTTTGTAAAAAGGAAAACCAGCACCTGTTACTTTGTTCCCTAATTCAAAATCTATTATATCATAATCAGTAATTAAGTCCCAGTGAGGCTTGGCACCTTCATGGAGCGTAGGAATTTCTCCATGAGAAAAGGTCACTTCGTTCTCTTCTGGAGTTTTGCCAAATGGAACAGATTCGTGCGGAAGGTTGGGGATAGTCCACATTACTTCTTGCAATTGATTACTGTAGCCTTTCAAGAGCTCATCAAGTTCTTTTGATTTTGCTTTAAGCTCACCAGTTTCTGCCTTGGCAGCATTCGCCTCGTCACGTTTACCCTCTTTCATGAGTAGGCCAATTTGCTTGGCAATACCTTTAGACCTGGCTAATACGTCATCCAGAGCCTTTTGGGTATCCTTTCTATTTTGATCCAGGTCCAAGGCTTGATTAAGAATTGCCTCTGCATCTTTGAAGTTTTTCTTTTCAAGGCCCGCTAAAACAGTCTCTTTATTGTCTTTTATATAAGCTATTTGAAGCATGATTACTTAGTTATGAGTCGTCTATGGTAGTTGATTTGACCTAAATGATAATTTAGGTGTCCTAGTAAATGATATAAGAAAAAGGATGTTGTCATTGGTTTTCCAAGGACGTTTTGAGGATAATCGGCCGAAAGCATTTCGGTATCTAAGGAGATCAATACCTTTTCCACTATGCTTATACTCTCGTCAATATCTTGAACGATTTTTTCGACAGAAAATCTGCCAGAAAACTCTTCTTCTAGGTTTCTGACATAGCCAGAATTCCCCAAAATCGCACCTATAAAGTGTCTTACGTTTCCAGTGAGGTGCATGGCTAGATTACCTCCAGAGTTATTAATTTCACCACTGATCTTAAAAAGCAAGTCCTCATTCTTATAGCTAAGAACTTCTTCTTTGAGCCTCAGGAGGTCTTTCTTGTAAACAGCTATTAATTCTTTCATTTAATCAAATTTAAATAGCCCTTCATTGAGAGCTTCCAAGGCGTCGTTCTTATGAACAGAATCTACTAAAAGAGAAATGTTATGTTCGGACGCTCCATAAGAAATCATGCGAATAGGAATATGTTTAACCGCCTCTAAGATACGAATACCAATCCCAGAATTGTCTGCAACAAAGTTTCCCACTATGCAGATGATGCTCTGGTTTTTATCGTGCTCTTCTAAATCTGCAAATTGCTTAAGCTCCGCACCTATTTCAGGTAACCTTTCAGAATTGTCAATCGTTACGGCTACAGAAACCTCAGACGTAGTAATCATGTCCACAGGTGTTTTGTATTTCTCAAAAACACTAAAAACCATTCTCAGAAAACCATAGGCATTCAGCATTCTGGTAGAGTGCACATAAATAGCCGTAATGTTGTCTTTGGCGGCAATGGCCTTAATTTCTGGCCCGTTACCTATTTTGGAGCTTATTAATGTACCAGCGGCATCTGGGGCCATTGTGTTTTTAAGCCTTACTGGCACATCAGCCATTTTCGCAGGAGTAATGGTGCTCGGATGTAAAATTTTAGCACCGAAATAGGCAAGTTCGGCGGCTTCCTCAAATAATAACTCAGGTACTGGGCGTGTTCTTTTAACTACCCGAGGGTCATTATTATGCATACCATCTATATCCGTCCAGATTTGAATTTCTTCTGCTTTGATGGCTCCGCCAATAAGTGAAGCGGTATAATCGGATCCTCCTCTTTTAAGGTTATCCACTTCCCCTCTTGGGTTTCTACAGATAAAACCTTGAGTAACTAAAACGTGCTCGGAACGGTTTTCTAGAATAGCCTTTAGCTTTTCTGAGATTTTGGCAAATTCTGGCTCACCATCGGTATCAATACTCATGAACTCTAAAGCGGGCAGCAAAACCACAGACTCGCCCATTTCTCTCATATAAGCTGTAAAAAGCTGTGTGCTCATGATTTCTCCCTGAGCCACCATTCTTTTGTCGTATTTCGGACTATAGATTTTTACTTCTGTCAAAGAGCGAATGAAACGGAATTCTTTTTCAACGATTTCTTTAGCTTCATCAAGCCCGGCTTCTGTTGAGAAAAGTTCCTGAATAAAAGCTTGGTAATGAGCATATAACTCATCCATTTGGGCCATAGCCAATGCTTTATTTGCTTTAGTCAATGCTTCACCAAAACCTAAAAGGGCATTGGTAGAACCTGACAATGCAGATAAAACAACGATTTTTCGATTCTTAGTGTTAGTGACTAAGTCTCGAATCGACTTCATACGTTCAGGCTTTCCTACTGAGGTGCCTCCAAATTTCCAAACTTGCATTTTTTATGTTTCCTTTTGTAACTACTCAATTCAAACGATCAAAAACACCTAGCTTAAGCCCAGCATTTTTATGGCAGTAATGGCTGCTTCATCTCCTTTGTTTCCATGTATGCCACCTGCTCTATCTACGGCCTGCTGATGGGTATTAGGGGTGAGCACCCCAAAGACAACGGGCTTATTATATTTTAAACTAACAGTGGTTAACCCTTGAGCCACCGCATTATTGATGTAATCATTATGCTTAGTTTCTCCTTGTATCACACAGCCTATGGCTATCACAGCATCTATGTCTGCCTTGGCTGCAAATACCTGTGAACCATAACTTAGCTCATAACTGCCAGGTACATCTACTTTAATAATGTTGTCGGCAGAGGCCCCATGTTTTAGAAGGGTATTATGGACTCCTTGATAAAGAGATCCTGTTATTTCCTCATTCCATTCTGCCACTACTACAGCGAACTTTTTGGTAGAAATGTCTATGATGCCATTGGTATTATAAACGGAGAGGTTTTTATGTGCTGAGCTCATATTTTTAGAAAATAGTATATAAAAAAAGGGATAAACCTGCTGGCTTACCCCTTTGAATTTCTTTTGCTTGGGTTAGTTACCAGCCTCTGTTTCCAGTTTGGATTTGGATTTTGTAGCAGCTAAGATATTTGCCGAAGTAGGGTAGTCTTCTACTATTTCTGTGTAGGCATCTATCGCTCCTTGTTTATTACCGGCGACTTCGTAGGCAGTTGCTAATTTCATCAGGTAATTAGGAGTCATATACATATTAGGTTTATAGTCTGTAGCTTTCTCATAAAAAGAGATAGCTTCAGCCGTATTTCCCAATTCCATATTAGCATCACCAATTAAGGTGTAAGCTTTTCCCTGAACGATTAAGTCGTTTGAACTGAATTCGTTTAGATAATCTATGGCGTTTTGGAACTCACCTTTTTTCATGTAGGCTACTCCCACATAATAGTTGGCAAGGTTTCCGGCTGCTGTAGAACTATAATTTTCTGCTACTTCTAAGAGTCCCGCATTTCCACCTGTTCCGTTAAGGGCAAGGTCAAGAGAGTCAGACTCAAAATAATATACAGAGTCGAACATTGCCGTTTGTGTTTCAACCGTCTGTTGTTTCATCCAATAGTTGTATCCAATTATTCCCAAAGCAGCTACGATGATTACACCACCGACAATACTTAGAAGGTTTTTATTGCTATTGAAAAAGCTTTCGGCTTTGTTGATTTCCTTTTGAAGTGCCTCTGCACTTTCTAAAATCTCAATACCAGTATTATCGCTATTCTTTTTTGCCATTATATGCTTTCGCTTAAATTTTCGAGGTGCAAATTTAGTTAATTGATTGAGACTTTAATCAATCCTTGGTCAAAATGTACTTTATCAAGACTTATGAAAGTAAATAAAGGACATAAAGAACGTTTAAATTGAACCGCTTTACTCCATCAAGAAAGGATAATCTTCTTGGACGTAAATGTCTTTGAAGGCGTCTTCTGGATCTGGGAAAGGGGATTCTTCTGCAAACTTAACAGACTCTAAAACCTGAGCTTTGATTTTCTTATCTATCACTGATAACTCCTCTTCTGTAGCAATTTTGCCTGTTAAGATACGCTCTTTGGTCATTTCCAAAGGGTCACGCATTTTCCACTCTGCTACCTCTTCTTTAGTTCTGTATTTTTGAGGGTCAGACATAGAATGACCTCTAAAACGATATGTTTTGAACTCTAAGTAAGTAGGCCCATCACCTTTTCTAGCTCTAGCTGCAGCACGACTCACAGACTCATGAACGGCTTCTACATCCATAGCATCTACAGGCTCGGCAGGCATATCATAAGCCTCTGCTAGTGTGTATAGGTCTTTTACGTTTGAGCTTCTGGCGACGGAAGTACCCATAGCGTATCCGTTGTTTTCAACTACAAAGATTACCGGAATCTTCCAAGTCATGGCCAAGTTAAAGGCTTCGTGAAAAGCTCCTTGACGTACAGCACCATCTCCCATGTAGCAAATACATAGGTTTTTAGTTCCTTTATATTTTTCTGCAAAGCCAATTCCTGCTCCTACAGGAATCTGGGCACCAACAATTCCGTGACCACCTACAAAACCAACTTCTTTATCAAAAATGTGCATAGAACCACCTTTTCCTTTGGTAGTTCCTGTAGCCTTACCAAAAAGCTCTGCCATAATGGCGTTTGGGCTTGTGCCCAATGCGAGTGGCTGACCGTGGTCTCTGTATGATGTGATGTATTTATCTCCTTTTTCAAGGGCAGATACTGCTCCAGAAGAACAGGCTTCTTGGCCAATGTATAAGTGACAGAATCCTCTTATTTTTTGCTGGCCATAAAGTTGTCCAGCTTTTTCTTCAAATTTTCTTTGAAGCATCATAGACTCATACCAGTATAAGTACTGCTCTTTGGTGTATTTAGTCTTTGCGGCTTGTTTTTTCTTCGTGGCTGCCATAAATTTTATAAGCTTGTCTTATTGCATGCTGCAATATGTATTCAACAAATATGTAATCCTTTTACAAGGGAGAGCAAAAATAGTTATTAAAGGTCTATAGAAGAAAAATATCCTTGAA
>ERZ887942.1928-NODE-1928-length-13497-cov-4.904107_pt1 | contig 13497 bp, 7 predicted proteins | sample MGYA00521099_ERZ887942 | MGnify/ENA primary metagenome ERZ887942 (study PRJEB32303, sample SAMEA104408605) | aquatic metagenome | biome: Brackish water; feature: Pelagic; material: water | place: Baltic Sea | collected 2014-06-07T06:48:00 | depth 16,251 m ... | reverse complement strand
CTCCTCCTTCGAACGTTGAAACCTTGCCGCTTCGCAACGGACCAGCGGAACCACCGTGGTCGCTGGGGAGATGTCCGTCTGCATGATTTTTGTTTTTAATCAACCACGGTCCGTTGTCGCTGGTGAAGAGGACATATGTGTTGTCGGAAAGTTGCAGCTCGTCGATTGTGTCCAAAATCCGACCGACATTGAAATCGATTTCTTCAATCACATCGCCGTATAAGCCACGTTTGCTCTTGCCTTTGAATTTCTTCGAAGCATCCAGTCGAGTATGTGGCATGGTGTGCGGAATGTAGACGAAAAATGGCTGTTTCTGATTCTTCTCGATGAAGTCAATAGCTTCATCAGTATAACGCTGAGTCAGTGTCGCCATGTTGGTAGACTTTTCGATCAACTCTTCGTTGCGGTAAAGATTCGCGACGCGGTCGTTGCTGGTTGGTGTCCCAAAGAAATAGTCGAACCCCTGCCGTGTCGGAAGCAGATCCATAAAGAATCCTTCTTGAGCGTGTTTGGCAAGATCCCATTTCCCGAAGCACGCGGTTGCGTACCCCTTCGTCTGCAGCACTTCAGCAACTGTGATCTCGTTACTGTGCAGGATGGGATGGACTTGTTTGACGTTTCCTCGCTCGGCAACTCGCATCGGGTAACAGCCCGTCATCAAAGCCGCTCTGGATGGACCGCAGACTGGCTGTGCATAAAAGCTCGTGAACTTCATTCCCTCGGCAGCCATCTTATCGAGACGAGGTGTTCGAATGTCTGGTGAACCAAAGCAGCCGACATCCTGATACCCTTGATCATCAGTGAAAATGATCACGAAGTTTGGAGCGTCGTTGTTAGCTTTGAGAGAAGTGGACAAACAAAACATCACCACGCAAACGCAGCTCACCATGATGCGGCGGGGTGAACGCTTCAGGATTTGAATTATCAACGAGAGCATCTTTGATTGACCTTTCTGAGAAATCATGGCTTTCTCTTGTGAGGAGCCTGACGACGATCCTTTTCGATCAACTTACGGTCATAGACCTTTCCGGGTCTGATTGGCTCATGAGCCTTTGATGCGAAAGCGGATAGTTCACTTAGGATGTCAGGATGATCAGTGGCAAGGTTATGTTTTTCCTCGATATCATTAGCGAGACCATAGAGTTCCCAGTCGTTTTTGCCTCGCTGATAGCCTTTCCAATCCTTCATTCTTACTGCGGTCTGATTCCCGTATTCCCAATAAAGATGTGAATGAGTTTGCTGCCCAGATTGGTCCAGCAAAGTTGGGAGGAAAGAGATCCCATCAGTCTGGGGACTCGTCGCTTTTGTCAATTCCGCCAGAGTCGGCATGACGTCTTGAAAGCAAAGGATATGGTCAGAGATAGAGCCTGCTTGAATTTGACTAGGCCAGCGGACCAGGAACGGAACTTTTAGTCCGCCTTCGTAGAGTGAGCCTTTTCCCGCACGGAATCGTTCACCGGATTTAGGATTCAAGTTTGGAGCGAAGAATCCATGCGGACGATCAGCGGTTTTGAAGTAGTCTTGACCGCCGTTATCACCGCAAAGAAAGATGATCGTATTGTCGTCGATCTTCAGTTCATTCAGGAGTGCAATGATCTCTCCGAGTTGACGATCCACCATATGCAAGAAGGCAGCGTAGACTCTAGCATCACGATCTGTTTGCTGACCGGCGGTCCAGGGTTTGTCTTTGAAGAGTTGCCATGAAGGGTCGTCTTCGTCAATCCCCCACAGTCCGTGAGGAGGTGTCCAAGGGAGGTAACAGAAGAATGGTTTATCTTTGTTGGAACGAATAAATCTCAGCGACTCTCGAAAAATTTCAAGCTGAGCATGTGTCTCTCCATCGTAGAAATTTTCACCACTATTCCCTTGCAACGGAACTTCACGACTGTTTCGAATTAAGTATTGCGGGTAAAATGTGTGAGCATGGACTTGATCGTAATACCCGAAAAACTGATCGAATCCATGCTTCTCAGGGACGCCCGATGTGCCGCGACCACCGATCCCCCATTTCCCGAATCCTCCTGTCGCATAACCCTTTTTCTTAAGCATCGTTCCCAGGGTCGGCTCGTCTTCTCTGATCGGTGAGAACCCGTCGTTGACACGCATCGAAGTATGGCCGGAGTGTAAACCCGTCAGCAAGACGCAACGAGTCGGTCCACAGACAGGTGCGCCAGCATACGCATTTGTGAAACGTATTCCCTCGCTGGCAAATTGGTCGATATGCGGAGTGAGTAGTTCCCGATGCCCCATGTGACCGGACTCGAAGTAACCCCATTCATCCAGCATGAGATAGATGATGTTAGGACTTTCAGACGCCGTCGTCTCCAACGTGGGAAGCAGACACAGGATGAATAGAAAAGCTACTCGGGACATTGTCATCTTTATTGTTTTGATTCGGGACTGAATTCGTCCCACAGATGGCATGAAATTGGATCAACCGACGATGTCGTGAATGACGTGACCGTGCACGTCAGTCAGACGCATGTCGCGACCACTGAAACGGAAGGTAGAGCGAGTATGTTCAACACCTAATAGATGGAGTATGGTTGCGTGGAGGTCGTGCATTTCGGCTCTGTTCTCAATAGCTTTGTAGCCCCACTCATCAGTTGCACCGTAAACGAATCCAGGTTTTACTCCACCGCCAGCCATCCAGATAGTGAAGCCGTATTGGTTGTGGTCTCGGCCGTTCTTGCCTTGAGCGAAGGGGGTTCGTCCGAATTCACCAGCCCAGACAACAAGTGTGTCGTCAAGAAGTCCTCGCTGCCTGAGATCCTTCAGCAATGCTGCGATCGGTTGGTCAACGGCTCTTGCGTTATTCTCGTGCCCTGTTTTCAGATTGGAATGCTGATCCCAACGATCACCACCGACGTTGGGACATGTCAATTCGATGAAGCGGACACCTTTTTCGATCATTCGTCGGGCGATTAAGCATTGGGCTGCGTAGATTTTAGTCGGTGCGTACTCCGATTCCATCCCGTACGCCTTCTGAAGATGCTGAGGCTCTTCGTTGACCGACATGACTTCGGGGACAGCCATCTGCATCTCGTATGCTAATTCATAATTTTTAATGGCAGATTCCAAACTATCGTGCTTACCGAACTGTTGCTTCGCTAGACTGTCCAACTGATTGATGAGGTCGAGTTTCTCTCGTTGTTCCTGCGATGTTGCCTCGGTCGGTTTGATATTCGCAACGCCTGTTCCGCTCGGTTTGAAAATAGAGCCCTGGTAACTCGCTGGCAGGAACCCGCTGCCGAAACAATCAAGACCACCAGGAGGAATCAAACCTCCATTCAAGACTACGAATCCCGGCAGATTCTGAGCTTCACTGCCTAAACCGTAATTGACCCACGCTCCCATGCTGGGACGTCCTTGTAGTCCACTGCCAGTATGTAGGAAGTAGTTGGCGAACGTATGCTCGGGGAACGCCGAGGTCATTGAACGTACGACTGCTAGTTCGTCGACGCATTGCGCGACATGTGGAAACAATTCGCTGACCGGGATACCCGATTCACCATGCTTTTTGAACTTCCACGGACTAGCGAGCACGGTACCAGTGTTGTTGAACTGAGTTGGTTCAATATCGAAAAACTGACCCGGATCTTTGCCGTCGTATTTGTCCAACATCGGTTTTGGATCAAATGTGTCGACCTGCGATGGACCGCCGTCCATATACAGGAAGATCACGTTCTTCGCTCGGACCTGATGATGCGGTCCGTGCCCAGCTTGTCCCGGTTCAGCAGTTTTTGATTCAGCTGTCGTTGGTTCTTGACCGGCGAACGACGGATCACACTGCAGTGCAGCTAAGGCAAGAGCCCCAAAGCCGCTGGCACACTGTGTCAACATCTCGCGACGACTCGTCGGCTGCGAGAACATTCGCTGGCAAGGGAATATGTTTTGGTTCATTGATAACTTTCGAAATTCTCGCTTCTTTTTTAGTTTAACGGCAAGCCAGAGGCGACTTTTTTTTCGTATAACCAACGCCTTCGATTATCTTACAGACGATCAATGATATGTGGTCCAGCCGTTTTTCGGGATTCCTGCAAATGGCGATACAAACGACCATTGCTGTCTTGGTTTCCCTTCCTTGACTGGATTCTCTTCGACATATCGAACTGCATTTTCAACCGCTTCTTCGGAATCAAGGTAGACTTTCCACTCCCTTGCTGCCCACATCCTGGGTAAACGCTTGCCTTCTTCTGCGTACTGGGTGAGTGGATGGCAGCCTTCTTTAATGAGGTGACTCGTTGACGCTCCCTTCAACAGATTTACGATTTGTTCAACCTTGTATGCGTGGCGGGCAACCACTAAATGAGTGTGTTCTGGAAGTATCGAACACGCCCAGAGTGTGTAATTTGACTTTTCAATCTTTGCTGCGAAGCCATTCGCAATAGCCAATACCTGTAGACCATCGATAGAAACTGGAGGATACTTTAAGATTTTTCGGGCTGCGTCTCGTTGTTGTATTTCGGACTTAGTCAACTCGGATATGACTTTACGTTCGATCGATTTCGTCCCGCTGCCGAATCGTAGTAGTTCCCATTTGCGTATGAAGTCGGACCACGCCCCCCGCGGATCGTTTGGTAACCAGAAGCCATACATTGGCAAGATGACGTGGTATCCGTGAACCATGCTGAATATGTACTATTTCTTGAGATCAAATGAATTCGTAAAACAAGATGCCGGAGCCGACAGCGTAGATTGAAAAACTGACGCCTGCGGCTAGCCGTTAAACGAAATTATCGTAGGAATATAAATTCTTTTGTGTTGATGAGGACGTGTGCGAAGCTTGCCCAGAGGTCTGAGTTGTCTGTCATGACACCATGCTTCGTTGCTTGAGACTTTATGAATGCCATGGCTGTTTTCATCTCCTGATTCGTAGGTTGCCGTCCGAAGCCGGAGAGATACAGCCAATCGATTCTTCTTGACAATGTTTCGCCATCAGAACCGGGTATCGTTTGCACGGCACGTTCTCCCCACAATTTCGAAAGCTCAACGACAAGTGGATCATTTAACAAAATCAACGCCTGAGCCGGAACATTACTGACGTTGCGGCGTCCCATCGAACTGAACGGGACCGGTGTGTCGAATGTCAGCATGAATGGTGAGAGAAAATTGCGACGAACAGAGATATAGATCGTGCGCCGACCGTTGCCATCGAGTGGACCACTTGTGCCCGGACGACCACGGCCATCCATGAAGGATGTCAGGTGGATTGGAACTGGCGGACCGAACTGAGTACGTTCCAGCCGCCCAGAAATTGCCAACAACGAATCGCGGATTACTTCGCCCTGTAATCGCTTGGGTGGTCGATAGTGCCAGAGTAAATTCGTCGGATCGGTCTCCAAAGCACTGGAATCGGCATGACTCGACATTTGATAAGTTCGCGAGAGTACAATGTACTTGATCATGCTTTTGATGCTTCGACCATCTGCAAGAAATTGGGTTGCCAGATGATCGAGTAGTTCTGGGTGTGTTGGTCGCTGACCCAGGTAACCGAAATCATCGACGGTCGGAACAATTCCCCGTCCCATGAGGTGATGCCAGATGCGATTGACGATCACGCGCGACGTCAGCGGATTTGAAGGATCATTGATCTGTTCAGCAAGTTCGAGCCGTCCGCTTCCTTTTCGAATTCTCATTGGCGTATCACCAGAGATCGCAGTCAGGAAGTGACGCGATTCGATGTCTCCCGGCTTCGAAGAATTACCACGAATCAAGATGTGGTCATCTTCACCAGTGCCATCCAACATCGCTGGTGCAACGTGTGAATTACGGACGATCTGTAAGGCAAGCTGTTCGCGTTCCTGCTGCCATGAACGAACAATGTTGCGTACCGCTGAATTGTTACTGGAACCAGTTGCGCCCTTGAGAAACACGATGTGATCAATCCCGATGTTACCCCAACCTGTTGTGTGGTTATCGACAACCTGAATCTTCGCTTTCTTCCCCGCGAAGGGGCGAACATTCCAGGTGTTAAGCGACATTTGATTGTTGGCTTTACCGGTGGCAGACAGCACGGTCTTCCCGTCGATAATCAGATTCACACAGGTCTTTCCTTTGTGATTTCCACCACCGACTAGAAACTCGATTGTGTCGAATTCGATCATGAATTCTGGAGAGGTCAGCGTCCCAGTCAGGCTATCGCCTTTGCGAACGTCTCCACCCGGACGAATGTTATGAGAATTGACAAAGAACTTACCACGGCCGTTGATTCGCCCCTGATAAGTAGCAATTGTTTCCAATGTTTGCGGAATCTTTCCGAAGGCGTCTCCGGTGACAGCCCAACCGTCATAGGTTCCTGATTCGAAGTCTGCGAAAACCTGCTCTTCAACCTCGTGACCAGCGCCATTGTTCAATATCGTTTCGGCAGCTTTAGAGTATGCTTCGTACTGCTTATCGTTCGCTTGCAGACGCTGGTCGAGATCGGCAAGTCCTTTGGCATCAAGCCCCTGCGTCACCATGCGGATGGATAGCTGTTGACTCTCCGCTGGGACAAATTCCAGATGCAGGCGATGACCAATGTATCTGGTGAGGTTCAGTGTGACCCAGCGCTGATCAGCCTTCACCGGAACAATGGTCTGTCCGTGCAGCGGACCAGCGACAAGTCGATGTGAATCGACACACGCGACAATGTGACCAACTCCATCAACACGGCAACTTACATTGCCGTGTTTCACATCGAATGTCGGCGAGCGGAGGGTTCGCCCGTTTTTAGGTAGTTTTGAAACTGCACTGCTGTTGCGCACGGTCCCCTCGGTGACTGCCTCAAGTCCATTCCAGAAGGAATCGCTGACTGCGGCACCGAATGTTGCAACTTCAATAGTGTCAGATTCCGAAGCGAGATACGCCAGACCTTCATGTCGCGGTGATTGACCGAAGATGAATCCGTCTTGCAGGTACTGTCGCTGTGGTAGGTTCGAGTAGTCAACAACAATGGCTTCGTCTTCAAGATAACTCGTTTGCAACGGCGATCGAATTCCCTCGCTTGCCAGGAAATCGAGAATCTGTTGCTGATACTTGTTATCGACACGGGCAAGCTGTTCAGCCACGCGGCGGTTCTGTTCCATCGATTCAAATCGAACCTGACGGTAATCGCTGCTCTGTAGGAAGCCTGACAGTGAGTAGTAATCTGCCGTCGAAATCGCATCGAACTTATGATCGTGACAGCGAGCACATGCGACAGTTACACCGAGGAACGTCTTCGACATCACGTCGATCATGTTGTCGAAGCGATCGGCTTCATCCTTGCGGATATCAACCGGTGAGTGAACCCATTCACCCAGGAACCAAAATCCGGTTCCTAGCACTGATTCGTTGTATTTCTCGGTAGGGTGCAATCGTGGTTGCGGCAGAATATCACCCGCAATGTGCTCGCGCACAAATTGGTCGTAAGGGATGTCAGCATTCAATGCGCGGATCACATAGTCGCGATACTGAAACGCATTCGGTGTGTCGTTGTCGAATTCATGTCCCCGCGACTCCGCATATCGGACAAGATCGAGCCAGTGGCGACCCCAGCGTTCTCCAAAGTGCGGTGAAGCAAGCAATTTGTCAACGACTCTATCAACAGCGTTTGCATCTTTATCTGCCAAGAAGGCTGCAACTTCCTCGGGAGTCGGAGGTAATCCAGTCAGGTCGAAATATAATCGACGGAGGATGGCTGTTCGATCAGCGTCTTGTGTCGGCTTCAATCCTGCTTCTTCGAGACGATTAAGGATGTAGCGATCAATGTTATTTCGAGACCACGCTGCATCTTTCACTTTTGGAGCACCTTTGTCAGCGACCGGTTGCCAGACCCAGAACTCCGATTGTCGTTGCTCAAGGTCGAATACCTCTCGCTTCGCAGTAGCAGTCGGAGTAGGTTCGTCTGGCCATGGAGCTCCCATATTGACCCAGCGAACGAGAGTCTCGACATCCTTGTTTGGCAGCTTGCCTTTGGGGGGCATCTCAAACGATTCATACCGTACCGCTTCGATCAGCAGACTACTGTCGGCATCTCCTGGAACAATCGCTTCACCTGAATCGCCTCCACGCAAATGAGCCGCACGGCTATCGAGTAGTAACTTTCCTTCAATGCGTTTCGCGTTCACACTGTGGCATTCGTAACAGTGCTTGACTAATAAGGGACGAACCTTCGACTCAAAAAACTCAAGCTGCTCTGGGGTAGGTGCATTGTCATCCGCGTGTGTCGTAGCACTGAAGACGGCGCAAAACAAGACGGACAATATTGTAAGAGATTTAAATGATTGAGAATCCGTCATCACGCTTCCGGTTGAATGAACGATAACAGGCACGTTTGAATGCCTTGCCAAAACAAGTCTTATTGTCGCTTTTGTGCCCCGCTTGTCGAGGATAGAATGCGACATTCTGCTAATGAATTGCGACATGCTTAAAAAGTACGACTATATGCATGAAAAGGTGTTGACTCCATCGAGCATCGTCCCCGAATAGAATTCGCTTTACCCTGCCAGATGAAACTTTTTTTTCCTCACTACGCTTGTACAGAGTCGAGGAGAAAGAAATTTCGCGAATCGTTTTAGACTGCATTGAAACCGCTGACTCCCTCAAATTCAGGCAAGAATATCATGTACGACTTCGCCGTGAACATCAGTGAGACGGAATTGACGACCTTGGAATTTGTAGGTGAGTTTCTCGTGGTCGATGCCCATTTGGTGCATTAGCGTCGCTTGTAAATCGTGGACATGAACTTTGTTCTCAACGGCGTTCACTCCAAGATCATCGGAAGCTCCATAAGTGATTCCCGGTTTGATACCGCCACCAGCCATCCAAACGGTGAAAGCATACGGGTGATGGTCTCGCCCCCAACGGACACGATTGTTGATGTCTCCTTGAATGAATGGAGTCCGTCCAAACTCTCCGCCCCAGATGACGAGAGTTTCATCTAGTAAGCCGAGGCGATCAAGATCTTGAATCAACGCTGCACTTGCTTTATCGGTGTCGCGGCATTGGTTGTACAGTTCAGTCGTGATTGAATTGTGCTGATCCCAGCCAGCGTGCATCAGCTGTACGAAGCGAGTTCCGCGTTCGACGAGCTTTCTTGCCATCAGACAGTTATGGGCGAAAGTTCCTGGTTCATCGACTCCGGGTCCGTACATGTCGAGCGTCTGCTTCGTCTCTCCACCGAGGTCTGTCAACTCCGGAACACTCGTCTGCATCTTAAATGCCATCTCGTACTGAGAGATTCGCGTGGCGATTTCAGGATCACCGAACTCTTGCAACTTCAATTCATTGATCTGTGAAATGTCATCCAGCCAGTCACGCCGCATATCACGAGACATCCCATTTGGATTCGAAATGTAAAGGACCGGATCACCTGTTCCTCGAAACTTTACACCCTGATACTTAGACGGAAGGAAACCACTACCCCAATAGAAGTCGTAGAAGATTTGCCCACATGACGTTCCTTTACTGATTGAGGTCATCACGACAAAAGAAGGAAGACTGTCGGTCTCGGCACCAAGTCCATACGTCAACCAGGCACCAATGGTCGGTCGACCGGGAAGTTCTCCACCGCTGAGCAAGAATTGAATCGCTGGTGCGTGATTAACAGCATCAGTGTGCATGCTTTTCACGAAGCAAAGCTTATCGGCAATCTGAGCGGTATGAGGCAGGAAGTCGCTGACCCAGGCTCCGCTTTCGCCATGTTGACGGAATGGTTCCACCGGGGCGAGCATCAGCTTACCATCAGCTTTCCCGGTCATTGTGCTGAAGCGTTTACCGTCAGCGTAGCCGCTGGGAAGCGGCTTGCCGTGTAACTCTTGCAGCTTCGGTTTGTAATCAAACAGGTCGCAATGCGTTGGAGCACCATTCTGAAAAAGATAAATGACACGCTTCGCCTTGGGAGCGAAGTGAGGCAAGTTGGGTAGACCACCAACCGGTGTCACCGCTGCCGAAGCGTCGCGATTCAACAGAGACGATAGTGCTGCCGTTCCGATCCCCGCTGCCGACTTTCCAAAGAATTCGCGGCGCGTGACATGCAGTCGATTCTGATAGAGAGGGTCCATCTGATTATTCCTTCGTCAGTGTCTCATCAAGATTCAAGATTGCCAGACACAAAGTTGTCCAAGCGGCATGATGCGTTATGTTCAGACTTTCGTTCCGAGGAAATTCTCCAATCGATAATAACTTTTTTGCATGTTCAGGATTTGAATCGAATTTGTTTTGTGATCGGTCCAAACCTGCTAATAGTATCTTTGCTTCAGCCGGTTTGAAGTCTCGTGCAATGGCTCGTTGAGCGATCCAGTTGAGACGATCTTCATCGGGGATATCTTCAACCAGAAGTGCTTTCTCCGCGAGAACTCTAGCTGCTTCGACATAAGTTGTGTCGTTCAATGTTTGTAGAGCGTGCAAGGGCGTGTTGGTCAGGTAAGTGTTCACGCTACAAGATTGACGAGACGCGTTGTCGAAGAAGACAGTCGGTCCGACGATCCGCCTCCAGAAGATATACATGCTGCGACGATAAAGAGCGTCCCCGTGATCCTGAGTATACTTTTTCTTCCCGAAAGTCGCCTCTTCCCAAACTCCAGGAGGTTGGTAAACATTCACCGATGGTCCACCCTGCTCGGAATTTAAGAGTCCACTGACTGCGAGCGCTTGATCGCGTAGCATCCATGAAGGGAGTCGATGTCGCGGGGCGCGTGCGAGCAATCGGTTCTCAGGGTCTTTACCGATCAGTTCTGGAGTTACTTTAGAAGACTGCCGATAGGTGTGGCTCATCACCATACGTTTCATCAACCGCTTGACATCCCAGCCTGAATAGCGAAAGTCAGCCGCCAGCCAATTTAATAAATCTTTATGAACAGGAATCTCTCCTTGAACGCCGAAATCGTTGGATGTTTTGACGATCCCAATTCCGAAGAGTTGCTGCCAAAATTGGTTGACCACGACTCTCGCTGTAAGAGGATTTTCATCAGCGACGAGCCAGTTCGCCAAATCCAATCGATTGTAGGTCGAGTTTTCGGTAAGAGGCGGAAGGCTCGCGGGGACGTTCGCTGAGACTTTTTCTGTCGGTGCCGTGTAAAGTCCGCGAGTCAGGATGAAGCTATCGCGAGGTTGTTGGATGTCCTCCATAACCATCACTTTGGGGATTTGTCCTCGCAGCGATTTCAATCGTTTCTCAATCGGTTCGAATTCCTTCCGAATGCTGGTATATTGGGGATCTTCAGCGAGATGTTTATCAACCAGCAGTTTCCTCTGTTCCTGGCTGCGACCCGTGACTGGAGTGGTTAGTGCCCTGGCTAATGAGAGTGGATCAGACGACTCCAGCGTTGGAGTTGCGTCGTCAGTCATAGAGATCGTGAACCGTCCGAGGTTATGACTCTTATGGACAGAATCGTGCCGAAGAGTGATCTCAAGCTTGCTTCCAAGAGTCAATTCGACAGGATTCTTGAATTGAAAAACAGCTGCATGATCGACTTCGTGAATCGGCTTGCTACCGAGAACTGCCCAGCCACTGCCGCTTTTTCCATCAAAGGTATTCTCAATCTTCAACTGCCCTTGCTCATAGGTCGCTTGAGCCGATGCGATCAATATTTCCTTCGTTTCATCATTGTTGATAAGAGTGACTTCCACCTCAGTGAGAACGAAATTCCCACTGTTCGAACGGGCAAATCCTCGATCGGTATGTGAATTATGCCGTAATGCATCGAGTCGTAATCCTGTAATTGTTTTCAGTGTCGGTTCCGTAACGATCACGTAAGTATCGTTATCCGGATTATCTCCACTGGCGAAGATGACTCCATCTTCGGATTGTTCAAGTTGTTGATGAGTCGCTGAAAGCTCTGTAGCAGCTAACATTTCCCAACTTTGAACATCGTCAAGTTTCGCAAGTTGCTCCTGTTCCCACTTTGATTGTTTGGAATTCAGTTCCTTCGCTCGTTTCACCAACTTTTGTTTCGCATCTTTGAGTAAACCTTCTTGATCGGAGATTTGTTTCTTTTGCGTTGCAGTCGGTGCAGCGATCACTGGTGCAGTCTGTGGATCTCCTCCACCACCAGTCACCGGCGTCTGGTTAAAGAATGCAAACAGGCTGTAGTAATCTTCTTGAGAAAGTGCATCGAATTTATGATCATGGCAGCGACAACAATTGAAAGTCAGACCCAGCCATAACGTGCCAGTCGTTTCAGCCATATCCATGACGTAATCAACACGATTCTCCTCAGCGATCCGTCCCCCTTCACCGTTGATCATGTGATTACGACAAAACCCGGTGGCGAGTTTTTGTTCGAATGTTGCATCAGGTAACAAGTCACCCGCTAATTGCCAGACGGTGAATTTGTCATAAGGCAGGTTCTTGTTAAACGCCTCGACCACCCAATCTCGCCAGGGCCACATCGTTCGTTCACGGTCACCTTGATAACCATTTGAATCGGCGTAGCGGGCAGCATCGAGCCAGTTCCACGCCATACGTTCTCCATAGGCTGGTGACGCCAGTAGGCGATCAACGACTTTCTCATAAGCATTCGGAGAGTCGTCAACGAGAAAGTTCTGAACCTCTTCTGGAGTAGGGGGCAGGCCAGTGAGATCGAGTGTGACTCTTCGAATCAGAGTATGCTTATCAGCTTCAGGAGAAGGAGACAGCCCCTTCCTGATTAGCATCACTTGAACAAAAGCATCAATGGGATTTCTGACTGGTAATTGATCAAAGGCAGGTTCCGTCGGAGTTTGCGAAGTAACAATCGGTGTCCAAGACCAGTGCTCTCCCCATTCTGCCCCTTGATCAATCCATTGACCTAACAACTCGATTTGTTCGTCTGTTAAATTTCGATTGGAATCGGGTGGCGGCATTACCTCGAATTCATCTTTCGATGTGACTCTTTTGAAGAGTTCGCTCGCTGACCGATCCGTCGGTTCAATGGCACTCAGCGCACCGTTGTGCTCGTCGAGTCTTAATTCGGCTTCTCTTTGCTCCGCATCGGGACCATGGCAGTGAAAACAGTTCTCCGACAGGATGGGACGGATCTGTGTATTGAAATCAACTTGTGCTTGAGCCAATACCGATCTTTCACTGAGAATTATCAAGTTTGAAGCGAAGAGTACCAATAGAAAACGCATTCGAAATTCCGTATTCGATATTTTGAGTTTGCAACGATCTGGTTAATTATTTGGTAACCGTTCACAGATTGAAACTATTGGTAAACCACGAAACACACAAATGACACGAAAAGAAGAGAGGGAGACTGACAAACCTCTCTGGACGAATCACCCTGTCAATCACATCCCTTGAACTTAGATAGGATTGACATGATGAACAGGATAAAGATTGTGACGTTCTCCTCAGATTCAACAATTCACTTGTGAATAAAAAAACTCAAGTCTGATGAGACATTTCCTAGATCGTTCATGTTTAGCAGATTGGAAAGCGTTCATCTCATCCTGTAAATCTTGTTCATCCTGTCTAGAAATTTCTATTATTGGAGTATACAGATTCAGCGTCTTGCTTCGACAATACTTGCTAATTTGATGCGAGCCAGAGTT
>ERZ887942.1923-NODE-1923-length-13515-cov-5.489004_pt1 | contig 13515 bp, 11 predicted proteins | sample MGYA00521099_ERZ887942 | MGnify/ENA primary metagenome ERZ887942 (study PRJEB32303, sample SAMEA104408605) | aquatic metagenome | biome: Brackish water; feature: Pelagic; material: water | place: Baltic Sea | collected 2014-06-07T06:48:00 | depth 16,251 m ... | reverse complement strand
CTTCTTTAAATCTAAAGAACACGAGATCGTTCCTTCCGCTCCCTTGCTCCCAACAGCGCCTAACCTGTTGTTTACAAATGCCGGAATGAACCCATTTGTGCCCTACTTCCTCGGTGAACGCACGGCTACAAGCAAACGAATCACCGACTCGCAAAAGTGTATCCGAGCCGGTGGTAAACACAACGACCTGGAAGATGTCGGGTTCGACACCTACCATCAGACGTTTTTCGAAATGTTGGGCAACTGGTCATTCGGAGACTACTTTAAGGAAGAAGCCATTACTTGGGGCTGGGAACTACTGACTGAGGTTTGGAAATTCCCCAAAGAGCGACTCTATGCTACCGTTTACAAACCCGGTGAAGAGGAACCCGCCAAGTTTGACCAAGAAGCCTACGACTTTTGGAAAGCCATCTTTGAAAAGGAAGGACTGGATCCAGAAGTCCACATCGTATTCGGCGACAAGAAAGACAATTTTTGGATGATGGGTGAAACCGGCCCCTGTGGACCGTGTAGTGAAATCCACATGGATCTGACTCCCGAGGGCGATACCAAAGGTAGCCTGGTCAATAAGGACTCACCACTTTGCATAGAGATCTGGAATCTTGTATTCATTCAATTCAACGCGACCCCGTTAGGAACATTCATTCCCCTCGCCTCCAAACATGTGGATACAGGTATGGGTTTTGAGCGCGTATGCGGGATCATGGGTACCACCCAAAATTTCACAGATTATACTCAGGCTCCCGCCAATTATAACTGCGACCTGTTCGAAGACATCTTCAAAGCGATTTCTGAGCTCTCAGGAAAGTCGTACAAAGCCACCTTACCTGAGTCGCCTCAAAAGATGTCTGAACAGGAATCGATCGACGTAGCCTTCCGTGTTATCGCCGACCACATACGTACCCTTTCCTGCTCTATCGCTGATGGCATTTTACCAGGAAACGAAGGACGCAATTATGTGTTACGCCGTATCCTTCGTCGGGCAATCATGTTTGGAAATCAACTGGGACTCAGAACCGGCTTCTTCGAAAAGCTGGTCAGCTCCGTCGTTGAAAAACTCGGCCCCGTTTATCCCGAGTTAGTAGAACAGAAAGAAATCATCGAAAAGGTCATTCGCTCCGAGGAAGAAGCGTTTGGAAAAACCTTGGACCGCGGACTCGCATTGCTAGACCGCGTTACTCAGGATGGCTCAGGAATCATCGAAGGAAATGCCGCCTTCACCCTCTATGATACCTACGGGTTCCCACTCGATCTCACACAGCTGATTGCTCGAGAACGCGGATTGACCGTAGATACAAATGGATTCGATAAGGCCATGAAGGAGCAGCGCAAACGCTCCCAGGATGCCCAGAAGAAAAGTGTCATCGAAGTCCTCGGCGATTCAGACGAAGAAGCGACCGATTTCGTAGGCTACAACATTAAGAACCTTAAGAATTACGAGACAACGGTTCAGAATATTTTCAAACAAGACGGCAGCTCAACCATACTCCTGGAACGCACGCCTTTCTACGCTGAGATGGGTGGCCAAGTAGGTGATACAGGAATCCTTCAGGCGGGACCGAAGAGTTTCAAAATCGTCGACACGACTCGCGATGCCCATGGACATATCTTGCACAAGATCGAAGAAGATGTAGATTTCATCAAAGATGAACCCGTAATCGTATCGGTCGATGCAGAGCGACGCCTCGCAATACAACGAAACCACTCAGCAACCCACCTCATGCACTTTGCGCTGCGCAAGGTTCTGGGAACGCACATTCGCCAAGCAGGCTCGTTGGTAGAACCCACCCGCCTGCGCTTTGATTTCAATCACTTTGAAGCGGTATCCGCAAAACAGCTACAGGAAGTTGAGCGAATCGTTAACGAACTGGTCTACCAGAATACGTCCATCAATTGGTATGAAGTACCTTTCGATGAAAAACCGGACACTGTCATCGCACAGTTTGGCGAAAAATACGGAGATGTCGTTCGCGTAGTTGATATCGGAGACTACTCACTAGAACTCTGTGCAGGTACTCACTCTCGGGCCACCGGTGAAGTAGGGTTCTTCAAAATCCTATCAGAATCCGCGATCGCAGCAGGCACCCGCCGAATCGAAGCTATCGTGGGTGAGTCTTCCTTTGACTACATCGAGGAACAAATGGAGTCTCTCCACTCAGTCTCACAACAACTTTCCTGCCCTCCCATTGAGGTCAATGGGCGTCTGGAAGCACTGCTCAAAGAAAAGGCGATGCTCCATAAAGAACTAAAGAAATTTCAGCAAAAAGCATCGGCTAACCAAGCGACTGATCTAGCAGATGCGGCACAGGATCGCGAAGGACTGAAGTGGGTGATCAAGAAAGTTCAAGTCGCCAACCCGAACGATATGCGTGGATTAGCTGTCCAAATTTCCAAGTCCATTGGCGAAGGTATTGTCGTACTCGCAGGTGTCTTCGGAGATAAAATTACGGTGCTAGCTCTTGCCACGCCAAATGCCATAGAAGCAGGCCACAAAGCCGGAGATATCGTAAAAGACCTAACAGGAAAGCTCGGTGGTTCCGGCGGTGGAAAACCCGATTTTGCGATGGGTGGAGCGAAAGATATTGATGGATTGGACGCCGCTCTTAGCAGCCTCTAAGCTCGATCAAACACCCCCCATATTCTTCCGAATAACATCGGTATTCAGGGTAGAAGGCAGATTCTTATTGGTTCCAGCCGTCTTGTGGTACTTCCCGGTCAATTTATCTTTCTCGTATTTGGTAAAACCGGCTTTCTCAACATTCTTATTCTCAAGCTTCTTCTCAGTAGCCCCCTCGGTGTGTTTTAATCCGAGATTCGGCGCTTTCATGATCTTAACCACGGGCTCCCCGGTAATAGGGTGCTCCGTCAAGGTCGGTTCCGACATCGAATGCTCCACTTCAAAGTAATCGCCTTTGGTTCCGTCCTCTAGGACGACTCTGTAGGTATAAACTGGCATAAGTTGGTAGGTAGGATTTAGGAAAAATCTTCAGACTGAAGCAGGCAGGCGTCAAGTTCACTTCTCAAGGTAGCCTCGTCCATCCCGATCCCGATAAAAACGATTTCCTGTCGCCTGTCACCAAAGGGGTCTTGCCAACTGCGCTCGACTTCTTCCGGAAACTGATCTCGCTTCACCTGCCCTTTTTCGAATCTCGTTGCCCACCAATCTCCGATAAAATCACAGCGATTAACATCCCCAGCAATAGACACCAATGCCACCTGCTCGGCGCGTTCAGCAATCCAGGCAAATCCCTTCGCCCTCAACAGTCCCGGATGGTTCTTCTCAAGAAATGGGCTAAACTTGCCGGCCTTAAAGGGAATACGACTTCGATAAATGAATGTCTTTAATCCGTATTTCTGCGTAAAGTCTGGTTCGGATTCCTTGTTCGAGCTGGTTTTACCACCCGGATTCATCAAACTGCCTCCTGCCTCCGAGGGCTGAAATCGACCGCTCCCCTTACTCTCGTTTTCAAGTTCCTGCATCCATCTCGGTGCACCGATCGTATCCTCCATTTTGAATGAACGACTATTGAGAATCCTGGGGATATCGGTATTACTTTGAGAAACGAGGAGACACTCTGCCCGCGAATTTAATCCGGCAACAATCCCAATCAGTTGGGTACCCTCCTCCTCCGAAATCAGATCCTTCTTGTTCAAAATCACGAAATCAGCGCACTCAATCTGCTCAACCATCAATTCAAAAACGGGTTGCTCTTCTGTAGGTCGAATCAATCCTGAAGTTGTATCCGAACTATGGATTCGTTTCCATTCCTTAAAGAATAACGAAGCATCTATGACCGTGACCAGCGCATTAATGGGCGCAATGTCCGCAACTGATTTACCAAACAGATCGGGAGAGTAGAAAGCTTGGAGAACTTGTGTCGGTTCAGCTACCCCACTCGCTTCAATTACGATATGATCAGCTCCACTTGTCTTAACCAGTTCGTCCACCGAATCCGCGAGGTCTCCAGTAATTGAACAACAAATACAACCGTTCGATAGCTCAACCATTTTCGTAGCGCTATCGTCCAGCTCTTTCAATTGTGTCCTGACCAACGCAGCATCCACATTGATTTCGCCAACGTCGTTAACCAACAGCGCCAGCTTCATATTACCACATTCTGACAACATACGATTGAGCAATGTGGTTTTTCCGGAACCAAGAAACCCGGACAACAAAGTTACCGGGACAGGATTGATAGACTGACTCATAAATTAAACAACACTGTGATAGAAAAACCCACCCGTCGAGGTCAACGGGATTGGGAATTATTTACCGTCACCGAACAATAATGACGAAGTTCACTGGGTATAATTCACCATCGCTACCTTATAAGCAAAAAACCACTTCCCTAACTCCATCAATTACATAGACATACGAAAACTCTACCTTCTGGCAATGATCCTGCAATCCCAGCAGCGGACTATTGGCCAATACTCTAAGGGCGATGCCGGTCCATCGTGGCGGATCGGCATCGTTTCTCTTTTAAATTGATTCTAATTTTCCGGGATTCATGGTTAGGGTAAACACCCTAGTTACCCATCCAGCCTCATCCATGTCCAAAAACCCTAAATACGAAGGTAAATGGCTCAAATTCTGTGCGGTATCATTTACCAATTCTGAAGGTCAATCCCGAGAATGGGAGTATGCCACCAGAATCGGTTCAATCGGTGCAGCAAGTATCATCGCTATTCAAGACGGGAACGAACCGAAAATCGTTTTGGTAAAACAATTCAGACCTCCTATCAATAATTACGCCTTGGAGTTTCCAGCTGGACTCATCGACTCCGGAGAGTCCATCGAATCAGCCGCTCTAAGAGAGCTTGAAGAAGAAACAGGCTATTTAGGGGAGATCGTTCACATAGGACCGTCTATCTATAGCTCCCCAGGGCTTACCGACGAACACGTATCACTGGTCACCATCAACGTTACAGGAAAGGTCGAATCGAAAACCGAACCCGATGAGGTCATCGAAATCGTTATCCTACCCCTAAAAGACCTCCATAAGAATCTGACCAGAATACACTCCGAGGGAATAACCATTGACGCAAAACTCTGGTCATTTGCGCAAGGACTCAGCTGGAATCTTCCTGACTAAGGATTCAGTTTACCAAAGAAGGCTCTCAACTTATCTTCGTCTTTTATTCCTGGACTGCTCTCGAGCCCGCTACTCGCATCCATAAAACGAGGATGCGCAAGATTTAGCGCATCTAACACATTTTCAGGGTTTAACCCTCCCGCCAGGATCCAGGTCTTTTCTGGGTAATCACTTTGAAGACGATCAAAACCTACCCAGTCGCCAGTCTTACCACTTCCGCCGTAACCTTCAGCATGGTAAGTGTCTATCAGGAATGTGTTTGTATATTCGAAGAGGGATTCAGGGAAGAGCGTTCCGGGAGCTAACTTGGGAGCGAGCCATAGGCGGTCGCGTCCGACCAGCTGAGAGATATCAGTCAAATACTCGGCGTTGTGGATATCGGAAAAGTGTATCTGAAAATAATCGAAACCAGCGAGCACCTGATCCCGCAGCCTTTCAATCGAGGGACTGACATCCACTGCGACACGAAAACTATCAGGCAACGATTCCTCGATTGAAGCGAATTCGTCCAAGGAGATCGCTCTTGGAGATTTGGAATACAGGATGAAACCGAGGTAACTGGCACCCAGCGAAACCGCTAGGCGACCATCTACCCCACGAGTAATTCCACAAATTTTTACCCGAGGACCACTCATCCGGAAAAGCTGTTTATGGTATCAATCACGTAATTCACCTGATCGTCCTCCATCTCCGGATACACCGGAATATTAATAATCTCCCCACAGGTTTTTTCCGCGACCGGAAAGTCTCCCTCCTGGTATCCCAATTCTTCGAATACAGGCTGCAGATGTAGCGGTCGGGGGTAAAATAGCCCCGTCGCGACTCCGCGTTCATTTAGGTAATTCACCAAGGCGTCGCGATTTTCGTAACACACCGAAAACTGATGATAGACACTGGGTGCATGCTCCAACACCGGCGGCACGCGAAGTCCTTCAAGCTGAAGTCCCTCGACGTAGCGAGACGCAATCGCTTGGCGCCTCTGCGTCCACGATTCCAGGTATTTTACTTTAACATTGAGCAATGCTCCGGCGAAGCCCTCCATACGGTAGTTGTAACCGACATCCAAATACGAATAACGATCCGGCATTGCATGGTTTCGAAGGAGCCGCATTTGGTCAGATAGCACCTTGTCTTTTGAAACACAAAGGCCGCCTTCGGTGAGACCGCCAAGATTCTTTGTCGGATAAAATGAAAAAGCTCCACAATCACCGATTAACCCCGTTGACGTTCCCTTGTAAGTCGCCAAGTGACTTTGGGCGCAATCTTCGATTAGCTTCAGATCATACTTCTTTGCCAGTGCCACGAACTCATCCATGGGCGCCGGCTGACCAAAAAGATGAACCAAAACGATCGCCTTAGTCTTTTCCGTAATGGCGGCTTCCACTTTCGCAGGATCCAAAATGTAAGTAGAAGGATCAATATCTGCAAAGACGGGCACGGCTTTCTCATAGCTAATACACCATGCGGATGCCATAAAAGTAAACGGAGTGGTTATAACTTCGTCACCCGGAAGCACATTGCAGACTCTCGTGCACAAGTGGAGCGCAGAAGTTCCGCTATTAATACCGATCACTTCATCTGCACCCATTAATTCCGCAAACGCTTTTTCAAACCTATCAACTTGGCTCCCAAGAATAAACTCCCCGGAATCCAGGGTCTCTTCCAGAGCCTTCATCAACTCAGGTTTCAATTTCTGATGCGTTTCGTGGAAATTTAAAAACGGTACTTTCATAATAATCTCTGCCAGTTACTTCTCTCCCAACTCCTCAATTATCGCAGCAACTAATCCATCAATCGATGAAATCTTCGCTTCCTTCACTAAAGGAACATGAACGTCCTTCATGACCTTACTCGTCTGAGGTCCCATACTAAAGGTTTTCGGAATGGCTGCACCGTCTTCGAGCTGCAATGACTTTGCCTGCTTTACGAATGACCGCACCGTCGAGCCACTAGTGAACGTTATCGCGTGAGCTCCCTTGTTACGAAACGTCTCCGCCGCCACGTTCTGGCTAAGATCCGTTGGTCCGGTCTTGTAGACCTCAAATCGGTCAATAATAGCCCATTTATCCTCAAGCGGTTTTATTAGGTCATCCGTCCCCAGATTCCCCTTAACGATCAAGATTTTTGCATGCTCAATACTGCCCGTTTCTATCAGTGCGTCGGCGAGATCTGGCCCCGTGTGTGTTTCTGGCATGACCTCGACCTGCAAATGGAATTTTTCAATTTCGCGCGCAGTAGCGGGCCCTACTGCGGCAATTCGCATGAAGCCCATAGACCGCAGGTCTTTGAATTCGGCTAAAAACGCATTGAAGAAATATCTTACTCCATTCGGACTAGAAAACACAATCCAATCATAAGAACCCAGCTCCGCGAAAATTTCATCCTTCACAGATTCTTGCACCGCTGAGGTGACCTGAATCAATGGTAGCTCCAACACATCAGCCCCAAGGCTTTGGAGCTTGGATTTCAGGTTACTCGATTGCTCTCGGGTCCTGGTAATAGCGATGCGTTTTCCGAACAACGGTTTCTGCTCGAACCAGGAATTTTTTGGAGCATCTCTCACCACCTCTCCCACAATGATCATAGCTGGAGGTCTGATTCCAGATTCCTTAACGGTCTCAGAGATCGTGCCCAATGTGCCGATACAGCTCTCTTGAGTCGGTAAGGTCGCCCACCTCACAACAGCAACCGGTGTTTCTGAACTCATTCCAGCCTTAAGCAATTCGGCTGAAATATGATCGATCTTCGTAAGCCCCATATAGATACACAAGGTAGCGTCCAGCTTTGCGTACTGAGCCCAATCGACAAGCGTCTCGTCCTTACCTGGATCCTCGTGGCCAGTTACTAACACAATTGAGGAACTATCCTTACGGTGAGAAAGAGGAATCCCCAAAGCTGCAGCGGCCCCCATGGAAGCAGTAACTCCGGGAACAATTTCAAAACCGATTCCCGCTTCCGCCAAGGAATCCGCCTCTTCTCCACCACGACCAAAGATAAATGGGTCGCCACCCTTTAGCCGTACTACCAACTTACCGTCCTGCGCATAATCAATGAGCAGTTTCTCGATGTCCTCCTGAGGTTTCGAATGAAACCCCGATCGTTTACCAACGTAAGTCTTCACGCACCCTGGTTTTGTCCAGTTCAACAGTTCATCATAGACAAGGTAATCGTAAACCAATGCGTCACACGCTTTGATGAGCTGCTTACCGCGAACAGTAACCAGGTCAGAGGCGCCAGGCCCAGCGCCCACCAAATATACCATTCCATTACTCATGAGTGAATCTCTCCCAATACTTTTCTGATAGCTTCGCGAACCTCATCTCTGTCCAAGGAATTAAACGATAGCATGAAGCGCCCGGCATCTTCGTGAAATGCCATGAGCGTCTTATCAATAAAATGAGCTGCGAATGCTGTTTGGCAACCGCCGTCGACCATCCGCAAAAACTCCCGTTCTATCTCAACTGCCAGATTGGTTTCCGGATCCGTTAACTTCAAAAATCGTTCTTCTTCACCCTCCCGACATTGAAGCGCAATCGCACCTTGCCCCACAGCAGGGATCATCTGGTTCAGACTCAGCGGTTCGAACTCTACGCCTTCCCATTCAGAAATACCCAAGCGCCTCAATCCAGCTGCAGCCAAAATCGTAGCATCCGCTTCGCCATCCTTTATTTTGTTCAAACGCGTACCTACATTGCCACGGATCTCAACAAACTCAGTTTCCGGCAAAAACAACCTGGCTTGAGCTCGCCTGCGCGGACTACCGGTAGCCAACTTCCGAATACTCCCGATACCCGACCGCTTTACCAGGACGTCCTCTACCTTTTCACGTGGTAGGAAGCCTACGATCGCAAGGCCCGGTTCCATCTCAGTCGGCATATCCTTCGCTGAATGAACTGCCAGATCAGCACGGCCCTCCAGCATCGCAACTTCCAGCTCTTTCGTAAAAAGGCCTTTTCCACCCTTCTCCTCAAGCGACCAGGCAAGCCGTTGATCACCCGTTGTCGTCATCTTGGTTTGAACGACGTCTGTACCAGGAAACGTTTTTCGAATCGCCGCTTCAACCAAGTCCGTTTGAGCCAATGCCAAAGGGCTTTTTCGAGTAGCCAATGTTATAGATTGAGACACAGGAATAGCTTTTAAGGGACCCCATTTAAAAAGAAAAGCGCGAAGACTTTGGGGAGTCTCCGCGCTGGTAGAAATAAAGAATCTGAAGAGAGACCTAGTAAGCGGCTTGAACTCCTTTGATGTTCTTCTTGGAAACCCAAGGCATCAATCCACGGAGACGACCACCTACTTTTTCGATATTGTGCTTTTCACCTGCTTTAAGCAGCGCTTTGTAGTTAGGAAGACCGGCTTCATACTCCTCGACCCACTGTTTGGCAAATTTTCCGGACTGGATTTCTTTCAAAATCTTGCCCATCGCCTTTTTGGTCTGCGCAGTAATAACGCGAGGACCTCGGGTGATGTCACCATACTTGGCGGTTTCTGAAATGGAGAAGCGCATACCGGCAATCCCTGACTCCACCATCATATCCACGATGAGCTTCAACTCATGCAGACATTCGAAGTAAGCCATTTCTGGTTGGTAACCCGCTTCTACGAGTGTTTCGTAGCCCGCTATAACGAGAGCTGAAGCACCACCGCAGAGAACTGCTTGTTCACCAAACAGGTCGGTTTCTGTTTCTTCCTTAAAAGTGGTTTCAATAACACCGGCGCGTGTACCTCCGATACCCTTTGCCCATGCCAGCGCGATCTTCTTGGCTTTCTTGCTCGCGTCGTTGTGGATAGCGATAAGGGCAGGAACACCCTTTCCTTCTTGGTACTGAATACGAACGGTGTGACCCGGACCTTTCGGAGCAACCATGATGACATCGACATCCTTGGGGGCTTCAATCAATCCAAAGTGAATCGCAAAACCATGAGTAAACATGATTGCCTTACCAGCGGTCAGGTTTGGCTCGATGTCCTTCTTATATACAGACGCCTGCTTCATGTCGGGAACCGCGATCATTATCACATCGGCGCGTTTTACGGCTTCAGCAGTTTCGAATACTTCGAAACCTTGCTTTCGAGCGACTTCAACAGACTTACTCTTCTTGTAGAGTCCGATGATCACATTGAGTCCACTTTCCTTCAAATTCAAGGCGTGTGCGTGCCCTTGAGAACCGAAGCCGATTACGGCTAGGGTTTTGCGTTTGATGGAAGCGATATTGGCGTCTTTGTCTTTGTATACTTTCGCTGGCATAATTTACAGAGGCTGTAAGTTGCTTAATTTTAAACCGGGGTTACTTGACCGGAGAGTTGTTTTTAGCTCGCTCAAGAGCTAGTTTACCCGTGCGGGAGAGCTCCAGAATCTCAAATTGATCGATCATATCAAGAAACGCGCGGACTTTACCTTCGTCACCCGTCAATTCGAGGATCAGTGAGTCCTTGTGAACATTGATGATCTTCGCGCGGAAAATATCACATATCTGAATGATCTCTGAACGGGTGTCTGAATCAGCAGCCAACTTAACAAGCAGTAACTCCCGTTCAACCGCCTGGTCTCGCTTGAAGTCCGTTACCTTGATCACATTCACCAGCTTATTTAGCTGCTTAATGATTTGATCCAGCGCTGAGTCGTCTCCGATAGCCACCACAGTAATTCTGGAAAGAGAGCGATCATGCGTGGGAGCCACATTCAAAGAATGAATGTTGAAGCCGCGACCACTGAACATGCCCGCCACTCGGGCTAGCACTCCAAATTTATTTTCTACCAGGACCGATATGGTGTGTTTCATGTAATCAAAATTGGGGATGGTGGGCGAAGACGGACTCGAACCGCCGACCTACTGGGTGTAAACCAGTTGCTCTAACCAAACTGAGCTATCCGCCCCCATAAAGGCTGGATAGGAAGCCAGCTGTTGTTTGCGTAATCAAGCACTAAATCTAAAAAATTGGCATCCCCATATCGCGCCCATTTCATCCACTGAATAAACTAAGCGCTTACGCCTACCCAACCGCGCTCGTGGAGCAGCTCGGCGATCTGAACTGCATTCAAAGCAGCGCCCTTCCAAAGCTGATCCCCACTCACCCAAAGCGAGAGTCCATTATCAAAAGCAGTGTCTTTTCGAATGCGCCCCACTCCACAGTTTACCTTCCCAGAATAATCGATCGGCATCGGGTAACACAGACGTTCTACATCATCACAAAGCTCACTACCGGGAAACGCATCAACAACCGCTTTCGCAACAGCCACATCCACGGGCTTCTCAAATTCTGCCTGAATAGACACGGAATGCGCCCGATACACAGGAACTCGCACACAGGTGCAACTGACCTTCACATCCGGTAGGCTCATGATTTTACGACCCTCGTTCTGCATTTTCATTTCTTCCTTCGTGTAACCATTTTCAAGAAAGACGTCCACATGAGGCAGTACGTTAAAAGCAATCTGGTGGGGGTATACCTCCTTAACGACCGGTTGGCCGTTGACCAAGGCTTTGACTTGATTTTCCAACTCACTAATCGCCGCAGCACCGGTCCCAGAAACGGCCTGATAAGTAGAAGCAAAAAAACGCTTTAACCCAAATTCCCTGTGTAACGGATAGAGCGCCATCAATGAAACGATGGTTGAGCAATTGGGATTCGCAATGATGCCCTGGTGCTCCTTGGCAGCTTCTGGATTGATTTCAGGAATCACTAATGGAACGTCGTCATCCATTCTGAATGCAGAGCTGTTATCCACGACGACACAACCTCGGCGAGCAACTTCAGGCGCCAAAGACTTGGTAATACCAGCTCCCGCACTGAAAAGCGCAATATCCATGCCATCAAATGCTTCTGGAGTGGCCTCTTCTACCGTCCATGAATGTTCCTTGTAGGTAATAGTTTTTCCTTTAGATCGCGCCGAAGCCAAAAGCCGAAGTTCCCGAATGGGAAATCCACGTTCATATAGCAAGTGTATGAGCTCCTGACCAACTGCGCCAGTTGCCCCCACAATACCGATTGAATATCCGTTTTCCATAGCTAAAAAATCAACGCTGAGAAGTTGGTAACTTGCGGGCCAGAAAGCAAGCGAGGATTCGAAGCACAACTCATACCGCGATCCGTTGCCCTCAAAAGCCGAACAATCGGGGCATTTACAGGATCACAATCCGTTGTTCAGAACGGACATTCATTACAGAAATCCGGAGAAGTAACACCCGATCTCGCAGAATTATCTCTTTTCCCCGATTAAGATAGAGTGTGAATACGAACGGTCCTTTAGGGGAAAACCCTAAAAGCATACCGGATCGGGCATTACGTTAAACTAGGCGTTGCTTTACAGTTAATTTTGTATCCCAATTTAAAAATCCTGCTCCGCTATTGAGATCCGCAAAATCTCACCCAGCGAAAAAGACCTACCAAGTCTTACACTTAATCCTTATCAACCATGTCAATACCACCTGTTTTAGCGCGTGGTGCAAGCGGTATAGAGTTCTTCTCTCATACCAAATCGACGACGTCTTTTAACTCCCCAGATCCCTATCTGAACGGGCTTCCTGAACCTGTTTTCTTACTGCGGCGGGACGGAAGAATCTTAAAAACAAATGCAAGAGCATTGTCGTGGCTGAATAAACCATCGAATTTTCAAGCAGAAGGCTACCACTTACACGACCTAATTCAGGCGAACGAGTGGCAAGGAGCCATGGGCTCAATCGAGGGGAAAATCATGAGCCGTTTCTTTGGAACTGGCATTATCCCTCGCAATGTAAACCTCCACCTCGGAATACAAGGTGAATGCGAATACACCGACCGCCATCAGAAGAGTTTCGTTTTGGACGTTTCTATGAAACGCATTTACTCAGATGGTCAGTCTCAGATCCTCCTTACCGTTCGCGACATTACTGAATCGAAAAAGAAAGAGCTACTCCAGAATCTATTCATGCACGACTTGGCGAATCGAGTCACTGAGGTCATCGCGAATTCTGAGTTACTCAACCAATTCTGCAAGAAGGGTGAAACGGATCCCGAAAAACTAAGCCGCTGGACCGAGAATATCAGTATGATATCCAAGGAACTGGGGCTGGAAGTTTCGGCACAGCAAACGATCGGAAGCATGGAGATGCAAAAGATGTCTGCACAACCGACGAATGTGCACGCTCTGGAAGAGATTCAGAAACTGGCGGCACACTTTTATCCGGTGGAGAAAGATCATGGCGTCACTCTGGAGGTGAGTGATGCTTCTAAGGAGATAATGCTCAACACTGATCCCGTCTTACTACGACGGGTACTGACGAATTTGGTCAAAAACGCGATCGAGGCTTCTAAAGCCGGTGATACAATCACCTTGGGTTGTAAATACGGAAAAACGACCGGCCAAGTTGAGTTCTGGATTAAAAACCCCGCTTATATAACTGAGGAAACTCGAAGTCACATGTTCAAGCCCTACTACTCG
>ERZ887942.1921-NODE-1921-length-13525-cov-4.892279_pt1 | contig 13525 bp, 10 predicted proteins | sample MGYA00521099_ERZ887942 | MGnify/ENA primary metagenome ERZ887942 (study PRJEB32303, sample SAMEA104408605) | aquatic metagenome | biome: Brackish water; feature: Pelagic; material: water | place: Baltic Sea | collected 2014-06-07T06:48:00 | depth 16,251 m ... | reverse complement strand
CAATCGGTTCGACCTCTGGTTCCGCTAAACGAATCGGGCGTCCCACGGGGGACATGTTTTGATTCGTGTGATCGATGCCCATGGCTCCCATGATTGTCGCTGTTAATTGATTGACTGCGACAGGGGTGTCTGCGATCTCCATCCCGGAATCGTTAGTCGCTCCGTAGACTTGTCCCCCCTTAATGCCGCCGCCAGCGAGGACGGTACTCCAGGCGTTGGGGAAGTGGTCTCGACCGGTTTGTTCGTTGATGACTGGTGTTCTGCCGAATTCACCCATCCAGACGATTGTTGTTGTTTCTAAGAGTCCTCGGTCGCTGAGGTCTTTCATCAGCATTGCCCAGGCAGGGTCGAGTGTCTCGCACAATGCCTGAACGGCGTCGAAGTTCTCCTGATGCGTATCCCAACCGATTTGGTTTTCTCCGTTCGGTCCACCTAATGCGACTTCCACAAACGGGACGCCTCTCTCAACGAGTCTACGAGCAAGTAGACAACCTTGCCCGAAGCGGTTCTTTCCATAAGCACCACGAATCTCAGCTGGCTCTTCTTCCAGATTGAATGCAGACATCGCACTCGAATTCATCATTTTCACAGCTTGATCATAAGCTGATCGGTGAGACTCTGTTGGCAACCCCGGACGGTTTTCGGTGAAACGGTTTTCTACGAACTTCAGAAGTTCAATTCGGGACTTGGCTTGTTCTTCGCTGACGGTTTCACGCAGACGAATGTTGCTGACTTCGAGCGGTGCTCCGTATTCTGGTTGATCGCCGCCCGGGTTATTGCCGCCGACCATCAATGGGGCTTGCTGAGGACCGAGGAAGCCGGGACCGAATGCCGCAGGGTTTAAGAAGTTATTGGAGAGTACACTCACGTAGTTCGGAACACCGGCACGGTTGGTTTCATATTCATTTGCAATCAGAGAACCCAGTGTCGGATATTGAATCGGTCCCGCAGGTCGATACCCCGTTCGCAAGTGATACGAAGCTCGACCGTGGTCTCCTTCCTTTGTTTTCATTGAGCGGATGATTGCCATCTTGTCCATCAGCTGGGCAACTTGTGGAAGATGTTCTCCAATGTGGATTCCAGGAACAGAAGTTTGAATCGCTTTGAATTCTCCTCCGTTCTCGTGATCTGGCTTCGGATCAAATGTATCAAGCTGACTTGGTCCACCCGGCATCCACAAAAGGATGCACGACTTTGGCTTCTCGATCCTGTCCTGGTTTTGACTCGCTAAGAGGGGGAACCAGCCAGACATTGACGTCGCTGAGAACCCGGCAGCCATCAGTTTAAGAAAATCTCTGCGTTTTGAATTGTGCATGGCGAGACTGGTCAATCAGTAAGAGTCGGTTGGAGATAGAGGCATTTCCTTACCTAAAGAATACGCAAAATCAGGGAATTATGCGAAATCAATTTTTGTTTTTTACAATATGTTCGAAGAATGGAGTCGCAACACCGTGAAAGCATGGATGATGTCATTCTCAGTAATCATCCGATAGCACATTTTTCTATCTCATTCTTTTTTACCACGAAACACACGAATGACACGAAAAGAAGAGGGATTAGTTTTAATTTCAGGGTAGAGAAGTCTTTCGATCTGTCGTGTTTTTCGTCCTTTTCGTGGTTCATTCCTGATCTGTCTTGCAGCGTCAGAGAGTTGATATCCCTGTTTTGTATATCCTGCCAATCATGTTCATCCTGTCTCTTTCCTTTCCTCAGTTCACATCGCTGCGAAGTCTGTCGAGTCGAGAAGAGAAACGCACTATAATGGCTTCAGTAACATTCCTGTGTCAAAACTGGTCGCTCACATGTTGAAATTCCGCTTGCTTCCTCAATACCTCGTTGCGCTTTCGATTTGCTTTGGAGCTTGTGAAGCAACCCAGGCTCGGCAACCAAATATCATTGTCTTACTGGCAGATGACTTGGGTTATGGCGAATTAGGTTGTCAGGGGAATCCGCAGATTCCGACTCCGCATATTGATTCCATCGCACAATCTGGGATTCGATTTACACAAGGTTATGTCGCTGGTCCGAATTGCAGCCCTTCTCGCGCGGGTTTCTTAACAGGTAAAATCCCGACTCGCTTCGGGTATGAATTCAACCCAATCGGTGAGCGCAATGAAGATCCGAACATCGGATTACCTCCTCAGGAAATTACCATCGCAGAGATGTTGCACGATGTCGGCTACACGACCGGACTGATCGGGAAATGGCATCAAGGAGGCGCAGCGACCTATCACCCTCACCGGCATGGATTTGATGAGTTCTTCGGTTTCACTCATGAAGGACATTACTTCGTTCCGCCACCTTATAATGGTGTGACGACGATGCTGCGGCGTAGGGCATTACCGGGTAATGAAAAAGGGCGTTGGGAAAGTGGCAACCTGATCTACACGACTCACATGGGACATGATGAGCCGGACTATGATGCCAACAACCCAATCGTTCGCGGTGGTCAGCCTGTTGTCGAAGAACTTTACCTGACCGATGCACTCACTCGGGAAGCAACCAGTTTCATTGATCGTCATGCGGACAAGCCGTTCTTTTTGTATGTCGCTTACAACGCTGTGCACAGTCCGCTGCAAGGTGCTGATAAGTACATGGAGAAATTCTCACATATTGAAGATGTCCATCGCCGCATCTTCGCAGCGATGCTGGCGAATCTCGATGACAGTGTCGGGGCAGTCTTAGATTCGGTAAACAAGAATGATCTCAATGAAGAGACTTTGATTTTCTTTCTTAGCGACAATGGTGGACCGACGCGTGAATTAACTTCGAGTAATCTTCCATTACGAGGTGAAAAGTCTCACATGTACGAAGGAGGCATTCGTATCCCGTTCATGGTGAAATGGAATGGAGTCATTCCAGCAGGAAAAGTTTATGAGCAACCTATCAGTAGTCTCGACATCTACGCAACCGCTGCTCAACTGGCAGGAGCGGAAATTAATCATCAAATTGATGGAGTCGATTTAATGCCTTACATCACTGGATCAGATAAGACATCGCCGCATAATGAATTCTTCTGGAGGCAGGGAAAGCGGACGGCATTAAGATACAAAGACTGGAAACTCGTCAGCATGCAGCGACACCTCCAAAAACCGGTCTGGGAGTTGTACGACCTCTCCAAAGATATTTCAGAAGAACATGATCTCGCCAACCAGATACCGGAGAAGCTACAAGAGTTGATTGAACGTTGGGAGAAGTTGAACTCTCAGATGAGTGAGCCGTTGTTTTAACTCAGGAGGCTAGTTCGAGTCAGTCGTATTCATTCAACCTCAAGCAACAACTGGTTCTTCAGCTCGTTGAGATTTGACCTCAACAGGTTCTTCCACAAGTGGTTGTCCAAGTTTTTCCGTGTTGTACCAACGCAGGAATTCATTGAAATCGGCTTGGAATTCGGTCATCAGGTCCCCTTCACGGAGGGTGATTTCTTCAACTCGTTTGCCTTCCTTCAGTTCTTTCACAGCACGTTGAAATGGAATGAAGGGACCAACGACTCGGTGACTCATTTTCATGAGATCCCAAGTGAGGAATGGGAGAAGAGCCAAGGCAGTCAGAATGATCGGGTAATATTTTCCGATGAAACCAAGATAAAGGTCGCTGAAACTTTGTACGCTGGCACCATTCATAATTGAAACGAGATAAGCCATGAACTCGAATCCGAAAAGCGTGTGCAGCACAATGAAGTGATAGCCTGCCCAAAATGCGAAACATCGCCAAAGGATTCGCCCTTGAACCTCTTTGTTGATAAAGACTTTACGACGTTTGTTTTTGAAGTACTTCATTTTCGCAAACATTTGTTTCTCGACAATCGGAGCGGAAATTGGTTTCCTTCAACACTATGTCGTATTCAATTAAAATCCAAAGTAGGTGTTTGAAATCGGGCAGACATTAAGTTTGTTTTCTTGATGCTTCCGATTATTCGGTTCGGTACGATTACAAGGAGTCAGGAATCGCATCACAGCAATTCCTGGGGAGACTCCAAGGGCAAATTTCGGCAGAAGATCATGACTATTGAATTTCGCTGTCCATATTGTACGGCAACCGTCCGAGTTGGAGACGAAGCTTCGGGGAAGATCGGAAGATGTCCCAAGTGCGACACACGTGTAAGAATCCCCTCTTTACCTACCTTGAATCAAGGGGATTCAAAAACGGATCTGCCAGCTACACCAGCAACCCAGGAAAGTTCCCCTACTGAGGGAACACCCGATTCACAGCCTGCTCCTTTTCCGATAGACACCCAGGAAACATCAACCGAAGCGACTTCAGCATTTCCCGACTTCAGCACTTCACCAGCTCCTCAGAACCCCGGACAACTACCGGTGGTGCCTGTCGGTGATGATCCGGTGACTTCTAAGTATTTGAAACGTCGTAAAAAAAAGAAAACCAACTATGCAAGTTGGATAGCACCTCTCGTTTTTGGAGGGATTTTTGTCGCGATAGCTTTCATCTACTACAACCGCACAAAGCCATCGTATGTAGGCGAGCTAACCGCGGAAAAATTGAATCCGAACCAGAGTATTCAAATCGAGCTCGAAGGCGAAGCGTTCAACATCGATCAGAAATTTTTCTCGCAGATCGTTGACGAACTACGCAAAAGTCCAAGTGCGGTACATAGCAATCTGGTGTATCTGAAATTTGCAGCTGGAGCGAATGGAATGGAGATGTCTCTTCGCCCAGGAGTTCAGGCTGACCTCGTCAAAGTCCCTGTCACGAACATCGATACGATCGCAAAGTTTTATAAGGAAGAGTTCGACACTTTAGATGATGCCCGGCTCGCGGAAATTCAAGCAGGATTGCTTTCTCTCGCTGAGGAGTGGGTTCGTGCATCTGAAGGTAGCAAGAATGAAACTCTGCCGAACTACCGAAATTCAGTCGCCTATAACGCCTTCGTGAAAGGTTTGGGGAGAATTGTTTACGCTCAAGTCGACAACGCAATCTATCCTTGTGTTCACGAAGATGGAACTGGCTCTCTTTACTTTTTGGTTCCCATCGGGACAGAAGAATTCACAATTCGTGAGCGTAGTGAATTGGATGAAACTCCTGTTTTTCCATCGGAGCTGAGTATCCAAGTCACCATCGAGCGTCCCAAACTCGGTACTTCCGAACTGGTTCCCGTTGAACCCGACGCAGAGTCGATTCCAATTGCTGAGCCTGATTCTGAAACCGAGATGGAGGGTGAGGATACAGAAGAGGAGATGTCACCGCCGTCAGAGAAGATGATGAAGAATTAACCCCTTGGATGTTCGGACTCAATCTCGGTGAGTCACAATAATAGTAACCGTTCACGACATCTGTTTGAAAAAATAAACAGAAGGACGCTGAGGGAGCAGAGAAACCAATAGATCGTTGAACTCATGAGGCAGGCAAACCACTTTATATACGATATTTGAAGGCTTTATTTCGCAAGACTCGCAAGGATTTAGGAGATCCCAATTCTGATCGGTTTTCGAAAATCCAATATGAATCAACAAAAAACTCAAAGTGCTTCATAAACTGAACTTCAAGAATTCTCTGCTCTCTCTGTTTCCTCCTGTTCAATCTTTTCTGTAAAATGGTCATCAATAATTAACCCTTCTTAAACAGCGACGCATCCTGATTGCCCCTTATAAAATGGAAATTTCGTGAAGATCGCCGTCTTGGGGAATGAAGGGAGTTGGTATGTCGATCAGCTTTTGGTCGCTGCTAGAACACGTGGTCATCAATGTGAACGGGTGGACTTTCGTAGGATTCGCAGTGACGTCACCATGTCCGCTCTCGGCGTACAGAGCGACGAGGTGAACCTTTCCAATTCCGATGCAATTATTGTGCGAACGATGCCGCCGGGCTCGCTGGAGCAGGTTGTCTATCGAATGGACGTTCTTCTCGAATTACAGCGACAAGGGAAACTGGTTCTCAATCATCCGCGCGCGATTGAATGTGCTGTGGATAAATTCCTAACGACATCTCGACTGGCACAAGCGGAACTTCCGATTCCTCGAACAATCGTTTGTGAAACCACCGATCAGGCAATGGAAGCGTTTCAACTTCTCGGAGGCGATATCGTCGTCAAGCCAATCTTCGGTGCAGAAGGTCGAGGCATCATCAGACTTTCTGATCCAGACTTGGCGTTTCGTTCGTTTCGAACATTGGAAAGACTGAATAACGTCTTGTACCTTCAGGAATTCATTCAGCACGAAGGCTACGATGTTCGTGTCTTGTTGCTTGATGGTGAAGTCATTGGTGCAATTAAGAGGTCAAATCAGACAGATTTCCGCACGAACATCTCTCGTCAGGGAACGGCTACAATCCATTACCCGAGCGAAGAAGAAAAAAATCTTGCGATTTCTGCCGCGAGGACAGTTCATGCTGGTTTCGCTGGCGTTGATTTGCTGTACGATTTGGCGGGGCGATGTTATGTCATCGAAGTGAATGCCGTACCGGGTTGGCGTGCCTTTCAAAAAGCGACAGATATCGATGTCGCAAAACTTGTGATTGAATACTTAGAAAGAAATCAATAAATGTCTCTCTCTGTTGATAAAGTGATTGATGCTCTTCTCGCAGATACTCCGGATCTTGTTCGCTGGGGAGGAGCGGTCGCTAAAAAACTGCGAACATTTAACATCGCTTTGGAAGGGAAGTCATCGGGGAATGCAAACACTGATGCTCTCACGCTAGCAGACCTGACTGTGCAAGAACTCGTAATCGCAGGGCTGCGTGATCGGTCTCCGATTCTTAGGGAGTGCCGCATCGAGGCAGAAGAAGAGAACGGAGATTTAGAGGTCTTCAACGAAAATGGAGAGTACACAATTGCTTTGGACCCAATCGATGGAACAAAACAGTTTCGGGATCGGACCGGCAACGGATACTCTGTGATGATCCATCTCCGAGATCAATCTGAAGTCGTCTTCTCTCTCGTGTATTGTCCAGAAGATGGTCCTACTGGATCCTGGACATTGGCTTATGGCGAAACCTTGAAGTGTGGTCCCGATGACACCTCCGTCTCAGCTGGTGAATGCTTGAAGCAGATGGCTCCCATCAATATCGGGCAGCGACCTGATTCAAAGAAAATTTATCTCATCGGCTTTCAGACCGAAGACGCTGCAAATGCGAAGCGTGTCTCTGAAGCAGGTCTGGAAGGATTTGCACCAGATGAGACACCAGGCAGCATTTACCCGCTGCTTGCCAAAGGTGATTTTTGCGGATCGTTAATTCACAGTCCGAACATCTACGATTATCCCGTCTCCAAACAGATCGCCAAAATTCTCGGCGGCAATAGTGTCTGGGTCCACAATGGTGAGGCTGTTCACTTCAAAGAAACCTGGATGGACGACCGAGCTTCAATGCTGCGTTTGCCCGGGATCGTGGCGACAGCAGACAGCGATGAGAAGCTCAAGATTCTTGTCGATCTCGCAAAAGACTGGAACCCCGTTCGCTACAACGATTAAGACTACGCCACAATAGTTTGTTATTGTGCGGTCTTTGGGCGATCCGGTTGGTACAACCACTTGGGGTCGCCTTTGAATTGGAACTCTCTGAAGTTGGGGTCGAACTCATCACCCGGACGGACGAATCTTTGCTCAACGACTTTCCTCCAAAGGTCAGGTTCTTCAACTGAACCTTTATTCTCATAACCGTTCGTGAATCCGTGCATGATAACTTTGAAGAAATCAGTCTTGGCATCGACGCTCGACCAAGTGGCAACTCCGTAAACCCAAGCCTGATCTTCAGCTTCTGGGTCGACTGGTTCCGGAAAATCCTGAATGACTGAAACAGTATTGTTCAGTTGCACACGCTCAATTTTTTCAATGGCTTTGATTGCCCCTGGTAGTATTTCATCTGAAAGGATTTGATTCGGTATTTCAGTTTCAGGGTCATCGTATGTCACTAATGTGAGCCCCGGGATAAATTGCAATGGTCCGGGGAGCGGGTCTAGCGGGTTGACAGCGAGGTTGTCATTTCCTTGTCGTTTTCGAATCGGACGGTTGATCGCTCGCCAAACGAGATACCACAATTCCGTCTTCTTCAGCTCGCCAGTTTTGGGATCAGGCAGGTCGACGTAGACGAGTCGCATCGGCTTGACCTGAAGTTCCATGACTTGCAGCGAAGGTTGACGAATCACTTCCGCATTGAGTGCAGTCGGTGGAATCGTTCGATCAAACCCTCTGGTGACCTGTGCCTGAGCATTTTGAGACAGGCATGAAACCATCACTACGACAACGAGAAACAAATTAACAATCTTCATCATGAAACCATTCTTCAGAGGCAGATGAACTGACCATTGAATTGACCGGCAAGTTATATCAAAGAATAACGTCTGGAAATGTATTGTGAAATTCTATTGTATGTACGAGAAGACCATACGCAAGATGGACGCCTCCATTTGAATCTTCGATTTTAGGCATCCTGCCGGGTGAATGAACAGGTCGAGATTTGACGAATGTCACCAAAGCAATGGGACTCTTGCCAGTTTTACCGAATTTGCAGTACCGTAGTTTAATAGTTGAAGGAGGTTCGCTTAGATGTTCATAACAGGCGGTTCAGAGGGGATAACAGGCATAATCCGATCAAAGGGGGAGCAAAGTCATTATTGATTCTCCGCAGGAGCATTTTGTTTTTTCCAGTCTGGGTCGTCGCGAAAGCGTTCTCCATCGGGATTGTTTGCATTGATGACCCAAGGATCGCCGTGCATGTGGTACCCCAATTGTTCCCAGTATCCTGGGGTATCTTCTTCGACAAACGTCAGCTTGCGGAGCCATTTGGCACTTTTCCAGGCATACAGCCGAGGGACTACCAATCGGACAGGGCCACCATGGTCGGCATCGAGCGGTTCTCCGTCATGTAAATCAACTAAAAGAGCATCTTCTACATCGAAGTCCGTGACAGGTAGGTTCGTCGTCCAGCCGGAATCATAACCTTTCGCAATCACGAACTTTGCTTTGGGGGCCACACCGGCACGCTTCATGATTTCTCGTACTGAGACACCTTCCCACACATTTCCCAGTCGTGACCACTGTGTTACACAATGAAAGTCGGAGAAAACCTTGACGCGAGGAAGTGCCCTGAACTCTTCCAACGTGTACGTCAGTTGATGCTCCACCAGACCATCGATTTCGAGTTTCCAGCTCTCGAGATTGATATTCGGAACCGTTCCATAATGCAGAACTGGCCACTTCCGAGTTCGCGACTGCCCCGGCGGAATGCGATCTTCTCGAAGAGTGTCTGAACTGATGATGACCTCTTCCGAGCACGCGTTCTCCGCTGCCGGTGGCTCTCCAGCTTGATATTTTGGATCATCGTCGACTGTCATTGAATTCACTCTTCTTGAATCGGTACTCAGGCAATTCATACGTCGACTGTATGATACACAATAGAGAGACGGGTCTGATATCGACCTGATACATACTCAATTCATTTTTACACGGGACTTTTGCATCCCTAGACCGTATTATGAATTGTTCAGTATTGAGTCATTATCAATTTTCTGGGTCGCGACCCAGCCTACAAAACTTCCGTTAAGTATATGACAAAAATATATCTTTTAATCGCTGGCAGTTGTGTAGTGGGAGGGATTCTTGTCGCTTCGGTTTTGCAGCAATCTTCAGCACCTACTTACGATGGAATGGTCCGGATCGAAGGTGGCCCATTTGAAATGGGCACGAATGATTTGCCTCCCCCCGACGGACCGAATCCAGACCGCATTAAGCCTGATGAATACCCAGCACACGAAGTTGAGCTGAGTGGATTTTGGCTCGACGAAACTCCGGTCACGAATCGAGATTATCTCAAATTTGCAGAGATGACAGGCTACATCACCTTCGCTGAGAAAACTCCGACGCGCGAAGATTTCGCTCGCAGCGGAGCCGATGTGAGTCAAATTCCTGAAGCGGCATTAAAGCCGGGATCAATGTGCTTCAATGATAAATTTAATCGCGACTCATTAGTCACCGAAGGTCCGGGGTGGGAATATCAGGTCTGGGCTGTCATCGATGGAGCCAGCTGGCGACATCCGAATGGACCGGACTCATCTATCGAAGACCGCATGGATCATCCGGTTGTGCATGTCAACTGGGATGATGCAGTTGCTTATTGTGAGTGGGCAGGCAAGCGGTTACCGACTGAGGCTGAATTCGAGTATGCCTCGCGGAATGGTGGAAAACCTGTCAAGTATTTCTGGGGAAACGAAAGAGAACCAGCAGGGAATTACATGTGCAACTACTGGCAAGGAGAGTTCCCTACCAACCGCCTGAACGAAGACGGCTTTGAGACAACCTCTCCCGTCAAATCATACCCAGCGAACGAGCTAGGTCTTTACGATATGGGAGGCAACGTCTGGGAATGGTGCTCGGATTACTATCACGCTGGGTATTACGAAGTCTCTCCGAAATTGAATCCGCAAGGACCGCTGCAAAGCTTCGACCCGCGTGAACCGGCCATCATCAAACGCGTTCAGCGAGGTGGCTCATTCATGTGTAACACAAACAGTTGTACTGGTTACCGTTCAGGAGCAAGAATGGCTGGCGAAATCACCTCGGGTAGTTTCCACGGAGGATTTCGCACTGCACTTGATGAAAGTATGCTAGAGGATTATCAAATCGCACAAGCGAAAATCAGTAAATGGCGAGCCCAGCAAGACTCGGGCAAAGTCGCTGCGAAGTGAAAAGTCCTCCACTAAGAATCAACTTGCAATCGTTAAATCTTTAGGATTTCCTGCCTTCATTGCAATGACTTTTAGCTTAAGTCAAACGTAATTCTATTCTTCATTTAACCTCGCTCTTATCAGAATATCTCATGACCAAAGTTAATGAACATCCGACAATTGGTCGGCTCATTCCGGACTCAATTGGCGAAGACCTCATGTTCTTTCGTCAGTTCAAGCAATTCAAAATGTTCTGGCTGCCGGACAGCAAAAAACAGTTGGAAGACTTGGAGCCTGAACATCGCTTCTTAGTGAAGAAGTGGAAGAAGCAACCCGAAGGGCTTCCGGAAGTTTGTCGGAACTTCGACGTTCTAGCCGCCTTGCAATCTCTAGGAGCCTATGAAGTTGGCTTCAGTTCAGCTGAGGATGAAAGCCTTCTGATGCTGACTGCTGGGCAGGAGAAAGCATGGCAGGATTTTTCCAAACAAGAATCAACTTATTGTGAAAATGCCTGTTCCGCGTTGATCCGTTATTTCAACCATCTTCGACAAATCGATCCCGAGTTGTTTCGCGAAGAAGAGGACTGTCCCGAATCGGCAAAGTCAATTGAAGACCTCGCGAGTTGTGTTCGTTTCGACGGGATGAATATCAGTCCAGAAGCAAAGAATGGTCATTCGACAATTTCCTTCGGCTGGGACGTCGATTGGGATATGGAACATGGCTTGCAAATGATCTTCCATAATCAACAAGTCATCGCAATGGGAAATGACCTCTACTCCCCAGAAGACATTTGCTCGGCAGCGAACTTCTATCGGGAGATTCTTTCAGAAGACGAACAGTCTGCGTTCAATAACTTTGAGAAAGAGTTCAAAAGTGCCAGCGAGGATGATTCCTGACCGCCGATTTGACTCTGTTAAGATGTCGAAACCCAACCCTCCTAAACTGTGCAGTTGACAAATTCGTTATTATCTGCAAAACTGGACTCGTCTCAGGTAGTACATTTCATTACGTTTTCACTCTCAATCCACTTAGTTGGAGAGCGAAGTGGGAAGCCTACGTAATCAAGCTGTTGACGATTCTTCTAAGTCTGGTTCATCTCTGGGGCAAATCAAGTTGCTAGCTTGGCAACTCGCAGACTCTCATCAAATACAAACCGCGATCACATTGTTTCGCGAATTCCTGGAGGAATCGAACTCTGTTGAAAGTCATTTAGAGTTCGCAAAGTTATTGTCAGTCTTTGAATCTCCCAGTATTGCTGTGGAGCATCTCGATGAATCGGTTGCTCTGTTCAGCCATTCCTCATCAGCCAAAGAACTCTGTCTGGCGTACAACGAAATCGCTTCGCTTTATCGTCAGGTAGGAAAAAATTCACTCGCTAGGCGTGCGCAACAACAGGCAATTCGTCACGATCTCTCTCGTCCAGGAAGTGATGGACTCTTACCTGAATCGTTGCTTGGGCAAGCGTCTGATTTGGTGATTCTTCAAGAGCTTGAGTCAGCAAAGTATCTCTTGCTCTCGCTGCTGAAACAGACTAACGAGATCAGTGCTCTTAGCCGGCTCAAACTGGCAGAGATCTATCTTATCGAAGGTGAAAGTGCAGCGGCAAAATTGATGCTCGATGAGGTGATCGAAATTTGCAAAGTAGAGGGGCACATTAGATTACTCGTTCAAGCACTAAGATTGCTGAGTCAAGCCAGCCAGATGAACTGCGAATTCAAAATCGCTATGAAGTATTCTATTGAAGCACTCGACACCGCTAAGAATTCGGCAAGATGTGAGAATGAAATTTCTTCGCTGCAAGAGGATGCACGGAAGTTGAGAATGAAGATGCGAGTGTTGTGTCAAACTCCAGAGTGGAATTAAGCAGCTCTTGGATTTTTCAAGAGACGGAACTCTTCATCTTCGATGATGTTTTGAACGCATAAACCTTTGCGAGTCGCTTTGATTCTGCGGCGAAGCGATTTTCGCATCGCTGAGTGATAGCCAACTGTTGAAGTGAAGAGCGTCAATAAATCAGTGAATTGGCGGTCCTTGGCAAGCGTTGGTTCGTAGACGTAAACATGGGCGTTGTAGCCGAGTCCGATCAACGCTCCGTCGATTTCACCAACCTTTTCGTTTTGCGATTCCACTGTGAAGTCGGCACCGACTGAAACCCATTTCCTTTTGATCTTCAAGTACCACATTCGATCTCTTTTCTGATCGAAGTAATTGAAACTATAGATGGACGGGACTCGAAACGTGCGGTTGTTCTCCTGCACATAGGTCATGTATTCATAACCTTGGAGAATGGCTGCGAACGAAAGAATTGTCTTCTTCGCTCCCAGAGAATTATGTAACTCACGTGTGACGATTTCTTCAACAGTTCCTGTCCAGCGGATATTGTGGTCGCCGGATTTGAAAAGCTTCATCACCAGGCGACGATTCTCGATGTCGCAGGATTCCATCTTCAAAACAGGATCGCGATCAAGTTGTCGTTCCAGATTCTTTGACTGTGCCTGGCTGAGCTTGCCTGAGCGTTTGATCTCTTTGCGAAGTGTTTCTTTTCTGTCGGATTGCAAGCGATTGAGTATTGAGGACTGTTGCTCGGAGTCTGGGTTCCAGATATCTGCACGTATCCCTAATAAATGAGACTGATTCCATTTCCCACTTTTCAAATCTTTCTGCGTGACCGTTCCGCAGACATCCATGTTCGCACCGAATGCATTATCTTCCGCTTTCTTGAGCTTCTGCAAGAGATCGATATTAGTAGGATGCATCCCCATGAACGCCCACATATCAACGTAGCGATGCAAAAGAGCATTCTTTGATTTCGAATTTGACCAAAACATGTAAGTGGTCTGCGGGCTAGGACGAGGGGCAAGGGTAGAATGATTTGTTAAACTTGTTCCATCATTGAAGCAAGAGGGACCTAAG
>ERZ887942.1919-NODE-1919-length-13538-cov-7.863532_pt1 | contig 13538 bp, 17 predicted proteins | sample MGYA00521099_ERZ887942 | MGnify/ENA primary metagenome ERZ887942 (study PRJEB32303, sample SAMEA104408605) | aquatic metagenome | biome: Brackish water; feature: Pelagic; material: water | place: Baltic Sea | collected 2014-06-07T06:48:00 | depth 16,251 m ... | reverse complement strand
AGGAACTGGCCGGACTAGCAAAGACATCATGAAATCGAGCCGCCCGCACTTCACGGGCAGCTCTTTCTTTTTAGATTCTCATCATCGCTTTCAGCGAATACTCTTTTCCAAAATGAACGACCGCATCAAACAACGGCTTGCAGACCTCGAAGCCGAACACGGTTTTCAGATTCTCTACGCGTGCGAATCCGGCAGCCGCGCCTGGGAATTTGCTTCGGCAGATAGCGACTATGACGTGCGGTTTATCTACGCATGGCCGATTGAGAAATACGTCGGCCCCTTCGAACCCAAAGATCAAATGACGAGGCCGGTCGATGAATTCGAACTCGATTTTTCTGGCTGGGATTTGCGGAAGGCTCTGGGCCTTTTCCGAAAATCAAACGGCTCGCTGATGGAGTGGCTCTATTCGCCGATCGTTTATCGTGAAAACACGGAGGTGATGAATCGGTGGCGTGATCTGGTTTCGGACTCTGTCGTTGCCAACAATTCCGCTGCTCATTACCTCGGGCTGCGTCGACAAATGTGGCTCGAAATGCGCGATGGAAAAGCACCCGTTACCGCAAAGCGTTATCTCTACGTTCTGCGCTCTCTGCTGGTGGGACGTTTTGTGATTGAAAACGAAAAGCCAATCCCGGTGCTTTTTGAATCATTGCGGAACGCACTCGATTTGCCTGCGAAAGTTTCTTCCGAGATTGATCACATGATCACAGCGAAGTCCGAAGGCAAGGAATCCGATTCCATCGAAGACGTTGCTGTGCTGGAGAATTTCATCGAATCCGAACGCCTTCGGTTGGATGAACTGCTTCCAAACGTGAGCGGAGAAATGGGGATGCGGAACCGCTGAACCAGTTTTTCCACGAGGTCACTGGTTTCACGAGTTGATCAGGATAGCCGCAAAAATGCACAAAAATCGCAAAAACACATGCATTCGTTTTTGCGCCTTCTGTGCTTTTTTGCGGCTATGAATCAGACTGGTTTTTCGAAGCAATAGGGTGCGTTCATCGAACAGACCCTGTAGATTCGTGGAACACAAAAAAGCGCATCCAGTTTCTCGGATGCGCTTTTCAAATTTTTGATTCCGAAAAATCGGACGATTAGCCCTTCGCGAGATATGCGGAAGTGCTTTCGTGATTTGCTTCCATCGCATCGGAACCGAGCGTCCAATCCATTGGACAAACTTCGCCGTGCTCTTCGAAATGCTGGAGTGCGTCAACCATTCGAAGCGCTTCTGAAATCGAACGGCCGAGCGGGAGGTTGTTGACCAACTGGTGCTGAACAACGCCCTGCTTGTCGATGAGAAAAAGACCGCGGTAAGCAATCAATTCACCTTCAACGTCGAGTTCGCCGTCTTCGTCCATGATGTAGTCACCCACAAGAACATCGAAGTTTGCGGAAATTGTTTTGTTGGTGTCGGCCACGAGCGGGTATTGAACGCCGGCGATGCCACCTTTAGCGCGCTCAACCTGGAGCCATCCCCAGTGAGACATTTCGGTGTCGGTCGAACAACCAACAACGGCAACGTCGCGCTTTTCGAATTCAGCGATCGCATCCTGAAATGCATGAAGCTCAGTCGGGCAAACAAATGTGAAATCCTTCGGATAGAAGAAAAATACGACGTGTTTTTTGCCGATGTATTGCTCAAGCGAGAAATCGCTGACGACTTCGCCGTTTACAACTGCGCTTGCTGAGAAGGTGGGTGCTTGTTTTCCTACGAGAACTGACATGATATGTATTGGTTTTAAATTGCTGTTGGGGAAAATGGATCGTGTCTCCAAAGTGTCAACTTCCATCATACGATTCTCGCTCCTTGAAGAAACTCGCTGATTTCGCTCAGCGTGGCTATTTTCCCCCGTCCACCGAGCGCTGTGGCGTTCATTGCAGCGGCGGCGCTGGCAAGTTGAGCACATTCCTGCGGAGACCATTGTTGCGAAAGTCCAAACAAGAAAGCTCCGTGAAAAACGTCGCCGCAGCCTGTGGTATCGACCACTGATTCGACTGGATAAGCGGCTTGATGGAAAACATCGTCGCCGTTTTCGGTCGCAAACCAGGCTCCATTTTTTCCGTCAGTGACGCCGGCAATTTTCGCACCCAGCGCGATCATGGCTCCGAGTTGATCTCCAGTAGCTTCGGATTCGGTGAGTTTTTCAGCAAAATCTCGCGCCACAATCAAGACATCGACGAGGGGAAGAAGTTCGAGAAATTTTTCGTCATAGCGATTTGCGCCGCCATCAAATGAAACCTGGCCACCATTTTCGTGAACGATTTTTGCGGCATCAATGCAGGCCGGCCAGTGACGTCCATTGAGGTGAAGAATGTTTGTTTCGCGAAGAAGTCCCTTTGGCAATTCGTCGGAGTCGAGCGGAGTGAAACTCCCCGGTGAAAACACGACATGACGAGCGCCATCTCGCTTGCGCACCAAAACGGAACCAAACGTGGTGGAACGGTTTTTCTCCAAAGTGAAACCGCTCAAATCGACACCCGCTTTTCGATATTCCACGGCGACTTGTTCACCACGCCAGTCCGCACCGATACGATCAATCATCGCGGTTCTGGCTCCAAGCGTTGCCGCGGTCACCATCGCTGTTGGGACAGGCCCTCCTCCCAACAGAGTGGACGCCAACACTTCGGTAACGCCCTCGCCTGCCGGAAATTCCTCAACCACTTGGAAGAGATCAATCATCGACATTCCCAATCCCACGACATCGTATTTTTTTGGCGGACGGTTGCTCATCAAATCAAAATTGGGACCAATTCATCAATCTCACAAATTGCTTTTTTAGAATCGCCACCGTTTCTTCCCGTACCATGAAAGCGTTTGGATATTTCCTTCTTATCCCCTTGTCGGTGATTCTTTATTTCATCCTCGCCATTGGCATCGGGGTTTCTCAGCGGTATCCGATTCCCCACTTTTTGCTGATGGCGGTTGGCCTGTTTTTTCTTTTCAAATTGATTCGGCAAAAATTCAGTGTTTGGCGGCTGCTGTTGAATTTCGGAGGCTGGGCGTTGGCTCTGCTTTTTAGTTGGTGGACGCTGAGTTATTCAAATTTTGGGGGATATGAGTCGCCCATCGCACTGGGAGATCACGCGGATGTAATGTCAGTAGAAGTCGTCGATTCAACTGGGAATAAAACTTCGATAGGAGCGCTCACTGAAAATTCGAAAGGTGTTCTTATCGCATTTTACCGAGGGCATTGGTGACCCTATTGCGTGCACGAGCTGGTTCAGCTTCAAAAGGAAAAAGGTGCCTATTCTGAAATCGACATCGCAATCGTCGCAATTTGTTCCGAGTCGATCGACGGACTCGAAAAAATGAAGGAAAAATCTGCAGTCGAGTTTCCTATCCTAGGGGAATCGTCTGGGAAGTTGATGGATGCCTTTGGATTGCGTGATAAGTCAGGAAACCCAATAGACGGAACCGATATTTTTAGGCCTGCGACCATCGTATTGAGAAAGAATGGATCGCTGATTTGGTCGGATGCCGTCGAAAATTATCGAGTCCGCCCTTCTCCCAAAGAAGTCTTTTTCCACGTAAGTTTAGGGTTCAAAAATTGATTATGAATCACGCAATCGATCTCGAAACAGCACGCTCGCCGAGTTGCTTACTCTTTGAATGCGTGACAGGCAGCCGTGCATACGGAACCGAAACGCCGGAATCAGACACGGATCTCCAGGGCGTTTTTGTGATGCCGCGCGACTCATTCTTTGGGCTTGGTAGAGTCGATCAAGTCAGCGACGCAACGAACGACGAAACTTATTATGAGGTGGGCCGCTTTGTCGAATTGCTGGGGAAAAACAACCCGAATATTCTTGAAATCTTGTTTTCGGAATCAGACTGCACACGATTTTCGCATCCGCTGTTTCGGCATTTTGATCCAGAGGTGGTTCTTTCAAAATTATGTCAGGCAACCTTTGCGGGGTATGCGATGACCCAGGTCAGCAAGGCGCGCGGTTTGAATAAAAAAATCGTCAACCCGATGAAAGGGCCGCGGAAATCGATGCTCGAATATTGCCACGTCGTGAGCGGCCAGGGATCGGTTCCCGTTTTAAAATGACTGGAAGAAATCGGGGTGGATCAATCCGAATGTGGACTCGTGAAAATTCCTCACATGCGCGACGTGTTCGCGATTTTTCGTGGGGAAAATTATCGAGGGATCATCAAAAAAGAAGCGGCGACGGAGGTTTTAATTTCCAGAATTTCGAAAGGCGAAACGGCGATTGGCTGGATGAGTTTCAACACCGACGGCTACAAGCGATACTGCAAAGAATATCGCGAGTATCAGGATTGGCTGAAGAACCGAAACGAAGCCCGCTATGCGACGAATGTGTCTCACGGTAGGAATTATGATTCCAAAAATCTGATGCACACCTTTCGCCTACTCGACATGGCGGAGGAGATTACAACGGAGCATCGCGTGACGGTGCGGCGACCCAATCGGGATTTTTTGATGCAAATCCGACGTGGTGAATTCGAATCCGACGATTTGATTTCTCAGGCGGAAGAAAAAATCGAGCGAATTAATGCGGCTTTTGAAAAAAGCGATCTGCGGGATGAGCCAGATACGGAGGAGCTGGAGCGGGTCTTGGTGAAAATCCGGGAGCAGTGGTACCGGCAGGAGTAGATTGGAGTGGTCGCACAGAGGCGCAGAACACGCAGAGCCGATGCACTGCGTTTTTTTAGAACAGATCAACCAAAGACTCTGTGTGCTCCTTGCCTCTGTTCAACCAAATTAAGCTAGTCCAGCATGATGGGCTTCACTGCGTCGAATCCCCATTCGACGAGATTTTCTAAAACGACGCGCGAAAGTTCAGGCGCAGTGAGGGTTTGAGGGGCCCCCATGGTCGAGCAGTGAATGTAGCCGATCATAGTTTCCACAGGCCGTGCATCGACTTTTTCACCGACGAGCCACTTATCAAATTCCAGCAATGCACTCAACCAATCCGTTAGCGAATAATCTGAATCGTCGACGTATTCCAAAAGTTTATCGATCACGGAATCTGCGTTTTCCAGCTCGCCACGATCCAATAGGGCCTCTACGCCGAATGCCCCCTGTTCGATCGAATCTGTAGCGGTCTTCAGGATTTTTTCGTTTTCCAGCGAAAGCGATGTCTGGCGTGATTTGGTTTCCACGTGTAATCTTTACGCCGATTCAATCATGATTGCACGGCACTATATTTTCTCAGGACGGGTTCAGGGCGTCGGATTTCGGTTCGCGATCAAGCAGCTCACAAAGGGGTTCGATGTGATCGGATCGGTGAAAAATCTCGACGACGGACGCGTCGAAATGTATATTCAAGGCGAGGAAGAAGAACTCGACGAATTTATCGAGGAAATGCACGACAGCCCGGTTGGACATCACATTCAGGAACAGGAAATGCACGCGGTGGCGCTTCTTGAAGGTGTTAAAGGGTTTTCGATTGAGAAATAAAATTACGAAATGAGCGAGGCGGTCCCTGCAGTTGAAATTAAGAATCTTACGAAAGTTTTCCCGGTATCGTTCCGGAAAGAAAACTATGTCGTCGCGGTCGATAATTTGTCGTTCACCGTTGGCGCGGGAGAGGTCTACGGACTGATTGGACCGAATGGCTCTGGCAAATCGACCACGATGAAAGTTGCCCTCGGGCTGATGGCTCCTTCTTCTGGTTCGACGAAAGTTTTCGGGGTGGATAGTCGCGATGTTCGAGCGCGGAACGACATCGGTTTTTTGCCGGAGAATCCCTATTTTTACAAACACCTCTCGGGTGTGGAAACGCTGAAATTTTACGGCAAACTCTGCGGAATGGGCGGTCGTGAGTTGAAAGATCGCATCGCTGAACTGCTCGATATGGTTGGTTTGGTCGACGCGAAAGATCGACGGCTAGGTGGCTATTCAAAAGGAATGCTGCAACGAATTGGGCTTGCCCAGGCGTTGATTCAGCGGCCACGGCTGGTTATTTTGGATGAACCGACAGCGGGAGTTGACCCGGTTGGTTCACGAGAAATTCGCGACTTGGTGATCAAACTGAAAGACGACGGAATTTCTGTTTTTCTTTGCTCCCACCTTCTCGAACAGGTTCAAGAAGTCTGTGATGAAGTTGGAATTATTTTCGAAGGCCGAATGCGGCGAGAAGGAAACCTGGATGATCTGATTTCAATCGATGAACAGACATCGCTGGTTTTGGAAAACGCTTCGCCTGATTTGATGCGAAAGATCACCGAATTGGTCGAAAAAGAAGGTGGCAACACAAAAATTATCGAACAGGGCAAGCCACGGACGACGTTGGAGCGGCTTTTCCTTCAAATAGCCACCAACACGAAAAACGCGAAGTCGAAAGACTGATATATTCTATGGCAACGGACGATGCAACACAGGCCCAGCAATTGGGCGGACGAAACTGGATGATTTCAGGATCGCGAATTTGGACGATCGCGCGGGGAACGCTCACCCAACTGATTCGGATGAAAACGTTCTATTTCCTCATCGCGATTGCTTTTTTGCTCGTGATTGTAGGAAATCTGAACCTGCAAGCATCTGCGGCGTCTCAGCTGTCGATGATCAAAAAAGTTTCCTTCGGCACGATGGATTTGTTCGCTTGGCTGTTTGCGATTGTGGCGACGGCAGTACTGATTCCCCGCGACATCGAAGACCGGACACTCTACACAATTTTATCGAAACCGGTGCTTCGAATTGAATATTTGTTAGGAAAACTCGTGGGTGTCCTTCTCGTCATTGCCATTGCCTTGATCGGAATGTTCATCGTTTTCTCGCTCATTATTCACGCGCGGACGGTCGCTTTTGCAGGAGCCGAATTGGAATATTTAAAAGGCGCAGGAAAACCAGCGGCAGATATCCAGCTTGAGGTCAACGCGATCACCTCCCAGGGCCTTCGACCTGCTCTCGGCATTGCCGTTTTAGCCATTTTCTTAAAATCAGCCGTAGTTGCGTCGGTCACTATTTTCCTCTCCACGTTCGCTTCGAGTTCGCTGTTCTCGATCATAATTGGAATGATTCTTTACCTCGTTGGAAACGCCCGCGAGATGGCGATGAGCTTTTGGGAATATGAATCCGACGGTAGTATGGCCGTCGCATTGATCTCGAAAGTCTTCAAAATCCTGATCCCGGATTACCAACTTTTCAGCTTTGCCGAAGGAATCGTGCTTGGTGAAAAAATACTTCCCCACCTCGTCTGGTCGATGGCGGGAATGAGTATTTTCTACGCAGGATTTTTTATCGCACTGGCACTTCTAGTTTTCTACGACAAGGAATTTTGAAGGCGCTGACTCAAAAATTACCACGTTGGGTGTCTGTGTTGATCGCTTTGGTGATCTTCGGGATGATTCGCACCCCATTGGAATCGACCTTGCGAACTCAGTTGGTTGATTCCCACCTTTTATCAGAACCTCCGGCTCGGGACACATTCATGAAACTCGGCCAGTCCACTTTAATGGGTACCCTCGGGGGATTGCGACCATTGGTGGCGGTTTATTTAGGCCTCAAAGCACACAATCACTTCAGCTATACCGAATGGGATGAGCTCGACACCACTTACGGTCTCATCACAGGACTCGAACCGAGGGAAGAAGATCATTGGGTTCACTGGATTTGGCATATCGGCATCAACGCGACGGCAAATGTTCAGACCAGTCGAAATTTGACCCCAAGGCAACGGGAAACGGAGTTCAACCGATATATCCAACGAGCCATTCAAATCGGTGATGACGCCCTGAAAGAACACCCCCGGTCGGCTGATATTCGATTACAAATTGCTGAACTTTATCGGGAAAAACTAAAAGATCCCTGCGAAGCCTCTCGACTTTATGGCGAAATGATCGGTCTTCCCGATAGCCTCAGTTACGTCGAGCGATTTCATTATTATTTCATGGCGGACTGCCCCGGAAGAGAAAAAGATGCTTACGAAGGCCTGATGCGCCTTTATAAAGAAAGCGAAAACAATCATCTCCCGACCCTGATAGTGAAGATCAAAAAATTGGAGGTGCTCCTGAAAATTCCAATCCACCAATGGATTCCCGATCAGGATCCGGATGAACTGATTCGTCGCCAGCGCCGCTCCGGCGAACCCCTTCCGGGCGGAATTCGGCTGCCGTGAAATTCAGGCTTCCAAATGATTGCAGAAGCTCTTTATCGAGGTTAATTTCGCGTTTGCGCGGATCCTATCAAAACCTAACTCCGATTCGTTGCATTTTTTAGCGATGAAGTACGCCATTTTCGGAGATATCCACGCAAACCTCGAAGCCTTTGAAACGGTCCTTCTTGATGCTGCAGATAACGACTGCACAGATTTTGTCTGTATCGGCGATATCGTCGGCTACAACGCCAATCCACACGAGTGTCTTACGATGGTCCGGGAAATGGGATGCCCCGTCGTGAAAGGCAACCATGATGAAGAAGCTTCGCTCGATACCCCGCTCGAAGGCTTAAACCCTCTGGCAAAACATGCGCTGGAATGGACCCGAAACAATCTTTCAAAAGAGGATCGTGAGTATCTCATGAACATGAAACTGGTTCGCCAAGTTCGCGATTTCACCATTGTTCATGCAACACTCGATACTCCGGGGAACTGGGGTTACGTGACGAACAAGTTCGATGCGATGGCGAGTTTCAGCTATCAATTCACTCAGGCCTGCTTCTACGGTCACACCCACACCCCACGGATTTATGTGAAATCTGATACGGTTGAAGCGGAAGAAGGCACCGAAATTCATTTCGAGCCCGGTAAGAAATATTTCATCAATGTTGGCAGCACAGGACAGCCCCGCGATGGTGATTGGCGCTCGTCTTACGCAATTTACGATATCGAAAACCAGACGGTGCAAATTCGCCGCTTGGAATATGATATTGAAACAACACAGCGGAAAATTATCGATGCTGGCCTTCCTGAAATGCTGGCAAACCGGCTCGCCGTCGGAAAATAACCACTCCGGTTTTCACGAACGAACAGGGTTGGTTCATCGAATGTATCCTGTTGCTTCGTGAAAGCATTTCGATCGAATAGGGTTGATTCGTCGAACATACCCTGTTGGTTCGTTGGCATCGACTTTTTGAAAACAGTGGAGAATCCGAAAACGATTCTAATCATTAAACCAAGTTCGCTTGGCGACGTGGTGCATACGCTACCCGCTGTTTCCGTTGTAAAACGGAGGTTTCCCGATGCAAAACTCCATTGGGTTGTCAATACAGAGTGGGCTCCGCTTTTGAAGGGCAATCCGGATTTGGAATCGATCATCGAATTCCCGAGACGAAGCTGGCGAGGATGGCGGGACTTTGGAAAAGCTAGAAGCTGGGCTCGGGAAAACCTCGGAAGTTTGCAGCCGGATTTAGCATTGGATTTTCAGGGCTTACTTCGAAGCGGGCTTTTAATCAAGGCTTCGCGGGCGAAACAAAAGGTCGGCTTTCGTCAGGCCAGAGAAGGCGCTTCGCTATTCTATGATCACAAGATAACGGTCGAAAACTGGAAGCAAAAACACGCCGTAGATCGTTATTTGGAGCTGGTTTCGGGAACGGACGAAGAGGTCACGTTTTCACTCCCCGAAGGAGATCCGATTTCAGGGATTGATTGCGGGGGTGCAGTGCTGTTTCACCCCTTTTCACGAGGCAAAGGCAAATCGCTTTCTTTTGACGAAGTCGAGGAATTTTGCAACGCCCTGGCTCCCCGAAAGGTAATTGTGGTGGGCGCAGGAGTCGATTGGCCGGAGGAACGCGCTTTCCCGGAAAACGGCACCAATTTGTTGGGAAAAACCAGCATCGCTGAACTGATTTGTCTGATGCGACAGTCCGAGTTCGTCGTCAGTGTCGACAGCGGGCCAATGCACTTAGCCGCGGGAATTTCCGACAGAGTGCTATCAATCCACACGTGGACCGACCCCTTAATGGTTGGCCCTTACCAGAAAGCAGCCCTGATTTATCGCGATGGGCAAATCGTTCAAATGGCGGACGTAAAAAAAGGCGCTTTTCCGGAAGAAAGATCCAGAAAAAACGCCTTTGTTGAGGGTTCGCGGCTCCTTGAGGAAACCGCTATGGAAAAAATCGCTGAGCGGATTCGCTCAGAAATTGGCTGCAATCAGTCCTTCAACTGAGGAAGAACCTTGGCTACGCGCTCCTTGAGCTCTTTGCCGGGCTTAAATTTCACCACTGCTCGAGCTGGAATTGGAACCGGCGCTTCTGGCTTATTCGGATTCCGACCGATTTTGGGCTTCGTTTTTGTGACCTGGAACGCACCAAAGTTACGCAAAACAACGTCATCGTTGTTTGCGAGGCTTGATGTCACCTGTTCGACAAAATGTTGAATAATGTCGAAGACTTCCTGCTGGGTTTTTCCGGTCTCGTTCGAGATTTTAACGACAAGATCGCGTTTTGTAATAGTTGCCATGATTCGTTGAGTATAATACGTCTAAAGTAGTCGTGTGTTAGGGGTTTTTTGTGAAAATTTTGTATCTTTTTGAGCGACTTTTTGACTTGTGATTGAGCAGTTACCAAATCATTCATCAAAGGATAGCATCGCTAGTCTGAAAATGAAGCTTTGCATAATCGGCCAAACTTTCAGTTCCGTGACAGCTGACGAGTTTTCTGCCAGCAACTTTCACCAAATCTGAAGCCCCTCGCGGAATCAATACACCCGTACGCTCGTTTGCTTCATCCATCCAGTCTATAAACGTCTCACGAGCAAGGATAGATGCGGCAGCGACGGCGATATCTGATTCCGCTTTTGTGCGCTGATCCACCTGAATTTGTCGGCCTTTTTCCTGCAAGGCATCGAGAAGCACTTCGGGATTGGCGAACTGATCGCTTAACGCCCTCGGACAATTGGGCTGCAGACTCGTTAGGTGCTCAATTACAGCCGCATGCCCCCACGCAAGCATCCGGTTTACGGTGCCAAATGGTTCGTAGAGAGAATTGTAACGGGAGGGTTCGATTGAGATAACGTGGTAAGAAATTTCGGGGACAGAACGAATTGCATCCGAAAGTGCTCGAATCCGAGCATCTGAAGTAATTCTTTTACTGTCAGCAACTCCAACTTCAAGCAATTTGCGTGCCAAATCGGCATTTACATAAACTCCAGCAATAACAAGCGGCCCGAAATAATCGCCTTTCCCACTCTCATCAACTCCAAAATGCGGTTCGAACATCTCCGGATTGAGACTTTCCTCCAACCCGAGGCGAGCCTCGCCCAATATCTCGGGCTCCAGGACGGTTTGAACAAAAGCCGTGGTATCCCTTCCCTGCACGAGCACTTTAGGACCTTTTTCATAGACCGTGACATTGAGCCGTTCCCGTTTTGCTGAAAATACGGAATAAGGCTTTTCTACAAACGCGAAATCTCCTGCCTCAAGGTGCTGACGGAGCGCGTCGGCCTGCTCGGGAGATATTTCAATAGTATAAGAGGTAATCGGTTTTGACATCGGCTGGCAAAGCAAGGATCGGGTAGCGATGGCATAAGCCGGAAACTATGGGCAATCAAACCGAATGGAGTGAACGAAAAATCGGACAATTTCAGTCGGCGATCATCGATTGGTTTAAAAACGAGGGCCGTCACGACCTGCCGTGGCGCACCACCAGAGATCCCTACGCTGTATTGGTGTCGGAATTGATGCTCCAACAAACTCAAGTCGCAACGGTCCTGAATCGTGGTTTTTTCGAAAATTGGCTGTCGAAGTTTCCAGATGTCGAAACACTCGCCGCTGCTGAAGAAGATGCGATTCTAAAAGCCTGGGAAGGCCTGGGGTATTATAATCGGGCACGGAATCTGCAGAAAGCGGCCAGGGAAATCGTGACCAACCACGAAGGAAGATTCCCCACTGATCTGGAGACTATTTTGACACTTCCCGGAGTGGGCCGTTACACCGCCGGCGCAGTTTACAGCTGTGCGTTCGAGAAAAGTGCTCCCGTCGTAGATGGGAACGTCGTTCGGATTTTCTCACGAATATTTGGAAGCACTTCTCCGGTGGATTCCACCGCTGGACAAAAGCAAATGTGGAACTGGGCTGAAGAGCTCGTTCCAGATCAAAACGCCAGAGAGTTTAACTCGGGACTGATGGAGCTCGGCCAACGGATTTGCAGGAAGTCGAACCCAAACTGCGAAGAATGCCCCGTGAGACCGCATTGCTCAGCAAAGCAAAATCACATGGCTCTCGATGAACTTCCCTTTAAAAAGAATCGACAGAAAATTGAAGTCAAAACCGAACGGGTTGTGTTTTTGAGGGACGGAAACCGCGTATTTTTGACTCAAGAAAGCGGAAAACGTCGAACTGGGCTGTGGCGATTGCCTGAAATCAGCTTCGAAACCGCAGAAAAAATGACAGAAATATTCCGAATGAAATATGGAATCACAAAATATCGGGTCGATTTACAAATTTTTCGTGGCTCCGATTTAGAAATCGCCAATATTATAGGAGATGGCCAATGGGTCTCCGTACCCGAAGAGAGCGATGCCTGCGCCATGGCAGCGCCCTATCGAAAAGCTCTCACGCGGCTTGTAGATAACGAATTTACCGAACCGGACTGGGAATTAAAAGCATAGCGAATTGAATTTTTCTGAAACCAATGCTTGCCAAACGGGCCGAAAGTTTTTAAAAAGAAGGAATAAGAACGATTTTTGGGTTGTTTTAGCGGAATCAAGTCGCTAGTTTGCAGCGATTGGCAAAGTTTCGTTTTTCGAGAATCGCCTTTTAGAAACCGAATCATCAGCACAGACAGTTATGTGGAAAATATTTTTAGTGATCGCTACCGTGACAATGCTCGGGGCAGGAGCCCTCAGCTACAAGAACATGAAGACTGCGGAGGAGAAGCGTAATGATCGCATCGCCACCCAGGTTATTCTTGCAGACCGCGAAGCAGATCTCAAGGAGACGCAAGATAATCTTGCGATGACCAACAGCTCAATCGCCAAGCTTAATGATGAAACCGAGCAGCTCGAAGGCATGTTGGTTCAGAAGCAAGCCATGGTGACCGAAGCTGAAGCAAAGCTTCAAGCGATGAACACTCAGCTTGAAGCCGCCAAGGTTGAACTCGCTAAAGCTCAGGAAATCGAGCGCGAATTCCCGAACATCGAGCAACTCCGCCAGGAAATGGCTCAAATTCGCCAGCAGATCAACCAGCTGGGAATTGAAATCACCGCTTTGCAAAACAACGTCGCAACCGCCGAAGTGCAGCGTGACAGCCTTGAAAAAGTCGCCAATGAATTGGCTTCTTTGAAAGACGATCAGGACAAAGGCAGGATTCGCGGTCCATTCGCCAGCTCAGTGAAGCGTGCTTACAATAACTGGGGCTTCGTGATCATTGAAGGTGGAAACGAGCAGGGCGTTGTCAATCGTGCGCAGCTAGATGTTGTTCGTCGTGGACAGCAAGTTTGCAAACTTCTCGTCACTGCAGTTGAGCCGGGTGAGTCCGTCGCTGAAGTGATTCCCGGCTCATTAGCCCCGGGTCAGACCGTTCAGCAGGGCGATATTGTTAAGAAGACAGACAACCCAATTCAAACACCAGAACCTGCAGGCGGTGTTGGAGGTCTGATTCCGCAAGCTGCACCTGAAGGCGGAGCACCAGCAG
>ERZ887942.1917-NODE-1917-length-13544-cov-6.691007_pt1 | contig 13544 bp, 34 predicted proteins | sample MGYA00521099_ERZ887942 | MGnify/ENA primary metagenome ERZ887942 (study PRJEB32303, sample SAMEA104408605) | aquatic metagenome | biome: Brackish water; feature: Pelagic; material: water | place: Baltic Sea | collected 2014-06-07T06:48:00 | depth 16,251 m ... | reverse complement strand
ACTGTGAAATTCATTCCATTAACACCTTCGATTATGTTACGACCATCTTCAAAGTCGTCAACCCGTAATGTAAGTATGTATGTATTTTTCATACTGTAAAGGTATAAATTAATTCGACACTACCAAATGATTATCGGCATAAAAGGTGAAATAATCGTTAGCACCATAATCTTCGCACCCCTCAACCCCACAACACACGTCCCCCAAACAACCTTCTTCGATTGCCCCATGATAATCACGTTGTACTATTGGTGCGTGTTTGGCACATACATATATCCATGCACCCTTACCATCACCATCGGATACTACATCGTCAAACCCCATCTTAGATATTTTTTAATGCGTTAAGATACTTGTTATAGTTACGCTTTTTAATCGTTGTCAGTTTGTACCCTACGCTCTTCTCCAACTCGTTGAATAGGTCTACATACTCTTCTAACTTAGCAGGTCGGCTTGTGGCGATACAATGATTGTAATCGGCACCACTATGTTGACCAACGTGAGCGTAGCTATCAACTAAACCCGAACGATTGTGAATACTGTAAGGGAATAGAGCATAAACCCCATATTCCTTATCGAACCTGAAAACTACTTCTGTGATATGTTTGTCTTTTTCCATACTGTAAAGATAGTAATTAATGTCGAACCGACAAATGTAATACCAAAACAATTACACTTATCACGATAAATGTTATAGCCCAACCAACAGAAAACCCCCAACAGGATACAACCAGAATAGCCAACATGAATGGGTTCACGTCACCTTCAGTTAGTAATTGAACTATCCAAGCTATTAATGCTATTACGAAAATTGCTGTCATCATCTTATTTCTTCTTCAGGTAAATTATGATTTTCATGGATAGTACGCTTCACGCTACGAACTTCGTAGGTTATTTCCTTAGTTACGTAGTCGTAATGTCGGTATGTTTCAATGAACTTACCTTTAAACTTCTTCAGCAATTCTGCTGCCGTATATCTCTTATCGTTTACCATAGGTCAAATATAGGTATTTAATTCCGAACCACCAAACCCGTAGACACAAATGTGTTGGTTAACTGCTAACCAACACACCTTCCTCTTCAAACTTCTTACTTCCAACACCATGTACCTCAATTACAATACTTTTAGCTTTGGTTGCATTACCACTACAAAGGTTACAATCTTTGCATTGAGTACCCTTGGTTGTATTCGGGCAAATGATTTCATCGCTTCTAAGCGTACTTAAGTCATTAGTTACCCTAAACCACCTAAACCCAGCTTCTTTTGCTTCTTGCGCTTCCGCAAGGTTATCTACGCTTGCCATAGACACTTGTTTAAGTGCTTCATTGTTCTTATTGTCCTTCCATTGGTGAGTATAAGACGTATTGTTCTTAGCATATCGCTTCAATGTAGTTAGAATACTAACAGGAATAGCCGCAGGGTCACCGTATGCTCCAAATCGAATGTAACGACCTTCAAGAATGCTAAAGTCTTCAAGTTCAGGATAGTTACCCTTACTGTAAGCACGATAAACAGCCGCAGGTGCTTGATGGATTGTTACGTAACAAGCTCCACCTAAAGATTGTCTAAAGATACAATTACCACAAATAGCATCGTCCTTGGCTTCATTTTTAGCAACAGATGGATGCATATCACTACGCAATATCCATAGTTGAACCATATCGCCAGTTTTCTCATTAACGCTTTTAAGTGTAATGATTGCTACAATAGGTTCGCCATTAAGTAAGCTTGCACCTTCGTATACTATGTAGCCAGTAGGATTGTTTTTCTCGTTTCTCATACGTCAAAGGTAGTAATAAATTCCATACCACCAAATCTTTTTTCAAACTAATGCAAGATTTTTTATTTCCATACGCTTTTTCTCTTCACCAATACGGTAACCTAACTTATGAATGCTAGATTTTAGCTTAATGATGTCTTTACGGTCAAATGCACCCTTACCCTTTAACCAATGGTCATCGCTCCAAGCCCGTTTGTTTAAGTCCTTCATTGAGATTGGTTTCTCAACGCTTAATCCCATCCAATCGGTACTGTGATGTATACCTAAGCTATCAATAAACTTACCATTATACTTAAGTATAATGTGGTTTCTTGTCCAAATAGGATACCCATCGTATAATTCAACAGGTTCTGTTATGTATCCAGTAAATGATAACATATCCCATAACAATACAGCAAAGATACCGCATCCACCTCGATGAATGAATGGTATCTCCAACCTGATTTTAGTCAATTCATCCGCTAATACTTTCTCTACGCTTCTATCCATCTCCACAAATATAAGGATTAAATCACATCGGTTGTAACTTCTTCAAGAAATAACCTTACAATACCAAGTTTCTCAAGTTCTTCATCAACCAGTTCCAATAGATTCAGGTTTTCACCTTCATCAATGAATAGAGTCGATTCAGCAGCTTCTGCATATGCAAATACCTCATCGAATGTCTTTTGTAGGTCATGCACCACCTTATGTGGTGTACCATGCTTAACAGCGTATATCCCAACAGGCTGTCCATCTACTCCTAATAACTGTACTATGGTTGAATAGTTCATTCTTTGTCTTTTTCGATTAAAATTGTATTATCACAACAACCATTACAATAGTTGTCTTCCGCTTCACCATCACTAACTGAACCTTTGTTACCAGTCTTATGGTTAACCCACATCTTGGTTTCAACGTCATCACTACCACACTCTTCACATACTAAAATTCTCATTGTCTTATGCTTTCTAAGATTGCTCTTCGTTCGTTTTCCAGTTCCTTTGGGTCAACACCCAAATACTCCAATACAATTTTCTCCTTGTTTCCAACAGGAAACATATTGTCAACACCATCATCATGATGCCATACAGCTAATGTTGGCTCAATGTTATCCAAGAACTCCATGATGTGTCTGTGTTCATCTGACTTTGATGCCAGTAACTCACAATTCGGGTACTTTTAGTTTTCATCCATAGTACAAAGATGGTAATTAATCCGACACTTCCAAATCCTCACCAAATACCCATGCACCAATCTCTTCAGGTTGCTCATCGCCAGTACTCCACAGGTCTATAACCAAGAAATCACCATCTTCCAGCTTAACAACGTACTCCTTCTTGGATTCGGTATAGATGTAAAGATACTCCGTACCCTCATCCAAGTATCTAGTAATGTATTCAGGGTATAGGTCGTAAACACGGTCTTCACCTAACTTGGATACCGTTAACGTTGCGTTACTCAATGAACCATCGGCTTCCACCTCTCCATCCAGAACAACTGTCCAACCTTCGTACTTCTTAGTATGCGAATTCTTCTTCATTATAGTACATTTTTATATAGTACAAGATACTCATCGTACATTGGTTCATTTACTTTCTTCAGTGCTGTCAAAGCAGACCCAGCTTTCTTCATCGCAATCCCACGTTGGGTATCATTCAACCCACCGTTCTTCAGCTTCAATATTGAAGCTTTGATTGCTTTAATGTACATCTCTTCCATTACTTGCTTTTTGCTCTGTTTTCTTTAATCCTATACTTAAAATCGGTTAACGCTCTCATCTCCCCCATGCTATAATCTTGAGCAGGTAACTTCGCATTTAATATTGCATCAAACAATGAGTTCAATGCTCTATCATGATACGTTGATAACCATTCTGCTGTTTTTCTATCTCCTTCCATTACGCTTCACACTCTAAAACCATTGAACAATCACCACCGACCTTAACCATTATTAGACCATCGGTTGCACCCACGACTTCGTAAGTAATATCCATCAATAGGTCGCTACCTACCAATTCTCTACCAAATAAATCTAAAGTATCTTCTAAATCACCATCAATAAGTGATGATATGTCTACGTTGATGATACCTTCAATGAAGTTATTCTCATCAACCCTTTTCTTTAACTCTTCTATCGTGAATAATGCCATGCGTCAAATATAAGTATAAGTTCTTAACTATCCAAAAATTCTTTCAATTCTTTTTCGGTTGGTACCTCAAAGAACGGGGCGCCTTCATTGATACAGTTCTGACATTCCATTTCCTTGTCCTCAACGTATACGTCATAAAAGTCATACCCAGTATTAGTTCGTAAGCCGTTCTCATCCTTATCAGGAAACATCTCGTGCTCACCATAGACATTATATTCTTCACCTTCAATCACATAACTCTTTATAAACATGCTGCAAATATAGGGATTAAATATATATCTCTTGTTTACCTTCAACGAACACGGGCTTCAGTACGAATTCAAAGCCTCTTGTCTTTTTAGCCGACCTCTTACATCTACCTTGCGCTTCTTTTTCAGTAAGGTACTTCAGTTGTGGGCTGTAACTGTAAAGAACCGAACGACTTGTAAACTTCTTCAAATACCATCGTGGTGTATCTCTTAGCTTACCTTCGTTGTCATTGTTATAGAAACATCCAACAGTCCAGTATCCGTCAACAATCTGAAACCCCTTTTGGCGCTTCACCTTTGGAAACATATCACGTCTAATTCGCTTTGGTGTATCTTCACTCATGTAACTGAAGTTAACTTGTGGCATAACTCCTGTACCCTTCAGGTACTCAACCATCAATGCGTAGACATCAATGAAATCTTCGTTAGACTTAGCAACCCTTGTGAATGGTTTCAGACCATACTTTTCCTCAAGGTTATTGTATCTGTGCCCAGTAGTCAATGTTACATTAACGCTATACTTCTTAAGTTGCTCAATTGTCAATGCTTTCTTACATCCAGTCTTGAACATACTAAGGTAGCTACCGAATGTACCATAACTACCATTGATAGCAATACCCGAATAACTACCAAATGACTTATCGTCATAATCGTCATAGTTCTTAACCAAACTATCACGGCTTTCCGTAGCATTTGCTATAAGGTCACCTAACGAAAATATCGTTTTGTTTTGTGGCGACCAAGAAAACCAAGAACGTTCTCGTCTTTCACGGTTACCGTTACCTGTCCATTCAGTACAGTTATTCGAACCTGCCAATACCATTGGTATATAGCCGTCCTCACACACCTTAATGAATTGCTTGTCGTAAATTATTTCATATGACATAATACTTAGCTTTACTTGTTAAACTTACACAAAGATAATAAACATCCTCAAACATCCAAATGTAGGTATAAGTTTTCAATCCACCAAATTATAGTTCAGGAAATGTAATATCATGCAGGGCAATCACATCACCCCAACTAAGGTCGTCTACTGATAACACCTTTTCGTCACCGTGGTCTTCACCCATACCCATTGAACGGATTGTACCACCCTTCTCAATTGACATCACCACATACTCCAGATGGAAATGACCGTTCTTATCCGTGGTCACATACCGTGGCTGTGCAAATACGATATCATCACCCTCATCGTATTGCTCATCGGTAATGTATTCCTTATCAATACCTTTAAGGTCAACAATCATACTTTCGATTATTTCCTCAACTTGCTCAAACTTTCTCATATCTATTTCGTTTTAGTGTGCCACAAACATAGGTATTAGTTTCCAGACTACCAAATTAAAAATAACTAGGATACTTTTCCATCAATGCAACCTCAATAGCATCTTCCCAAGTACCATCATTATTAACGTCATCTGCGTACAATGATGCTATGCTATATACGGTTTCAGGGTCACCTTCAATCCCATCAACACACATCGAACCGATTATGTTATCATAATCAGGATGGTTTTGTGCGATGAATAAACCCTTATCCCATTTTCGGTCAGCTTCATCTAATGCAGCCTGTATTGCTCGTTCCTTTGTCATGCTTCAAATGTAAGTATTAGTTTTCAATCCACCAAATCCATCAGCATTATATTCGTCACAACCTTCACCAAGATAGCAAAGTTCCCCACAATACTTACATTCGCTTAACGCACCCTTTATATACTTGTCAGGTACAAAGGTTAGTAATTCAGCTAATACCGTGGTATCACCCGCTATTGCATCCTCTACAATTTGTTTTTCTAGTAAATCTCTCATACATCAAAGGTAGTAATACTTTCGACACTACCAAACATATTGATGAAAATAAATGTTATTTTATATTTGGTAGAACCAGAACTTATACCTATATTTGACATGTCGGTTGGAAACAGAGACAGGCGCCAGATGAAAATGGTGATAGGGTTCTAAGGGAACCTGCCCTATAGTGGTGTGTACGATGTCAGGAACTTCTGAAAGTTAGTAGAAAGGTACGAATAAAAATCGGAATATGCAAATTTATTTTTGTGCATAAAAAACCCCACAATCGCTTGCAGGGTTCAATTATTATGTTATAGGTCGGTTACTCTACATATTCATCCCATTCTTCTTGGTCAAGGCTAACACCAATGTCACACGACTGATACCCCGAACTCTGAAACATCGCCACATCATCTTTGAAATTCTCTCTTACATAACCCAGTATTGTATCATGTTGGAATTCCGCATTACTTTCCTTGTCAGATGATACGGTTATCTCAACACCCTCATCCAATACATTCAATTCGTCAACCCAAATGTCAACTCTATCCGTATCACCAGTCTTAGTTCGGTGGTAAGCAATCAACGTTTCCTTCAATACGTCCTTATCCTTAAAGACCTTTGGCGTTTCCTTATTGAAGTCAATGCTTATCTCAATCTTAGTAAATGTTCCCATGTTTCTCTTTCGTTTGATACAAAGGTATAAATAATATCGACACTACCAAACCTTATGCAAAAAAAAAGGTCTAACTTTCGTTAGACCCTTTTATATACGGTATTGGTTAGCTTACGCTGTTACCAACTCATCGAAGTATCTCAACTTCTCTGAAGCCCTTGTAACTTTGACCTCATTAGATGCCGTTGACCCTGAAGCCTCAACCCTACGTGATAGGTAGTTGGTGATAGCCGCATACGCTGTGTATAATGACGTTTCCAACCCTAACTCCTTGTTGTACTCCAATTCTCTGTTAAGAGCCGCAGTCAGTTCTTGGTAACGTGCATACGATGGAATTGACTCAGGGTTGCGATATACCGTTTCTCTGAAACTATCCAATGTGAAGATACCAATTTGCGACTTTGGCAATTCTTGCTCAAAGAACCACTTTGTAAGGTGAAACTGAATGTCAGTCAATTCCAACTTTTCACCGTCCAACATCTCATCTCGTTTCTGAACCTGAACCAACAATGAAATAAACCCATCAATTGACAACTTCATCAATTCAATGCTATCCTTGTAATTGATAGTGTGTGGAATTTTGATGTGGTTGTTCTTATGTACGGTTTTGGTAGATACCATACCATTACTGCAAACCAAACGCACTTGCTTGATTGATAAGAACCCTTTACCAGTACCGTTGTTAGGTACTGTGATGAAAAGGTTGTAAGTTGATTCACCAACCTTAGACGGCTTAGTACCGAATTCAACATTCAAACCAATCATTTCACCATTTCGGTGGTCAAAGGTTGTAACTGAATGACCCTTCTCAATAAATGCGTTACCAAGAATTGAAAGGTCGGCTGTCTTCACCATGTGATAAGAAGACTTAGGGCACGTAATTGTCTGTCCGTTCATACCGAACACTTGTCGGAAATTAGACTCACTACCATCTTGGTTGAATAGTGGGGTTTCTTGGTACTCAAAATCAAATAAGTTTTTCATACTGTTTGTTTTTTTGTTACCGCTTCATTGCGATAGGACAAATATAGGGAACTTTTATTTACTGTGCAAATATAAAACTGTTTTATTTGAAAAAACTTTCACTTTTGTGCTCAAATTAGTATACCCAAGTCAATTCCAAGGTTACTACAGTCTTATATGGCGTATCGTCATCGTCATCACCACCTACAGTAACATCCAAGGTAGCTTCACCTTTAGAGTTAATGCGCTCCAGAATTTCGTCTGTCATCTCAAACTTCACATCCGCATCATAATGACCAACCAACGATTGCACTAATTTAGCATGTAACATACCGTTCTTTACGTTGTTAAAGATGCTATCATTACCTGCACCTACAGTACCAATGTTTGGGCTGTCGGTACCCTCTTCTCTTAATGTTATACCTTTACTCATCCTATGACTTTTAGTGTGATTTTATGAACCTCCAAGGCTGTGAACCCAGATGCTTTCAGTTTCCGTTTCCAGTTTGCCAGAGCTTCATTAGGTGTTATTTCACCATCGCAATGAAAGTTCTCTGGTGCATCGCTTGGCTGTAGTATTAGCTCACGCTGTTCAGGTGATAACTTATCATAGTCATACCCAAGCTCGGCTAACGCTGTCCTTTGATGCTTCTCTAAATACTCTTCGTAATTGAATTCCATACAGCAAAGATAGTAATTAAATCGACACTACCAAACGCCCAGACACAAATGTGTTTATTATATGGTTGGTAGGTAACCTGATGGTACAGTCCAGTCCATCTCGGAATACTCCTTTGCTTTCTCTTCAGTCATCCCTTCAGACAACCAGAATAACCTCATCTGCTCACGGTAACCGTCCAGAACTCTCTGCGCTGTCAATTTGCTGGCTTGGTTTCGACCATCTACATATGGCACAGCAGCCATTGCTTCAATACACTTGAACATCAATCTTACCGTAGATTGCTGTAGTGTGTTGTGCATCCGTAGGAAACCTTGTATGAATCCATCCGTTTCGCTGAAGCCTCCGTTAACGAAATCTTCCAATCCTTTTGCTGCTTTGAAACCTCTCGTTTCTTCTACTGCAAAGTACCTTTCTAAATTCTCTTTATTGTCGCTCATGATGTAAAGATAGTAATTATTTCGACACTGCCAAATTATATGCGTGAACATTTGCAATATAACTCACAGCCGTGACCATATTAATGTACATTGCCAACTGCTGGTCTTTATGCGTACCATCAGATATTTCAAGCGTGATTAGGTGATTCTCACCATCACCATCGATGTCATAACCAAATGGTATGGTACCTACATTATCATCCCAGTTAGGTGTTGCCCAAATTGTAATCTTGGTATTAGGATGTGTCCAGCACAATCCACCACCGAAATCTACATCTGCTGTATAACCAGCGATTGTAAGATGAATTACATCACGATTGACGATGTAATTCATCTTCCGTAAGTTATACGGTTGAGCATCCAAACCCCAATCCATAGCCCAACCATGCACACCCATTTCTTTTTCAATCCTTTCACATTCGGGATACGTTTCATCCTCAAAGGTATCCAAGATTGCTTGTATCTCGTCAGGTATCTCAACCAATTCAGCCGTTACAAATGGTATGTCATTCATCTGACTAACAATGTGGTCAGGCTGCGGATTGAGTTCAACAATATACTCATTACCTTCACCATCTTCAGGTTCGAATTCAGTTAAACTGGTTTCAGTCGATGGTAATAGTCTAAACACCTTGTTGTATGCGGCATTTTGCCGACTTTCACTTGATGCTACTATCTGTACTCTTACAAATTTATGTCCCATTATTCAAATGTAAGCAATCGTTTTGACTTATCAAAATAAATCATCATCTTTCTGTCATCATTTACGTGAACCCATACGTGACTTCTGGTTCTGCCAGCCTCGAACATCAACACATCTTCATCTCGATTACCACCATTGCAAAATGTCTTGCAATCAATCAACATCATCTCCAACATCCAGTCATCGAATTCCGTCTTCAGAGCATAGTCATTGGTTTCCTTGTTACCCATCTTACCAGTATCAGAACGATTGTCATCGTAAACCTCCTGACCGTTGCCGTTCCAGAACTTGATTGAACCTTCGATGTTACTCAATACGTAACGTTGTATTCTTGGGATATCTGTTGCTTCCATGATGTAAAGGTAATAATTAATTCCTAACTACCAAACTTTTAGGCGTTTTGTTTATCCATGAATTCTAAAATATCATCAAGTGTCATATCCTCTGCATCAACAACAGGAAAGTTAAACCCATTCCAACCACCTAGACTACCTGATGAATACTGTCCTGTATTAATGGTATAGTCTACCAGAGACAAACTCATTCGGTGATTGTACTTGTTCTGCTTTGTTGGGTCTTCCTTACTGGTAGGCTCAACTTCCAAACGATGGCACTCTGTGTTATCCGTGATACCCATCTCTTCCGCTTCCTTGGTTACGAAAAACTTCATTGAAGCCCTTGCACCCAGACCGAAAGGACCTGAAATCTCATAAGAGTAATAACCACGCTTCTCTTGAATGAGTTTAGCCAATGGTTCTAAGATTGCTCTCATCCAGAAAGCTTGCTTCTCAATTTTCTCACAAGCCTCACGGTACTTGATACCCATAGCTTTCTTCTTGTCAGCCTTGGTCTGTAGCTCATTCTGCGCTACGATGATTTCTTTTAGTGTTTCCATATGGTAAAGATAGTAAAACTTTTCTAACTACCAAACTTAAAATCGCTTATTATACTTCTCCTTCTTCATTATGAAGATAATATCCGAAATTGCTTCCTCATACCCCTCCACTCCAATTGGAATCTTGATACAAAACTTGCCGAACCCACTACCACCTTTGAACCCATCGTCAGCCCATATCTTCTCGTACTTCTCCCACAATTTACCGAAATCCTCATACTCACCCATCCCAGTATATTGAGCCTTGATACCCTTTGCGTCAGCAACATACTCAAAGTCTTCATAACCAACACGAACATCACGTGCATCAACCCACGTACTACTTGTTGTGGGCTTATCCTCACGCCTTATCCTTGCATGATAAACCTCATTCAAATCAGCAATGATGCGATTCATAAAGGCTTTGTGTTCCTTAATCTTCTGAATGTCTGAACGCTCCTTGTCAGTCATTGATGTGGTAAATATGTTCTCTCTCATGCCTCAAATGTAAGTATTAGTTTTCAATCTACCAAACTTTATTTACAGTAATTCACCGTGAATTCGAAGATGCTTTTCTAGCTCAGTCTCATTGTGTACACTAAACCACTCATCAGGCTGTAGCTTATGCAGCTTCTGGTATGCCGTCTCAATCTCTAGACATCCACCTTTAAGTGTTGGACTAAATCCCATATTAGGTGCCAACTGATATCTCATCGATTCAACGAATTCCTTCAGGTCATTGATTGTACCTGTTACCTTTACACCACCCATGGTGACTGTTCTTTCTACCCCTTTCATATCCTATTGTTTTATATTTAGTGAACTTTATCCCAATTATCTTGGTCAAGGTTGTGATACGTCTGGTAATCTGATTCGATTGCGAAGAAGGTATCGGTAATGTAACCTGGTAGGTCAACACTCGCACCAACAGCATCTGTAAGGTCAATGACCAAATCCTTTAGCTCATTGATATTACCAGATACCTTAACTGTACCAATACCAAGGTTGTAGGCTGGTATAACCACTTTAGGTTGAGATGCCAGCCATTGCTCTTGCTTCTCCCGAAAGTGATTCCAACTATGGTAAGCATTAACACAAGCTTCACCTGCATCACCTTTCTCAACCAAGGCATCGTACTTACTTTCCCAGTAAGCTACCTTATCTGCATACCCATTAGGGTATTTATTCTTTTTCGTGTTTCCCATAGTGTAAAGGTAGTAATTAATTTGTAACTACCAAATCTAAACGGTCTTTAACTCTACCGTAGAATTTTAGTTGGTTAGCGTTGTCTTCAGGAAAAGTATTAAGGTCGGCTAAGACCTTACCCACCTCAATAATAAAGGTATCAACATCACCCTTGAAGGTATTTTCAAGAGTAAACTCGATAAACTTAGTTATCTGATTAGCGGTTATGTATGCTAGTTTCTTTCTCATCCTGCAAGGCTAATAAGTTCAACATTCACGTATGCCTTACCTTTGAAACTAAGGTTTTTATATTCGGCTGAAAACTTGTCCTTTAACTCAAGACATTTATCTTCACCCTCTTGGGTGTGCTTTCGGTTTTCTTCTTCGGCATCAAGCCATAACTGTAATACGCCTTCCTTTTTCATACGACAATGATAAGCATTAGTTTTCAATCTACCAAACCTTTTGCGGATATTATGAAAACTTTTAGGAACTCTTCATACATTTCCAGTTGGTTATATAATCCTCCGTACAATGTGAACTTACCCAATACCGTACAGTCACCATCAATTGTAAGCGATACTGGTACTTCACCGTTCACTTCCCAGTTAGGTGTTGCTGATACTCGATACAATTCCTCACCATCTTCATTGGATACAAAATGTACAGTACCTAGCATACTGTCATATTCAACAACAAGCCCACCAATACCAGTAGAGAAATTACGCTCCACAACTGAAGCCGTAATGTATGTACCAGTATCTGCCAGACATTCATCGCATACAACATCCCACGACATTCCTGTTGGGTCTAAACTGGTCATCGTCATTCCTTCTTCCGAACCACCGCACATAGTGCAAATGTCGAACATGGTCATTGGATTAGCTTTGATAGCTGCATCCACTTCAATAGGTGTTAATTTCTTTCCCATGCCACAAATATATACATAAGTTTTCAGACTACCAAATAAAATGTGAAATTTGTGATGTATCCTATATATAAGGAAAATATATACGACAGGATTAGGTTATATAAAACTTTATTATTACATTTGACATATGAACAACGAAAAGCAATACAGAACTATGGGTCAGCGTTTAAAGTATAACCCTATACCAGCACAGATAGTGATGGCTGCCAGTATCATCACCAGCTTGGCGAATACCATAAGCAATTTAATCAGGAGAAATGCGATGACGCATATGACGACTATGATAAGCAGGTTCGTAAAGAACGTCTTCAGTAACCGTATCATACCCTGTCTAGAATATAGAGTCCAACTAACCAGCAAAGTATCCCAGCTATCACGTAGCTCACAATATGAGCCAAAGCTCCGAATAACCAAATCAGGATTGTACCTGCTAAGAAGGTTATTCCCATCAGCGTTACAATTATCATGGCGCCCACGCAGAATGCACCCACCGTGTTGATTAAGAAATCTATCATGCCGTAAAGGTACAGAATTATTTCGAGATATCCAAATCTTTCTCGCCCCCAGACACAAATGTGTCATGTGCAGGGTTAGAACAATCAGCATAGTGCTCCAGCGCTACAGCATCAACGTAGTTCCACAACACATACTCGCAATCCTTCACCTTCTGGAGACCAATATAACCATACTTGACCCCAGTCCGAGCTTGCCAATATACTGTCGCCTGTCTTAACCTGCTATCTCCAGCCTCACTGGTACCAACCCCCATGCATGCCACCAGCAATGACAACGTGCAACCTATTATCGATACTATTAATATTTTCTTCATACTGTTTTATATATCGTAGACACAAATGTGTTTAGTCGTGCTCAAAGTACACTGTTTAGGACCACCTAGAAATCAACTAAGTCTTTAGTTGTCAGACTGGGTCTTCATCTCTCCATATTCGAATCAATAATCCCACTCCAAAACATATGAGAAGGAAAAACACCCCAATAAGTATTGTTATGATGATAGCTGGATTAATCCAAACTATAAATCCAATAATTAAACTAAAGGAACCCATCACACCGATGCCCATCAACAATGTACCCACCCATGTTATCTGGGATATCTCTTTAATCTTGTTTAATATACG
>ERZ887942.1916-NODE-1916-length-13545-cov-25.618755_pt1 | contig 13545 bp, 9 predicted proteins | sample MGYA00521099_ERZ887942 | MGnify/ENA primary metagenome ERZ887942 (study PRJEB32303, sample SAMEA104408605) | aquatic metagenome | biome: Brackish water; feature: Pelagic; material: water | place: Baltic Sea | collected 2014-06-07T06:48:00 | depth 16,251 m ... | reverse complement strand
TGCTCAACCTCAGTACCGAAGCGGCGCAACACCACATCGGTCTCGGAATCACCGGCAAACACCGGATCCTTCACGATGCTCAGACCCAACTGCAGCGCGGGGCTGGTCGATTCGGACGACACATCCTCAGAGCTGCTGTCGCCGTCCTCGGCGTCCTCATTGCTGTCGTCGTTCTCGGCGTCTTCGTTCTCGGCGTCCTCATTGGTGTCGCCGTCCTCGGCGTCCTCATTGGTGTCGCCGTCCTCGGCGTCCTCATTAATGCTGGCGGCTTGATCCCCTGGGGTGGTACCGCCAGCCTCATCTTCGTCAGCCGTGCCAGTACCTGGATTTGCCACGGGCAGCTCAGAAACAACAGCAGGAGCCAACTGGGGCAGCTGATCCATGCTGGTGGTCACCGTCACCGAGTGGGTCGGCGAGGAGAAGGTCACCGTGCCGTCACCGTTGTCGGTGGCGGCGTAGTCGTCTGGGTTGGCACCGGTCGGGATGTCGATGACATCTTGCGGGCGAAGGTTGCCGACGACGTAATCGTTGCCGCCCTGGGTGAGGAAGTGGATGCGGTGGGCCGATTCGAGGGCCGAGATGTCGACAGTGGTGTCGTCTTCTGACCCCTGGACGGTGATGGTGTTGAAGGCCAGGCTGGTGGGTGTGAAGTCTCCGATCGCAAGCACGGTGTCATTGCCGGCACCGGTGTTGATGGTGATCTCTTCAATACCGCGCAGTTCGGCGATCACGGCGGCGTTGTTGGTGCCGTTGCGGGTGATGACGATCTCGGTGCCGGCATTTAGTGGAGCTGCTGCATTGCCTGCGACGGCCAGGTAGCTGGCGCGGGCATAGACGCGGTAGGTCTCCGCCTGGTTGTTGCCGTTCACCACGAAGGTGTCGAGGGTGCCGAGGCCGCCGTCGACCACATCGCGGCCATCACTGACTCCGTTCCGAGCGAAGAAGACCGGGTTGCTCACACCCCAGGTGATGACATCGTTGCCGGCGTTGCCGTTGACGGTGTCATTGCCCCGGCCGCCGCTGAGGGCATCGGCATAGGCGGTGCCAGTGAGGGTGTTGGCGAAGAGGTTGCCGGTGATGCGGTCACCGGTGCCATCGGTGGCGGTGGTGAACAGGGTATTGGCGAAGCCATCGCTGTCGGTGAAGCTCACCTGAACCCGTAGGGCATTGTTCACCTGGGCATTGCCGGGCGTGAAGTTCACGCCGGTGGCGCCGGTGATGTTGGTCCAGGCGTTGGCATCGGTGCTGGTGGCCAGGCGCTGCTGCCACTGGTAGGTGAACACCGGGCTGGCAGGCATGCCGTTGGGGTCGCTGATGGTGTTCTGGCCCTGCACCGTGACCTGCTGGGTTTCGGTGGGGGTGCTGTCGCTCACCACCAGGCCGGTGGCGCTGGGAGCGCCGTTCACCGGATCAGCGGTGCCGGTGAGCTCCAGGGTGACCACCTGGTTGGTGATCCCGCCGGCACCGTCGCTGAGGCGGAGCACAAAGGTCTCGGTCGCCGTTTGTCCCGCATCGAGAGGGTTGAGGCCCAGATCGGTGACCTGGTAGGTCCAGCTCACAGAGCCCGTGCCGTCGCCGTTGGTGTTGTCGGTGATGGTCGGCACCAGGGTGCCGATCGGGGTGGTGCGGCCAGGGAAGTTGCTAGTGCTGCTGACGACGTCGACACTCAGGATGTCGGCGAAGTCGGGATCAACGACTCCGAAGGAACCGGTTGCCGTGTGGATGAAGTTGTTGGCCAGCGGAGCGTTGCGATCCAGCTCAGTGATGGCAGCGGCAGCGTTGATCGGTTCCACCACGCTGGGGGCTTCGTTGGGGTTGACGCTGCTGAAGTTGGAGAACACGGTTTCGACCGCGCCAGCGGCGTCGGTGAAGCGGCCCATCACGCGGATGGCGAGGCCGGCTTCGGCAGCCGTCACCGTCATGGAGGGAGCACGAAGCGGCGAGGCGGTGACGTTGAAGGTGGTCTGGATATCCGTGAAGATGCCTGACCCTGGGGCCGTCTCAACCTGCCAGGTGTACTCCACAGGAGCGGCTACACCAGAGAGGGGATTGGTAGCGGAGCGCTCATCCCAGTCCTGAAGAACTTCGGAGGAGGCAACGAGCACTTGACCCACTTCCCCAGTCACCGTGCCGTCTACGGCTGCGACACCGTCGACACTTAGGGAGACGCGGCCTTCAGCCATGCGGTTGGCATGCTGAGCGATCTTGATGCTGCCATCGTTGAACAACGCACGCTCTACCGCCTTCACACGGTCCACACCATCGGTGGGGTTGACCTGGTTATCAGTGATGGAAATCCAGCCATCAGAATCGAGATCAGCAGCAACACCAGTGGCGGCGTTGTAGCCCTCAATGATGTAGTCACCGCGGTTTCCACTGAACTGAACAACGTCAACGTCAGAGACGCTGCTGCTGTCCTTGATCTCACGCCAGATGCTGAGCTGGCTGGGCAGGATTTCACGGCTGAACAGCTGCTGCTGAATCTCTGCGAGCCGGCTGACGAGATAGGGAGATCCCTCGGTGGGAGTCACCTGGATCTTCACATCCAGGAAGCTGTCACCCTCGATCAGATCATCGCCGGCGCGGCCCTCGATCAGGTCGCTGCCGGCGCCGCCGATCAGGATTTCACCCGTGCTGAAGCGAATGGCGCCAGCCTCATCAACGCCAGCCAGGAGTTCCTGCAGGCCATTGATCAGGTCGACATCCGCATCAAGCAGAACGTGATCAACACCTGCTGCAGTGCTGGTACCGCGAATGTAGTCGTTGTAAGCAGAACCAGAGACGGCCTCAGTGAGTTGATATTTGTCCATCGAGGCGCCTGGGGAACCGGCAGCCAGAGGAACAATCAATGTCCGAACATCCATATCGGCATAGATGCCGTAGGGATCATCCTTATGGGTTGCCCAGTCGAAGCCGAGCTGGCCAAAGAACTTATCGGTGCCGAGGCCACCCACCATTACGTCGTTGCCAGATTCGGCGTCATGATCAATGTTGCCACCGGTGTTATATGTCACGTCGTGACCAATGACCGTGCTATTAACACTGCGCTTGGTGGGAATGCCCTGAATGAGGTCGCCGTTGTCGCCCAGCAGCAGACCGTTTTCCAGGCCGGACTCGAGCCAGTCGTTACCCTCTCCACCGAAAATCGCTTCAACACCGGCACCACCATCAGCGAAGTCGTTGCCCTGGCCGAGCAGGAACTCCTCATCATCTAGACCACCAAACACCACATCGCTGCCGGTGTCGGTGATGATCAGGTTGAGGCCGGGGCCACCGTTAACAACGTCGTCACCACCGCCGGAGCGAATTTCGTCGTCACCGAAGGTATCGGTGATCACATCGCTGCCATCGCCACCGAAGATGAAGTCGTTGCCGATACCACCTTCGAGGTTGTCGTCGCCGCCGTCACCCCAGAGGGTGTCGTCGCCGTCGCCACCGATCAGGGTGTCGGCTTCATCCGTGCCACCAAGCACCACATGCTCGCCGCCAACAAACTGGAGCTGATCATTGTCGAGATCTCCATCCAGGTCAGCGCGCAGCACCTTCTGGTCGCCGGTCATGGCGGCGAGGAAAGGATCGAGGCCGTTGACTGCACCCTGCGGATCATCAAGGCCTAGACCTTGATTGAATTGGCGGGACTGATCCACTTCCAGCGTGTAATCCATCGCCTTGAACACGTTGCCAGGCAGGTGCTCGACAGGTGTGTTGCGATGGATCATATCGGCGAACTTGTTGTTCTCCAACTGAGCCGTGAGGTTCAGATTGGCGAGGCGAGTTAGGTAGTAGAAGCGGTCAGTATCCTGCAGCTTCTCCATCTGCACTTCGAACACGAAGTTGAAGGTGGTGCCGAGCATGCCACCGAAGGGCATCGTCTTCTCGAGCAGTCCACCCACCCAGAAATCAACCTCGTTGAGGCCGCCCAGGTTGGCGTCGTTGGCATAAGCGCCGTGGGCATTGAGGAAATCGAGGCGATCGCTGGGAGCACCGGCTCCGCCCATCACCAGATCCCAGGCGGCATCGCGCTTGGCTTCGGAGGTGGTGGCGCTGGTGATGGACTCGTGGGAGCCGTAGGCGGCGATAACATTGACGATCGACGCCGGGTTGCGCAGGTTGAGCGAGAAGTCGCACCAGCTGGAGTAGGGCTTGATCGCTGAATCGTTGGAGCCGCGGAAGAACTCCTCACGGGCGTTGTTCAGCGACGGCACGCCGCGCTCGCGGCCGCGGGTGATGTTGAGAGTAGCCAGGTCGAGCGGAATGCCCTCTAGGCGGTTGCGGAGATCGCTCACCACGAACTCATCGATCTCCTGACCCACCTGGCGGGTCATCCCGCGGGCCACGGCCGCAGCGGCCTCAGCCTGGGTCATGCCACCGTCGACTTCATCAAGTTTGGTCCACTCCACGGGGTTGAGGAAGGCTTCGAACAGGCTCACCTGTTCCTCATCCAAACCACGCACGCCATTGCTGCCAATCACCTTAAAGTTCGGATCGAAGCGATCCACGCTTTCGCCCAACATCGAGTGGCCGAAGCGGTACACCACATCGGCGAACTCGCTAACGATCGCTCCATCAAGCTCAGCTTGGTAGCCGTTGAACACGTTGAGCATCGGCTGAAGCGTGCGGCCGAATTCCTCGAACACCAGATGCTGATACTGCATCTCGGTGGGGATCTTGCCAGCTTGGAACAGCCGCTCACCGTTCCAATCGAGGCTTGCCTCGCTGGCTGTGGCCAGACCCGCTTCGGTGATCGGAGTATTCAGCCATTCATTCAGGAACGACAGGTTGGCAGCGGGGTCGGCGATGGCTTCCGTCAGCACCAGGTCCTTCACCAGATCCACCTGGCGGTTGTGCTCGGAGTGGAAGATGTAGTGGAGGCTGGTCAGACCGTAGTTTTCGTTGCCACGACCATCACCGACGATGAAGTGGCGATCGAGTAGTTCGTTGTCGTAGGTGCCGGCGGGCTGCAGGTCGGTGGCCGAGCTGATGGCGGTATCCGTGTCTGCCGTCTTGCCGGCACTGGGATTGGCGTTGCGGGCGATGTCGACGAGGAAGGCATGGCCGGTGGACACGAAGCCATCGGCGGTGCGTACGGGAGCTGTGGGATCGCCCTCTACGGCTGTGACCACACCGTTGGCATCGATGGAGCGCACCAACTGCACGCCGCCATTGGCGCCTGGGATAAAGTTGCCATAGGCATCAACGAGCACCTCCGGGATGTCGTGCACGTTCATGTCGTTGAGCTCGATGCCCAGCAGATTGCGGGCCTGAGCCTTCACATCCGCCCAGTTGGCCAGGCCACCGCCAGCACCAGCACCTTCCAGCAAATGACCGGTGGCCTGGAGCTTGCCATCCACGAGCTCATACTCGCGGTGAAACACCTGGGCTGAAGCGTCGGAGGTGTAGGTCTGGTTCTGGTCGACCCAAGGAGTGGTCTTGTTGATGGCTTTGCCGTCCGCATCCACCGAGGCGCGGGTCAGCGCCATGAAGTTGGTGGGGCTGCCAGGGACGTACAGCTTGTCATCCGGCTGGAGGGGGATGTAGACGGTGCCTTTGCCGCCCTTATCGAGCAGGTCGAGGCCGTGGTCGAAGAACTGGCCGAACAGAGTCATCCAGGAGCTGAACGGCGACGAGAGGCCTTCATCGGGGGCCACGTTGGGCAGATCCACCGTGGCCCGGGTGAGGTCGCCCAGGGTGTCGAACACGTTGATGCCCTTGGCGCTGAGCTCGGTGCGCAGAGCAGCTTCTGCACCGGCAATCGCAACGGCATCAGTGCCTGCTTTGGCGACTTCGAGCGCATCCACCGCGGCGGTGATCTCCGCCAGATCAGCCATGCGGTCGGCGGAGCCAGCCAGCACAAGGGCTCTGTAGATAGCGGCAGGGTTCTCGAGGCTCTGATCCACCACCAGGTTGGAGATGATACGCGGATCGGCATCCACCACATCGCCGGGCTGGATGCCGCGGGTGATGGCGGGGTTGTTTTGGGCGTTGACGGCGTAGTCGTTGTTCGTGAGCAGGGTCTGGCCAGGGATGGCAGGTGTGCTAGGAGGGCCAAACAACATGCTGTCGTCGCCCTCGTTACGGAACTGCGGAGGCAGCAGGGAGGGGAAAAGCTGGTCGGCGGCGCCGAAGTTTTCCCGTTCGGGGCGCAGGTTGTTGTTGCTGCCGTCAACGCGGCGCAGGCCCCAGGGCAGGGTTGTATCTGGGATGTAGGTGGATAGGTCTTCGCCGCGGGAGTCGGCTTCGGCGATCAGGATCTGCTTGAGAATGAAATCCAGATCACCGCGATTCATCATGACCATGATGGGTTAATTCCTCGAATTAAAGGGAGAGTGGCGGTAATGAAGTTGAGGTCCGGGGATCTGGACCCTCACGAATCGACCTTATGCAGAGCAACCCAGGCGGACATCCCAACCCACCCAACACCGCCACCCACGAACAACCACGCGCGTCAACGACGCAACGAAGGTAATTCCATTTACAAGCAGGGGCGCTCTTGGCGGCGGCGCGGGTTCGCCGACTGAGCGGGACCGCTTCAGGCTGAGGGCCGAAGGGGAAGATGCATCTCTGCCCTGAGCCCGCCATGAACGGAACGCAACAGGTCGAGGGACCCACCATGGGCTTGGCAGAACTGCTCGACGATGCCCAGACCAAGGCCGCGGTGACTGGTTTCGTGGCGATCGCCGGATGCAGGCATGCGTGGCATCAGCAACTGGGTGGCTGGCTGAAGCCCATGGCCGTGATCGTCCACGCTGATGATCAACGTATCGTTGCCGGACCTAGCGCAAACCAAGACCGGCGGCAGGCCGTACTCAAGGGCGTTATCGATGAGATTATTGAGACTCCGTTTCAGCGCAAGCGGGTTCAGCCGCATGATCCTCCGTTCGGCCTCCAGCTGAACGTTGACACTGTTGTAGCTGTTAACCACCTGGCCTAACAGCTCAGCGATCTCCAAATCAATGCGATCGTGCTGATCGGCCAGACTATCGGCGTAGGCATACAGCTTGTTGGTGAGTTCACAGAGCTGATCTACATCGGCATCCATCTTCAGCACGTCATCCATCACCTCATCAACAGGAACCAACCCAGCGGCCAGTTGTTCACTGCGCAACTTGATCCGACCCAGCGGCCCACGAATGTCATGGATGAGGCCCCGCAACAGGGTGCGCTGCCGCTCATCATTGCTATTCATGCAGACTTCCCCGTTCCGGCAGCAGATTCATCTGCAGCGTGGCCACGGCGGGAAGTTCGCGTAGCGACTGCCTGAGGGGCGAAAGCAGTTTCTGGCGGAGGGAGAGATTCTCGTCCACACCGCGCACCAGATGGGCTTCGCCATAGAACCAGGCCATGGAAAGGAAAATGGCGCTCAGCGAGCTGGTCCAAACAAACCAGACGCAGATGTCACGAGCCCCCTGCCGTTGCCGTTGCCTGCACTGAAGAGCGGAGCGCTCCATGCAGCCTCAATGGGTTGGTGTCAGGCGGAGGATCTCAGCCATCAGCCTGTAGCCGCGCCCTCGCACGGATTCAAGTTGATCCCCCAAACCTGGCCATAAAATGTTGAGTTGGCGTCGCAACTTTGACACACGCATGTCGAGGCTGCGACTGGAGCCGACATCGACGATACTGCCACTGCCACGGGCTAACTGTTCTCGGCTGAGAATCAGACCGGGGGATTGGCAGAATTTACTCAGCACGACAGCCTCTCCGCGGCTGAGGCTAAGGAGCTCATCACCGCAGCTCAAACTGAGCTCTGATGGATTGAACAGCACCTCGGCAATCTGAAAACAATTCTGGGAGGGATCAAGCCCTGCCCATCTAGGACCGGCGTGGCCCAGAAGCCGTTCGATCCGCAGCACCAGCTCCTTGGTTGTGAAGGGTTTGCTGAGGTAGTCGTCGGCGCCGACCTCCAAGCCGTGAATGCGATCATCGGGAGCCCCGAGCGCAGACAGCATCAGAACAGGGAAATGATGGCCAGCCTTGCGCAGACCTGTGAGGATCTCGGTGCCGGTCTGGTCGGGCAACATCTGGTCAAGCACAAGAAGATCTGGATAAATATCTGCAAGAAGCCTGTCAAAATCAGTGGCTGTGTGAATGGCCAAGGGAAACCAACCACAAGCCTTGAACTGACGCATCAGCAACTGACACAACGACGTATCGTCATCCAACACCCACACCTTGGCTCCGGGTGACTCTGTTGAAATCGTGGCGGCGGTAGTAACGACCTGATCCGACGCCGCTGTAGCCATTTCCAGCACTAATGACTCGCCAGAACTAAAGTCAACCCGAACGCCAAGTTCAGACGGTGAGGCATTCTGGTATTGCATCGTCGATATAAGCGTTAGGTCCTTGCAGTTCCCATGATTTGGTGGACACACACACCACGAGAGTCCGCTCAGTCGAGTGTACGGGCAGCAATCGCATATTGGGAATCATCGATCAAGCTCAACTCTCCAGCAGGATCTCCAGGGGTCGAGACTGGAGTTCATGGGGTCCTAATCCAGCTTTGGCTGGCAATCCGAGGCTTGTCGGCTGGCTGGCCTTGTCCCTGCTGATTAATCAAGCGAAGCAGCCAAGGCCATTCTCAAGCCGATGCTCCATGCCCTGAGGCTTTTCTTGGGATCAGCAGCAGGCTTCAGAACGCTGTAAGGAGATCGACACATGAGCCCCCGCGAGCCGAGGCACGTGCCTTGCCACTTGGGTGTTTCGAAAGCGCAACGCTGTTCAGGGCTGGTTGCGGCGGCCTCACATCTGGCTGCTGTTGCGGCTCCATCGGCGCTGCAACCGAAACAAAAGACCTCATCTGAGGACGGTAGGTGAAACAGAGAGCCATGGCACCAAACGTGAAGAGAGGCAGAGCCAGCAGTGGATCACCGCCGGTATGACTCAACTTATGGACGACCTCCACGGGCCAACGGGCAGGTGCTCGAAGACCTCTCAATATGAACACTGCCGTCGCGCATGACGAACAGATGGCCCTGGCCAGGAGGGGTTACCAGGTGGGACAGGTGGGACAGGTGGTCAGGTGGTCAGGTGGTCAGGTGGTCAGGGAGCAGCACCAGCCTCTGTCGCGAAAGGAGCCCAGCCGTTAGCATCACTGGATTAGTCCGCACTAGCGCTTGTTCGTGACTGTCAATCCGAACATATCAACTGACGCCACCTTGGAGCGGTGGATGGGGACGACTAAAACACATGTAGATCCCCTCAAGCCCAATGGGAAGACTCCAAGCCTCTGCGGCGTGGACTTCAGAGGCTCCTCTCTTGGGTTGCTAAAGGCCAAGATTGAGGAAGCCGGGAGGGTCCTGGCCCGCAACCCTGCCGACAGCATCACCATCTGCATCGCTGAAAGTGGTCAATGTCGTGGTGCAGCAGCAAAGCGGGAAATCAGGGTGATTCCCAAACGCCTGGCCTTCATCCTGCTTCCAGGCGAGGTACTCAACCTCGAGATAATCTCGAACCAGGTCAGCGGACTGCTGTTGCAGGTACCAACCACGATCCTCTTGCGAGAATGTGAGCTACACGGCACGGAGGACCCAGACCTCCTCTCTCTCCAGGAAACAATTCCCGGCCACGAAACTCTAATCCTTGCCTGCGCTCAGCAACTGCTCGACCTTGCCGCTAAAGAGGAAGGTCCGGCAAAGTCAAGGCTGATCAATCCTCTGGAAGCCTCGATCCTCTCACTGTTAGCAAGCCTGGTGGGCACCACTAAAGGCTCCTCCGCTGCAGGCAATGCATCAGAGCCCAGCCAGTCAGCCCACGTGCAAACTGCTCTGGCATTCATGGAGAATCACATGGCCGGAACAATTACCCTCGCCGACCTCTGCAAAGCGTGCTGTATCTCAGCCCGCACCCTGCAGGTTGCCTTCCAAACGGTGACGAACCGGTCACCGCTTCAGGTTCTGCAGGAATTGAGATTTACTCGTTTTCGCGATCTACTTCTGCAACGAATGGATGTCCGCAGTGCGTGTATACAAGTCGGCCTCCAACCCACGGGGCGAATGGCAGCCAATTACAAGCGCCTGTTTGGCGAACTCCCCCGCGAGACAAAGCCTCAGAACACCTAGTGATAGATCTAGGGATCCAAAGTGAGTCCAGCGCAAATGATTTCCAGGGCTTCAATCCCGCGATTATCGACAATAGTAGAAACAAATTTCCAGAAGCTCAAATCGCTTTTTTCTATCAAACGGGCTCGCGCCTGCGCGCGGCCAGCAGCATTGGCAACCCGTGACGCTAATTCAAGCGCCATGAACGTATTCCACGCAGCACATAAGAGCCCAAATCGCTCCGGAAGACACTTGCCAATCCGAGCATCCAACGGCCATAATGCTTGTAGATGATAAATTTGCAATGGATACCGTTGGCACAAATCGCACTGGCGCGAACGCCAAGGTTGCCGTGGTGGACGATGATCCGCGCATTAGACGCCTGCTGGAAGACGAACTGATAGACCTCGGTTATGCGACCACATGTTACAGCAATGCTTTCGATCTGCTTAATGAGCTGGACACAAATCCACCTACAATATTACTGCTCGACCTGCTGATGCCTCAGATGGACGGCATCGAGTGCCTTCGTCGCGTTAGAAGCGCCGGATTTGAAGGCCCCGTGATTATTTTTACGGCCCTAAGTGATAACGAAAAACGCAGAGAAGCAGACCTTGAGGGAGCCACAGAGTACATCCTCAAGCCAGATCTATTCGAACACCTCGAGACGATCATATCCAAATACCTTTAAGTCGTAAGCGTCCAACACTGCTAGATTGGCTGTTCAGTTGAGAGCTTGAACGTAATTCAAAACTCTCATGCAACTATCACTATCAGCCTCATCTATCAAGAGAATACTGGGGTCTAGCTCCGGCAAATAATCTTGCTTCTTGATCTTAAGCAGCGGCAGAAGCACCATCATCACAGTTTTCGGCTCACCCTCAAGTGATACTTCCGAAGATGATGGCAAGAGGGTGATCTGTCCGTTCATGACCCCCAAAACAGCTCGACAGACTGCTAGACCAAGCCCGGCACCATCAGCACGGCTTGGATCTCGGTGCTCCTCTAGCCGATGAAATCGGTCGAAAACACTTTCCTTCTTAGTCTCAGGAATACCAACACCCCAATCGGCCACACAAATCCTAAGACAACCATCTTGAGCAGCAAAAAGCACAACCACGCCAAGATCTGGGGAGCTATAACGGAGTGCGTTATCCAAGATATTGTTCAGAACAAGATTAAGAGCCTCTGGGTCAACTGAGATGTAGTTACCCCCCACCTCATCCGACAAATGGAACGCAACTCGGGCTCGGGAGACCTCTGGCAACTGGTGATGCCAATCTTTGAGTTGCTGACAAACCAAGACCGACCGCATTTTCCAACGATTGCTTCCAGCATCCAGATCGGTGAGCACGCTCAAATGATCAATGAGCCGCTGCATACGTTTAAGCTCCTGACTCACCATATTTAGGTATTCTCCTGACGCACTAAGCGAACTATCCAGCTTGATGCCGGCCCGGCGCAAACTAGCTTGGGCAATAGCGAGGGGGGTGCGCAGCTCATGAATGAGCTGATTCATGAAGATCTGTTGGCTACGCAGAGATTGTTCAGCCGGTCCTGGATCAGTACGCCTTCTAGCGAAATGCTGAATCGTGATTAGAGTGTATTGCTCCGATGACTCAGACAAGCGCTTCCAGCGAATCAACATATTACTCGCTCCAACATCATCAGGATCCTGCTGCGGCAGCCTCCATGCCACTTGACCTACCGGTAACGTTGATATCTTCCGCCTGAGTCTCAGTGCACGTTGCGGTTGAAAGTAATCTGCCATTGGATGCACATCGGCGAGAAACTCCTCAAGACCGCGGCCAGGTGCCCGATAGTGCTCTTTAACGGCAGCGAGATTTGCCCAGGCGATAATGAGCTTGCCATCAATAATGAGCATTGGCTCGTTGCTGGTCTGGAGCGCAAGCTCCAGGATCCGATCATCAAGATTGGACATGACAAATCGGCAACTCGAACTGAAGTGTGGTGCCGGGCTGTTCTTGGTCCACAATCTTCACTTTACCACCCATTCTTTCAATCAGCAGGCGGACGATAGCAAGGCCAACACCGGTGCCACGAACCTCTTCCCCTGTTGCGAGCTTCGATCGATAGAACGGCTCAAACACCAATTCCCTCTCGGCCTCAGGGATGCCAGGACCACGATCTTCAACCCTGATGCGCACCAATTCAGGAGTACTGTCAATCAACATATAAATCGGCTGATCTGCCTGCGAATACTTGGAGGCATTCTCTAACGCATTGAGCACACATTGACGCAGTCGCTCACCATCACCTTGGATGGTGGCATTAACAGCGGGATCAGCTTGGTCAAGGTCTTGCCATTGAAGGCGGCTTCCCCAAGGCAATACCTGCACATCCGCATAGATTTGCTGCAACAGCCGATAGGGATTTATAAGAGTGGACTGAAGCGAGAGGTTATTGGAATCACCTCGAGCAAGATCGAGAAGACTGGTCACCAGACTATTAACGCGCCCAGCCTCTGCCTGCAGAGATTCAACCAGCCGACTCTGATCAGCAGGAAGATCGCCAGCGCGACGAGCGAGGCGACGGGCGTTGCTACTGATCAGGGTGACCGGCGTGAGCAACTCGTGACTCATGGAGCGCATCAACAAGTTCTGTTGTGTCCAGGCTTTCTGCAACCGATCCGCCAGAGAGTTGTAAGAGGCTGCAATTCCATGGAGCTCCTTCGGTTGCCCATCGGTCAAAACCCTCTCACCACCCACCACCCCCGATGGCCTCAGGCTGAGATCATCCATGACCCGCTCGAGACCCAGCAGGGGATTCAGGGCGAGAGCCGTAACCTGTCTAATCAGCAGGGTTGCGATCAACACCAACACCAACCAGATCCCGAACAAGATGATCAGGTTTTCCTGCCGGCTGGCAGGACTGATGCCCACATCTTCCAAAAAGCGCAACACCCCCTGACCATTCCCCAGGGGCATCGAGCAGGTGAAGTAGATCTCCCCTCTATAGGTAAACGTGCGGGGTTTCTGCATACCGGGTGCATTCAAGCCGGCCGCAATGAGCAGCTTGGGATCGTTGAAAAACTCCTGCACAGACGCTGAATTTGGGAAAACCGGCGGAGCAGATGGGCGACTCAGCCAGACAAGCACGCGCGTGGCTGAAAATTCATTGAGAACTTTCCTGATGTCCTGTTCACCAAGCCTCGATAGCGCCGGGATTCCCTGCTTGCCTCTGATCGCGGGGTTCTCATTGATAGCAGCGGTTGTAGCCATCACAAGACGCTCATGACGCTGCAAGCGGTCTCGCTGGATCACAACCTCCGTTGTCACCAGCAATATCCCGTAGCTGACTGAAATCAGGGCAACCAGTGACAGCCACAGTCGCTGTCGAATCGAGACAACACCCTTGGCCATCGAATGGAAAAAATTCAGACTAGTTCTACTCCGGCATCCCCCCTTGCCAAGCTCCAGTGGGCGCCGGCGGCCGGGCCGGCGCCTGCCATCAGCTGTCCGCCGCCCTGATCACACGCACCGCACTGGCC